>Ga0182030_10015925_pt1 | contig 14693 bp, 17 predicted proteins | sample 812S3MmetaG_FD_121299 | JGI IMG/M metagenome (GOLD analysis project Ga0182030, IMG submission 121299) | Permafrost microbial communities from Stordalen Mire, Sweden - 812S3M metaG (Illumina Assembly) | ecosystem: Environmental > Terrestrial > Soil > Wetlands > Permafrost | place: Sweden... | reverse complement strand
GGATGGCACGCTGATGTGCTCGCGGCGACACCAATGCCTCTGAGCTCGCCCAAAACCTGGTCCCCACCAGGACGCCGTCGGCACCGAGGGCCAGCGCTGCCGCAAGCCCGCGGCCATCGGCCACACCACCGGCGAGCACCACCAGCGCTTCGGGGCGGCGCTCGGCGGCGAGGTCGGCCACCTCGGGCACCAGCGTGAAGCTCGAGCGGGCGGCCATGCCGTCGCCGCCGGCCTCGCCGCCCTGCGCCACGATGATGTCGGTGCCGGCGTCCAACGCCTGTGCAGCTTGGTCAACCGTCTGCACCTGGGCGATCAGCGGAACACCGGCTGCACGGACGCGGTCAGCGAACGAGTGCAGGTCACCGAACGACAACATGATCGCGGCCGGTTGCCGGGCCAGCGTCTGGTCGAGCAGTTCCGGTTTCTTAGCCAGACGCCAGGTGATGAATCCGCATCCCACCTTGGTCCCGGCAGCGTGATCGAATTCGCGCTGCAGCCATTCCTTGTCGCCGTAGCCTCCGCCGATCAGGCCCAGGCCGCCGGCGGATGTCACCGCGGCCGCTAGCCGACCTCCGGAGATCATGGCCATCGGCGCGAGCAGGATCGGATAGTCGATGCGCAAGAATTTCGAAAGACGGGTGTTCAGGATGTTTTCCGGCATCGGCGTGCTCATTTCAGTTCGCCGGTGAGGAACTGCGCCCGCCCGTGGCCGAAAGACCAGTCCTCGTCGCCGTTTTCGGTGATCGACACGATCAGGTCGGCCGGGTCCAGGCCGCACCGCTCGGCGAGGTTGGACGCCAGCAGTTCGTAGAATCGTTCCTTCATTGCGCGGGTGCGTCGCCGGCTCACCACGTGCACCACCACCAGCCGAGACGAGCGGTCGATGCCGAGACCGGTGTCCCACGCCACGATTTCGTGAGCCGGATGCGTGTGCACCACCTGATAGCGATCACCCGGCGGCACCGCGAACGCTCCAACGACGGCATCATGGGCCGCGTCCAGCAGCACCTGGACCTCCGAAGGCGAACGGCCTTCGATGAGGTCGATATACAACAGCGGCATTTTCTCTCCTCTGGTCTGCGGGACTGCACCCGCCTGGTAATGACGTTAGGTTGGCGAGAAGCGGCTGTGAAATGCCTGCCATGAAGCATCTATGCTTGTCAGGCATGAGCGGGCGGGTAAGCAGCCGAGTCGAGTTGCGCCATCTTCGGGCGTTCGAGGCGGTGGCGCGCCTCGCCTCGTTCACACAGGCGGCCGACGAGCTCAGGATCACTCAACCCGCGTTGAGCCGCACCATCCAGCAATTGGAAGACGCACTCGGGGCAACGCTTCTCGATCGCAGTTCACGGCATGTGGAGATGACCGGAGCCGGGCGGACGTTCTTCGATCACGCCGAAAGAGTTCTCGCCGAACTGGAACGCGGCGTCGATGCGGTCCGGCGCCAGGCAAGTATTCGCCTCGGGTTCAGTTGGTTGTTGCCCGATCCGTGGGCGCAGGAGACCGTCGCCCGGTTCGAGCAAGCCACCGGAACAACGGTCAGTTTGGTCCGCACCGATGATGCGTTGGCCGCCGTGCAACAGGGGAGGGTCAGTATCGCCGTGGTGCGTGGACTCGTGACGTCGACCGCCGTGCGCGTGGTGCACCTGTTCAACGAGTCACGAGTGGCGGTGTGCTCTGTTCACTCGCCGCTGGCAGCCAGATCGGAATTGGACTGGGCCGAGGTCCCGCATTGGCCGCTTGTGGTCAATATCGCCAGCGGTACCACTGGGCCGTGGTCCTGGCCGGCGGGCGCGGGCCCGGAAACAGTGGTGGAGACAACGAATTTCGATGAGTGGCTCGAGTCTGTCGCGGCCGATCGTGGCATCGGCGTAATCCCCGATGTCGCCGTCAGACGCAACATTCACCCCGGTGTGCGGTTCATCGCCCTGCGCGGAGCCCCACCGAGCCCGGTCGCGCTGGCTTTTCTGCCGCGCGCCCGCAACGCCGAGCTACGCCGATTCGTCGAGGCGGCCGTCGCGAGCGCGCAGGAGATGTAAATGGACTATCGCCGTCCGATTGCGATCATTGCCGCTGACTGACCGATTCCAGGAACGGCTTCACGACGGCCAGGAAGCCATCCGGATCCGACGAGAACACCACATGCCCGGTGTCGAGGATTTCGAGGCGTGACCCTGGGATGGCGTCGTGGGTCGCGCGCCCGGCACGCAGCGGTATCGCGACGTCCTTCTTGCCCCACACGATGAGCGTGGGCGCGGTCAGTTCAGCGGCACGGCTTCGCAGATCATGCTCGGGTGTCGCGAAGCTTCGCCATAATCCCGTTTCAATCCGAACGCCCTCGGCCGTTCTCATCGCGGTGACCGCACGCTTGGTGATCTCGCGGTCGCTGTCGGTCTTGGCCTTCATATATGCCCGGACGAACAAGGGACCGCCGAGCCGGACGAAGGCACGCGTGCCGATCACCCGGCAGAAGACGCGCGTCGACGGGCTCAACGGAATGAACCCGCCCGCGTTGACCAGGACCAGTCCCGCGACGCATGCGGGCCGGTCGATCGCCAACCGTGCGGCGGCGAACCCGCCGACCGAATTCCCTATCAGCACAAACCTCGTCAAGCCCAAACCGTCGACGACATCTTCGAGCACATCGGCAAACAGCGGGGCACTCGGCCCGAGGCTGGGGCCGACGGAATCCGAGTCGCCGTGGCCGGGCCAGTCGAGTGCGATAGTGCGGTACCGGCGGGCGAGCGTCTCGACGATCGGGTCGAAGTCATGGCGGTCGTGCAGCGTCGCGTGCAGCAGCAAAACCGTTGGCCCGCTGCCAAGTTCGCTATAGGCGACCCGGCCCGCCCTGGTTTCGATAGTCGGCATGCCGAGCTCCTCTCGCGGGTTGACCGACTGGTCGGTCAACGCGTAGGCTACCGCTGTGACGGCGCCCTGACAAGGAGGAAATCCCGATGCGACAAGCCCCGCCTCCCGCAGCGCCCTTTGCAGACAAGCTGGCCTACTACCGCACCCAACACACCTCGAAAGGGGCCAAGGCCAGTCATCTCGTTGGTACGCCGATCATTGCCGCCGGCCTGCAGCTGATGTTCGCCAGGCCGCGGGTGGGTGCCACGATGTTCAGAGAAGAACCGCCCGTCAACCCATAAGGGGTGGATCACGTATCAGCTCACCGGGGTGATCGATGTGTGCGAGCAGTATGGCCAAATGCTCGCACGGCGCAGCCAACGCAAGGCGGGACTGCGATGAGACCGCCTGAGCCCGGCCGTAATGCGCTGCTGGACGCGGGACAACGCCTGTTGGGAACCGCCGATCTGGCCAGAATCTCGGTCAACGCGATCGTCGCCGAGGCCGGCATGGCCAAGGGCAGCTTCTATCAGCATTGGCCCAGTCGGACCCAATACGTGCGCGCACTACATGTCCGATTCCACGACCAACTTGAGGAATCCATCGCCGCGGCCATGGCCGACCTACCACCGGGATCCGACCGGCTCACGGCCGGAATGCATGCCTACCTCGACGGCTGTTTGACCGAGCCCGCCACCAAGGCGCTGCTTGTCCAGTCCCGCACCGAGGCCGGCCTCAGTGATTTGGTCGCCGGCCGAAACGAGAGCGCGGCCGCGCTAATCACGCCCGATCTACTGGCGCTCGGGTGGATTCCGCCGGAACCCATCGCCGCGCTCGTCGTCGCGGGTGCCGCCGAAATCGCCCTCGTCGAGCTGGACGCCGGCCACCGTGACGACCAGTTGCGTAGCGGTTTGATGCGGCTCGCTACCCGGACACCGACTTCGGGTTAGGCGAGCGGCGCCAACCCGGAGCGGACCAAATCCAGGCTTGCGGCGACCAGCTCACCAAGGTCGTCCGCGCAACCATTGCGGCCCCAATTCTCTACTGCCACAACCAGAGCCGCGGCCAATGCGGATCCCGCGACTTCGGCACCGAGGTCGATGTTCGGGACGTCGCGATTGCGGTTTCGGACGAACTCGGTCAGCACCCGGGCAAACGACGATTGGACGACTCGCAGGTGGCCTGCGATGCGGTCCGCGCTGATCAACTCCGTGCGGGCGACCGCGGCCTGGCGGACCACTTCGACGTCGTACGGGAAGGCCGCGACACTGGCCAGCACCGCATCAAACAACGACTCCGATGGCGGACGCTGCGAGAGCGCCTCGGCCAGCCATTCCAGTTGAGTCTCGTAATCCTGGAACAGCACTGCTTCTTTAGTGGGGAAGTGCCGGAAGAAGGTGCGTTCGGTGACGCCTGCCTCCCGAGCCAGCTCCGTGACCGTCACGTTCGCAAAGCCCTTGCGAGCGAAGCTCTTTAACGCGGCCTGGCGAAGCGCCTCATGCGTCGATCGACGACGCAGCTCGTGGCGGTTTGTCGGGGCGGTCATAGCACGCCGATCGTATCCCAGCCGGTCCGGAGCAGTCAGTACTGACATCTTCCTATTGTGTCAGTACTGACATATTCTTGTCACGCCCTTACCGCTCAGACAGGACAGGCCGGGACGATGACCACAACGGACTACGACGCGATCGTGGTGGGTGCCGGGCACAACGGATTGACCGCCGCGGCGATTCTGCAACGCGCCGGACTGCGCACCGTGTGCCTGGAAGCCAACACCTACGCGGGCGGCATGGCGGCGACCGTCGAACTGATCGACGGCTTCCGATACGAGATCGCGGGCTCCGTGCAGTTCCCCACGGCCAGCCAGATCACCAAGGATCTCGGACTCGACACGCTGCCCACGGTGGAACCCGACGTGATGTCGACCAACATCGGCGAACACGGCGAAGAGCCCATGGTCTTCTACCGCGACCCGATGCAGCTAATGACGCACCTCGGCGAGAAGCACGGCTTTGAGGCCGTCACCGGCATGGCCGAACTGATCGGCTGGAGTCAAGGACCCGCCCGGGCGCTCGGTCGGTTCGACGTACGCAAAGCTCCCAAGACCCTCGACGAGATGTATGCCTGCGCAACCAATGACACCGAACGCCGGGCGATTCACGAGATGCTGTTCGGGTCGGCGATGGACGTGATCGACCGGTACCTGCCCGACAAGGACAAGCACGCGGTGATGCGAGGGATGCTCGCGTTCCTGGCCGTCAATTCCACCTACCGCGGGCCCTACACACCCGGTAGCGCTACCTGTCTGGCGTTCGCTCTCGCGGTGCCCGACGACAGCACCTCGATGATGACCAAGCTCAAAGGCGGCATCGGCGCGCTCACCGAGCACCTGCGCGAAATGTTCGTCGCACACGGCGGCGAGATCCGATTCCGCACCAAGGTCGAGCAGATTCTCGTCAGCGATGGCAAGGTAACCGGTGTGCGGCTTCGGGACGGGTCGACACTGTCCGCGCCGACTGTGGTGTCCAATCTGTCGCCGGATGTCACGCTGACCGAACTGATTGCATCTGAACATGTTCCTGCAGAGCTTGTTTCGCGGGTATCCGATCGGGACCACCGTGCCTCTTTCGTGCAAATCCACTTCGCTCTGGACGGGCTACCCGAATTCGCACCGCCGTACGAGCTGTTGAACGAGGAGGGCATGCAGCAATCGGTGGGCATCTTCGGCTCGCCCGAGGAACAACAGCTGCAATGGGAGATATGCCGGCGCGGTCTGGTCCCGGACAACCCGTCGATGGGGATGCAGATCCCGTCGGTGCACGATCCGGGCATGGCACCGCCCGGCAAGCACGCGGCCAGCGCGTACGCGTACGCCTTCCCGGTCGAAGTCAGCCGCGACCAGCACGGGCACCTCAAAAATGAGATGGCACAACGTGTTGTCGACAAGATCACCAGGTTCGCCCCGAACTTCAAGGACATCATGATCCGCCATATCACGTTTGCGCCGTACCACATGAACACCATGTTCGGTGCGCCCGCCGGCGACTTCTGCCATGGTCTGCTACACCCAGACCTGATGGGCCCCAACAGGCCTGGCCCCAGAGGGTTTCTCGACTTCCCGATTCCGATCGATGGCCTCTACCTCGGTGGCGCGGGATGCCATGGAGGACCGGGTATTACCTTCACTCCCGGTTATAACGCGGCCTACCAGATTCTGGACGACCGGTAGCCGATCAGCCCGCGAACGTTCCCATGAGCTGGGCCTGTGCGGTCGCAGTACCGGCAATCGTCTGTGCCGCTTGCACACCGGCCAGTCCGCCGGGGAGCTGGTAGTCGTTGGGCAGCTGATAGAGCGTAAAGCGATAGTGGTGCGTGCCGGTGCCCGCCGGCGGACAGGGACCCTTGTAGGCCGGTTGGCCGGACGTGTTCGGCAGCGCGGTTCCGCCCGCCGGGGACTGGCCGGCTGCGGTGCTGCCGGATCCGAACGGGATTCCCGCCACGATCCAGTGCACGTAGACCCCGTTGACCGCATCGGGATCGTCGACGACGAGTGCCGCCCCTAACGGGGCCGACCACGTCAACGGCGGCGCGACGTCGGCCCCTTTACAGGTGTATTGCACCGGTATCGGCGCACCGCTGGCGAACGCCGGACTGCTGATGGTCAACGGCCCACCGGCGGGTGCGGCCCGGCTGCTACCGGTGCCGCCGTGGCTGGCCAGTGCCAGCAGCAGCGCCAAGGCGCCGATGGACGATCCGATTCGCTGAGGTGTGCTGGCCGCCATGAATTCCATAGGGAACAGTGTCGCGCTAACCGCCGCGGAAGAAGATAGCGGTCTAGCCGCTTTTCTTGACTTCGAGCACTCGCTTTCGGAGTCCCTCGGTGGCGGTCTCCATGAGGCCCTTGGTTCCTCTTTTGACCAGGAAGGCGGGAAGCGGCACGGTGAGGTCCACCGAGAGTTCAAAACGCAGCCGGGTGGAATCGCCGTCGGGGAGGAGTGTATACCGGGCGTCTTGTGCGCGTTGCTGTTTGGCGCTTACCAGTGTCCAGCTCACCCCGTCGTCGTGCACCGAGTAGGCGAGCACCTGTTCATCACTGATGCCCACGATCTTGACGACCTGCCGCGATCTGCTGGGACGGCCCTGGTCATCGCGCTCCAGGACTTCGACCTTTTGATGAGCCGATGACCACTCGGGTAACGATTCAAGGTCGAACAGCACGTCCATGATCTCGTCAGGGGTCGCCTCGATAACGATTTCACGTGAATCGGAGACAGCCATGCTGGGAACATAGCCGACGCGCAGCTGCCCAAACGCTTTGACTCACGGCACCAGCACGACCTTGCCGATGTTCTCCCGCGCCGCGAGGATCCGGTGCGCCTCGGGCGCTTCGGCGAACGGCACGGCCGCGTGCACGACGGGGGAGACCGTACCGTCGTTCAGTGCCGCGGTGAGCGGACTGATCCAGGGCTCGAGGGTGCCGCGGTCGTCCCACAATCGCAACATGTTCAGACCAATCACGGCTTTGGAATCCTGCAGCTGGGTGAGCAGGTTGAAGCCGCGCAGCATCGACAGTGCCTGTGGAGCCGCCCTGCGCAGCGAGCGCTTTTCGCCCTGCTGCATGGCCGAAACCCCATAGCCGACAAGCCTTCCACCCGGGCGCAGCAGTGCATAGGACCGCCGCAACGAGGTCCCACCCAGAGCGTCGAGGACCATGTCATAGGGTTCAAGGCCTTTCCACCAGCCGTCGCGGCGGTAATCAATCGCGCGGTCGACGCCCAGTTCGGCCAGCTTCTGGTGTTTCCCAGGCGATGCGGTGCCGTGCACTTCGGCCCCCGCTGCCTTGGCGAATTGGATGGCCGCGATACCGACACCGCCGGCCGCGGCGTGCACCAACACTCGCTCGCCGGCACGCAGCGATCCGTAGCCGTGCAACGCCGCCCATGCGGTGGCGTAGTTGACGGGCACCGCCGCGCCCTGTTCGAAGGTGAGCGCTTCGGGTAGCGCCACGCTGTCGCTGGCAGCCACGTTGACGATTTCGGCGTAACCACCGAAACGCGTTCCAGCTAGGACTCGTTCGCCGATGCGACTCGGATCGACGCCATCGCCGACGGCTTCGACGGTCCCGGCGACTTCGTAACCAACGACCGCTGGAAGTTTCGGCGCGTCGGGATAGAGCCCGACGCGGGCGAGGTGATCGGCGAAGTTCACCCCGGCCGCGCGCACCGCGACCTGCAACTGCCCCGGGCCCGGTGGGGGTGGATCCGGCCGCTGCTGTACCTGCAGGACCGACGGGTCACCTTGCTTGGTAATGACGACTGCGCGCATCGTCTTACGCCCGTCCGGCAGCGTCGTTGAGGCGGGGGAGTACGTCGTCACGCCAGCCGGGACCCATGCGCTGGAAAGCGTCGGCCATCCGTCTGTCTTCCAGGTCAAAACCGCTGTGCTCCAAGAACACCCGGGTACCGGCGCCCTCGGCCTCGAGGCGCCAAGTCAGGGTCCACGCCGGCGTGAAGGTATAGACGAACCGGTGCGGCGGATCGACCTCGAGCACCTTGCACGGTTGCTTGCCGTACCCGGGCATGTCGAGGGTGAATTGGTGGCCAACCACCGCAGCCACCTGACCGTCGGCCCACCAGAGTCGCATCAGCTCGGGTTCGGTCAATAACTGCCACACCTTCGCCGGTGCCGCCGCTACGAATTGGTCGACCCGGATCGTGGCGGGTGTTGAGGTCTCAGTCATTACAGCTCCTCTGCTGCCTCGGCGAGAGCGGCCAGCCGTCCGCGCCAGAACTTCTCGAACGGATGCAGCCACTGGTCGAGCTCGGCCAATGGTTCTGCGGTCAGTCGGTAGATGCGATGGCGGCCCTGCGCCTCGTCGGCTACCAGTCCCGCTTCGCGCAACACCTTGAGGTGCTCGGCGATCGCGGGGCGGCTGAGCTCGAACTGGTCGCTGAGTTCCCCCGCAGATAGTTGCTGGCTGGTCAGGATTTCCAGCAGTTGGCGACGCACCGGGTTCGCCAAAGCCAGAAACACGCGATCGGAAGTCGCCACAACCCGCAATATACGTCGGAAATTTCCGACACGTCAATGGCGGAGCGCTCAGGCGTCGCCGGCAAACCATGCAGTGATCACCGCGCGTGTTTGCGGAGGCGGCAAGTGCGCGTCGCCGGCACCGAGCGAACCAACCTGGACAGTCCACATGGCCTGCGATCGGTCAATTGCCGACGCACCGGGCTTGGCCGTCGCGGAGACGAGGACGGCCGGGGATTCGTCCGGACAACCGTAGGCGCCCACCAGGCCGTCGTCGCGCGCTCCCCACGCGCCCCCGTTGCGCAGGCGGCATCGGGTGCCGTCGGCAAGGAGCAGCGCAAATGGCACCGGTGTGGTGGTCGGATGCACATTGGGAAGCGGGTCGGTGTGAGCCACCCAGCGCAGCCCCCTTGTCCCAGGGGTCGTCGAGACACAACAAAATCCGCTGCGCCGACGGCCAACACACATCGGCCCCGGCCGCGCTGGGTGAGCAGGAATAGATGTTGTCGGCGATCGCCGCCCGCGACGCACTGCATCCGAACACGGTGGTGACGTTGCCGGGATCCTGCGCGGCGCTCACCAACCGGTGACCGTTGATCGGATGCCCATTTCCGTCGACAGCCACCACGGGAATGACCTGGGTTCCGATTAGACGGCCGGGCAAGTTGGGCCGCGCGGGTGCCGTGGCAAACCCATTCGTCGCCTGCCGATACCAGCACACCCACGCGACTGTCGCGACCAGAAGCAGAACAGCGGTCGCGGCCGCGATGACAATCCATCGCGATCTCCGCCCCATCAGCGAATGGTACTTTTTATCTTTACTCGCGCGGGGTTACCTTCCACTCTGTGCATTTCGCTTGGGAGCAGCTGGCGCCGCGCGTGCATCGGTGCCGGCTACCGTTCTGCGATGTCACGATCGGACTGATTCACGGCAGCGCCGCAGCGCTGCTTGTCGATACCGGTACGACGCTCGCCGAAGCGGCCGCGATCGACAGCGACGTCCGCGAGCTTGCCGGGCGACGGGTCACTCATATTGTGTTGACACACAAGCACTTCGACCATGTTTTGGGCTCTTCGCTGTTCGCCGGTGCCGACATCTACTGCGCACCCGAAGTCGTCGAATATCTGGCGTCAGCGACCGGCCAGCTCCGCCAAGACGCGCTGCGCCACGGCGCCAACGCCGCGGAGATCGATCGCGCGATCGCCGCATTGCGACTGCCACAGCACGGGGTCTACGACGCGGTGATCGACCTTGGCGACCGCCACGTGACGGTCGCGTATCTGGGTGGTGGCCACACCACCTGCGATCTGGTGGTGGTGGCGCCCGGGTCTGACGATGACGCTGGCCGGGTTGTGGTGTTCACCGGTGATCTCGTGGAGGAGTCGGCCGATCCGGCGATCGACGCCGATTCCGATGTGGCGGCCTGGCCAGCAACCCTGGATCGGGTGCTCGCGGCGGGCGGGCCGGAGGCCATCTACGTCCCGGGCCACGGCGCGATCGTCGACGCTGAGTTCATCGGTCGCCAGCGGGATTGGTTGAGCCGACGAGCGGACTTACCACCGGGCTAGACGTGGCCTGCGGTGGTTACGGCGATCAGGGCGTCCGGGTCGGTCACGCTGACCCACAACGAGCGCAGCTTCACCGACCTCCCCACCGCTTTCGCCTGCACCGCCGAAGCGCAATTCTGTCAAAACAATGACGTTATCCATTTGTTTGCTGGCACGCGTGGTTTTCGTCGGCTTTGACCGCCCTCATAGTTTGCTGGGCCGCCCCGCGCAAGCGACGGGGGTGCAACATTACCGCCGGCGCGGTTGCCTAGATGAGGAGTACGCTGTCATCGGAGTTATCGAAAACTATTGCAATTCAATGCTTTCGCGGTAGCAGCTCGATCGCGGCATCGGTAGCGCTCGGAGTACGGCGTGTGACAACAGTTTTGGCCCGGGCCGGTAATCACTTCGTCGACCCATGATTCAACCGTTGAATCCAGGATAGACTCACGTTCAGCGGAATCCTGCTGGAAGAGGAGCGTAACGGCATGGCCATCATCGACGCGGACACTGAAGTCCCCGCACCGTTCGAACAAGACGTCGCCGCCACACAGCGATACTTGGACGACCCACGCTTTAACGGGATTATTCGGCTCTACACGGCCCGGCAAGTAGCAGAGCAACGCGGCACGATCCCGACCGACTACCCGGTCGCGCGTGAGGCGGCGACGGCTTTCTACCCTCGGCTGCGCGAGCTTTTCGCACAGAAGAAGAGCATCACCACCTTCGGCCCATACTCGCCCGGGCAAGCCGTGAGCATGAAGCGGATGGGCATCGAGGGGATTTACCTCGGCGGTTGGGCAACCTCCGCGAAGGGCTCGACCACCGAAGATCCGGGCCCCGACCTGGCCAGCTACCCGCTGAGCCAGGTGCCCGAGGATGCCGCCGTGCTGGTGCGCGCCCTGCTGACCGCCGACCGCAACCAGGAGTACCAACTGCGGCAGATGAGTGAGCAGCAGCGCGCCTCCACCAAGCGATACGACTACCGGCCGTTCATCATCGCCGACGCCGACACCGGCCACGGCGGTGACCCGCACGTGCGCAACCTCGTCCGCCGTTTCGTCGAGGTGGGCGTGCCGGGATACCACATCGAGGATCAGCGCCCCGGCACCAAGAAGTGCGGCCACCAGGGCGGCAAGGTCCTCGTGCCGTCGGACGAACAGATCAAGCGCCTCAACGCCGCCCGTTTCCAGCTCGACATCATGCGGGTGCCGGGCATCATCGTCGCGCGGACCGACGCCGAGGCGGCCAACCTGATCGACAGCAATTCCGACGAACGCGACCAGGCATTCCTGTTGGGCGCGACAAACCTGGACATTCCTTCCTACAAGGGCTGTTTCCTGGCGCTGATGCGGCGCTTCTACGAGCTGGGCGTCAAGGAACTGAACGGTCACCTCCTGTATGCCCTCGCCGATAGCGAGTTCGGCATCGCCAATGCGTGGCTTGAGCGGCAAGGCATCCTGGGCCTGGTCTCCGAGGCCGTCAACACCTGGCGGGAGAACGGCAAGGATTCGATCGACGACCTGTTTGACCAAGTCGAGTCGCGCTTCATCGCCGCGTGGGAGGACGACGCCGGGCTGATGACCTACAGCGATGCGGTGGCCGAGGTGCTCTCGTTCGGAGATATCGAAGATGAGCCGGCGAGCATGAGCCCCGACGAGTGGCGCCAGTTTGCCGCCCGGACATCGCACTACGCGGCCCGGGAGAAGGCGAAGGAACTCGGCACCCACCCGTCATGGAGTCCCGAGCTGGCACGAACCCCGGAGGGTTACTACCAGGTCCGCGGCGGCATTCCGTACGCGATCGCCAAGTCGCTTGCGGCCGCACCGTTCGCCGACATTCTCTGGATGGAGACGAAGACCGCCGATCTGGCCGACGCCCGGCAGTTCGCCGAGGCCATTCACGCCGAGTTCCCGGATCAGATGCTGGCCTACAACCTGTCGCCGTCGTTCAACTGGGACACCACTGGCATGACCGATGAGGAGATGAAGCAGTTCCCCATTGAGCTCGGAAAGATGGGCTTCGTCTTCAACTTCATCACCTACGGCGGACACCAGATCGACGGCGTCGCCGCCGAGGAATTCGCCACCTCGCTGCAGCAGGACGGGATGCTGGCACTGGCGCAGTTGCAGCGCAAGATGCGCCTGGTCGAGTCGCCCTACCGGACGCCGCAGACGCTGGTCGGCGGCCCGCGCAGCGATGCTGCACTGGCCGCCTCGTCGGGTCGTACCGCCACCACCAAGGCGATGGGCAAGGGCTCGACCCAGCACCAGCACCTGGTGCAGACCGAGGTGCCGAAGAAGCTGCTGGAAGAGTGGCTGACGCTGTGGAGCGAGCACTACCAGCTGGGCGAGAAACTCCGCGTAACGCTGCGGCCCCGCCGCGCCGGCTCGGACGTCCTCGAACTCGGGATCCTTGGTGAGGACGGCGAGCAGGTCGCCAACGTGATCGTCGATCCGATCAAGGACCGGCACGGCCGCAGCATTCTGCAGGTCCGCGACCAGAACACCTTCGCGGAGAAGATGCGCCAGAAGCGGCTGATGACCCTGATCCACCTCTGGCTGGTGAATCGCTTCAAGGCCGACGCGGTGTATTACGTGACGCCGACCGAGGACAACCTCTATCAGACCGAGAAGATGAAGTCCCACGGCATCTTCAGCGAGGTCTATCCGGAGGTCGGCGAGATCATCGTCGCCGAAGTCAACAAGCCGCGCATCGCCGAGCTACTCAAGCCCGATCGGGTGGCACTGCGGAAGTTGATCACCAAGGAGAGCTAGCCCTCCGCACCAGCCGGTTCGCGAACTGCTTGGCCGGCAACATTTTTCGTGCGGACGTGGACGTCTGCGGCCCACGCTGTACCGCGTTTGCTGTCGTTGATATTCAAGTGAGCATCGGGATGGCCGATGCGCCGATCGCCGATCGCCGGTCGCCGGTCGCCGACGACTCGGCCAGCGGCATACCTGCGCAGCAGCCACAACCCATTCCGGAAACGTGAAGTCGTCACTTTTGCCTCCCTGGGCAAACGTATCCTATCTGCAACAGTTGCATAGATGTATGTTTTAGCTAGCAACAAACTTCCGCTACAAGTAGCAGCGCACGAGAGGACGAAACAATGAAGTCTCTAACCAAGATGACGATCACGACCTTCAGCGGAGCGGCCGCAGTTGCCTTTGCCGTCGGATTTGGCGATATCGGCGCTACGCCGAACATGAGCACGCCCGCCCCGGCGGCACACGCTTCGTCGAGCGTGGCGCCAGCGGTTCCGGCGGCACCGGCTAATGGCGGAGTTCACCAGGCCGTTCTCACCGGCTGCATCTCTGGTCTCGGCTGCTAGGCGTCATCGATCCAGCCCGCCACCGATAGCCCATCTCAGCCCCGAGATGGGCTATCGGTGTTTCTGTTTCGTTCGGTCCGGTTTGCCACGCGGGTGAGCGGGTACGAATCAGGGACCGTAGGAGAACGCGCACAAAGTAGTGAGAGCGGGGAGTCTAATGAGATCTGTAGCTCGGATGGCATTTGCGGTTGTTGGCGGCGCAGCGATGCTTGTTTCAGCCGTCGGGTGCGGCGGGGGTAATAAAGGCCCGAGCAGCAGCACGACGCCCACCACCACATCGGCAACGTATTCCAGCGTCGCGCCGTCCAGCGCTCCAGGCACCGGCGGCCCCACCGGCGGGGGCGGACCGGGCGGCGGAGGCGGCAGCGTTCCCGGTGGCCCAACCGGTGGCGGCGGACCCGGCGGCGGCAGCGGCAGCATCCCGGGCGTCGGCGGAGGCGGCGGCGGACCCGGCGGTGGCGGCGGTTGCATCGGCAACATCTGCGGCGGCAACTGACCCCAACACTTCCTTTTTAGAATTCGCGACCTTGGATCACCAAGGTTGCTCCTGAGCCGATGGGGCCATGTCCATCTGGCCCCATCGGCTGAGCAATATTTCGTGCCCGCCGATCCGGCCTAGGGCCCAGCAGCGTGAGTTATGGTTCTCCGCAACGCGACTGCAAGGGGACCTTCAATGGCGAAGCTCAGGTTTGGATATTTCATCGCCCCGTTCCACCGCGCGGGTACCAACCCGACGCTGGCGCTGCAACGTGATCTCGAGTTCGTCCAACACCTCGACGCCCTCGGCTTCGACGAGGCGTGGATCGGCGAGCACCACTCGGCCGGAAGCGAAATCATCGCGTCGCCGGAGATCTTCATCGCCGCCGCGGCGGAGCGAACAAAATGGATTCGCTTTGGCACGGGCGTCATCTCGCTCTCGTACCACAACCCGCTGTGG
>Ga0182030_10015924_pt1 | contig 14693 bp, 14 predicted proteins | sample 812S3MmetaG_FD_121299 | JGI IMG/M metagenome (GOLD analysis project Ga0182030, IMG submission 121299) | Permafrost microbial communities from Stordalen Mire, Sweden - 812S3M metaG (Illumina Assembly) | ecosystem: Environmental > Terrestrial > Soil > Wetlands > Permafrost | place: Sweden... | reverse complement strand
GGAACGCGCTTAGGCTGGCCGCCGCGCTGGCTGCCCTGCCCGCCTTCTGCCACGATCCAATAACCACAAATCTCACATGGACGAATGAGATTTCGCGGCTAGTCTACAGGCACTGCGCAAACTGTCACCGGCCAGGCGGAACTGCGATGTCGCTGCTGAGGTACCAGGATGCGCGTCCCTGGGCGAAAGCGATACGCAATGAAGTCCTGACGAGGCGCATGCCGCCTTTTGACGCGGTCAAGGGAATCGGCGAGTTTCGCGACGACCCGAGCTTGACGCCGCCCGAAATGGATGTGTTCGTGGCCTGGGTTGAAGGTGGAGCGCCTGAAGGTGGAGCGCCTGAAGGTGCTCCCACGTCTGTTGCGCCCGCCGTACCGCAAGCTCCGGCACGGGCCACGTGTTCAGGCCAGCCGATTCGCCTAAGCCGGTCCACTCAACTGGCTGCTTCGACGACGCTGTGCGGGATACAGCCGGAAGGCCCTTTGGAAGTGACAGCGCTGTTGCCGGATGAATCCGTGCTTCGCCTGATCTGGGTACATGATTTCCGTCCAGAATGGAATCGCACCTATGTATTTCGCGAGCCGGTAGAACTTCCGAAGGGTACGCGCATCCTAATCGCTTCGCCAAAGGGCGCGGCCGCGCGGCTGTTTACAAGTCACGAACCGGAACGGTGAACGATAGCGTATTCACTACGCCCTTGCGCTGCACCTGTATCCAGATCCGATAAGCGCCGCCACGCGGAAAGAACAGGTTAAACTGAATGCCCGCGCCTCCACCGGCCAGAAACGGATGACTGTGTATCGTATCAATCAAATCGCTGCTCACGGCCAAAAGATGCGCCCACGCGCCGATATATTTCTCCATGCCATCGGCGGGGCTCAGGTGCAGGACCAACATGGTCTTCTTCCCCGCTATAGGCTGCTCCGGATCAACCCTGAGTTCGGCGACTAGATTCGCGCCCGCTTTCGTGGATAGATCCGGCATGGGGTGCGCAATCGAGTTCTCCAGCGGCGCTGTGAATCCAGCCGTCGAGAAGGTTCGGGTAGCAAGCTGCGGCGTTCCGCCCTCGGGATCGAAATCGGCAATCAGACGATAAGTACCTGGCTTGGGAAGCCGCGTCTTGAGGCGAAACCAACCGTCTGGCGTGAGCACCGGATGCTCATGTGAAAAGTACTCCAGATCGTAGCTCACCAGAAAAAGGTGGAACAGCTTCTCATGAACCGTAGTGAACCGGGTTACGGGGTGCAACGTCGCCGGATCAAGGATGCGAAAAGAGAGAGTGACATCCTGGCCCGCTGGAATCCGCCGCGGCTCAGCCTGAAACTCCATCGGATATTCGCGCGGTTCGGGCACCGTCTCCACCAGCGTCATTCCGCAGCGCGGGCACTTACCGGGCGTGGTGGAGCGCACTTCCGGATCCATGGGGCAGACAAAAACCGGCGTCTGCGCGAATGCGGATAGGGCGAGCAGCAGGAGCACAAACCGCGTCATCAAGATCAGTGTAGTCGACGGAGTACCTTTAGATTATGCGAACAGTTGACCCAGGGCATGTTTCCGATGCATCCGGGTTTGAGGGTTGGGCGGACGCGTTCTTCGCCCCCGCGACGGAAGCCGAAGTGTCCGCGCTGTTGAAGGACGCGAGCAACCAGAGCATCCCCGTCACGGTGCTGGGCGCTGGTTCGGGACTCACCGGCGCGCGCGTGGCACAGGGCGGATGGGTACTCTCGTTGGAGCGCTTTCGAAAACTGGAAATCGGGCAGGGCGCTGCGCGCGTAGGACCGGCCATCACCTTAGTCGAGTTGAATCAGGCGGCAGCCGCTAAAGGTCAATTCTACGCACCGGACCCCACGGAAAACACCGCTTCGATTGGTGGAACCATCGGTACGAACGCCAGTGGCTCGCGCAGCTTTCGCTATGGCAGTACGCGCCGTCACGTCCTGGCGCTGCGGGTGGCTATGGCGGACGGCACGGTTCGGGAATTCCGGCGCGGGGACAAGGTCGATTTCGACATTCCCACGATTCCTCTGCCGCATACATCCAAGTACACGGCCGGTTATCCGCTGGTTCCGGGCATGGATTGGATCGACCTGTTCTGCGGCTCGGAAGGCACGCTGGGCGTTACGCTCGAAGCCGAGCTTCGGCTGCTTCCCACTCCGCCGCATCTTTTCGCCGGCGTGGTCTTCTTTTCCACCGACGAATCCGCGCTCGGTGCCGTCGATCAATGGCGCGGCATTCCGGAGTTGCGCATGATCGAGTATATGGACGCGAACTCTCTGGCGCTGCTGCGAACCGCCTATCCCGATATCCCCGCAGCGGCGAAAGCCGCGCTCCTCATCGAAGCGGAGGGCGAAGATATAGACGCCTGGGACGCGCGGTTGACTGAGTCGCTCGCTCTGACCGAGGCATCGTGGTTTGCCGCCGGGCCTGCCGACCGCGAACGGTTTCGCAAGCTGAGACACACTCTTCCCGAGATCGTGAATCGGACGATGCTCGATCGGGGATATATGAAGATGGGCTCCGATTTCGCGGTTCCGATCGCGAAAAACCGCGAGATGCTGCTGTGGTACCGGGAGCGGCTCGATCGCGAACTGCCCGGCCATTACGTGATCTATGGCCATATCGGCGACGCGCACGTACATGTCAACATGCTGCCCGCATCGGATGACCAGATGTATCGAGCGAAAGCGTTGATGGATGAGTTCGCCCATCAGGCGGTGAAGCTGGGAGGCACGGTTTCAGCGGAGCACGGACTAGGGAAGCGGAAGGCCCATTTCCTCGGCTGGCAGTATGCCCCGGAACATATCACGGCCATGATGGCTGTGAAGCGGAGGCTGGATCCGCACTGGATTCTGGGCCGCGGGAATCTCTTCCCAGTCCCGGAGAACGTGTAACTTGAATTTGCTCGACCATGTACCGCCCGGACAACTGTGGCGCTTCCTGTTGGTCGGAACCTGGAACACCATTTTCGGCTATAGCCTCTACGCACTATTTACGGCGGGCCTCACCGGCCGCATCCCTTACGCCTATATTGCCGCGAGCCTGCTCTCCAGCCTGATTTCGATCACGGTATCTTTCCTCGGATACAAATGGTTTGTATTCAAGACTACGGGCAATTACGTGCGCGAGTGGGTTCGCGCAGTGATGGTTTACAGCGTGGGAATCGCACTCGGGGCCGTGTTACTCGCGCCCGTTGTATTTCTGGTTACGAGGGTTACCGGGAGACCGAAGGCCGCTCCTTATATCGCGGGCGCCTTACTTACCTGCGTAAATGGAGTTATCAGCTTTTTCGGGCACAAGAATATCTCGTTCCGGCCGACGGCTGGTCATTGATATACTGAGCGAAATGAAAGTTGCCATCCTCTGCGGAGGCCAGGGGACGCGTCTTCGCGAGGAAACGGAATTTCGGCCGAAGCCGCTTGTCGAGGTCGGTGGCCGCCCGGTGCTGTGGCACATCATGAAGCTCTATGCACACCATGGTTTCAAGGACTTTGTTCTTTGCCTGGGGTACAAGGGCAGCATGATCAAGGAGTATTTCCTGAACTATGAGGCCATGAACAATGACTTCACCATCAGCCTGGGGCTGAATTCCTCCATAGCCTATGCCGACAAGCACACGGAGCAGGATTTTCAAGTCACCCTGGCCGATACCGGCGCCGACACCATGACGGGTGGAAGGGTGAAGCGAATTGAGCGCTACATAGACGATGAAACGTTTATGGTCACTTACGGAGACGGCGTAAGTGATGTAGATATCGGTAAGCTACTGAATTTCCATTGCAGCCACAAGCGGCTGGCAACGGTAACCACTTTTCGCCCGGTGTCGCGGTTCGGCATTCTGGATATCCGGGAGAATCAGGTAAAGAACTTCATTGAGAAGCCCAAGTCGGACGCATGGGCCAGCGCTGGTTACTTCGTATTCAATCGAGGTGTTTTCGATTATCTCGATGGCGATGAATGCGTTCTGGAGCATGGACCGCTGGAGCGCCTGGCATCTGAAGGACAACTCATGTCCTATCATCACGACGGCTTTTTCTATGCGATGGATACATTTCGCGAGTTTCAGATATTGAACGATCTGTGGAAGTTCGACAGAGCTCCATGGAAGGTATGGGATTAGTGGCGGAATGGTGGAGAGACCGGCCGGTATTCGTTACCGGGGCCACCGGGCTTGTGGGCGGGTGGCTGGTGGAGTCTCTGGCCGCCGCGGGCGCCGATGTCGTGTGCCTGGTGCGCGACTGGCTACCGCAAAGTGAGATATCGAGGCGCGGCCTTCTTGAGCGGGTAAAAGTGGTCCGCGGCGACATTTGCGACCGCGCACTGATGGAGCGCGTGCTGGGAGAGTACGAGATCCATACCGTGTTCCACCTCGCCGCCCAGACCATTGTCGGCATCGCGAACCGGAACCCGGTTTCGACCTTTGAAAGTAATATCACGGGTACGTGGAATGTGCTGGAAGCATGCCGCCGCTCCCCGGCCGTGCGCGCTATTGTCCTCGCCTCTTCGGATAAAGCCTACGGCGACCAGAAGCAGCTACCTTATTCCGAAGATACGCCGCTTCAAGGAACCCATCCCTACGATGTGAGCAAGTCATGCGCCGATCTGATTGCTCAGACTTATGGAATCACTTATCAGTCTCCCGTGGTGGTAACGCGCTGCGGAAATTTCTACGGTGGCGGCGATCTGAACTGGAACCGGATTGTTCCCGGCACTATTCGTTCGGTGTTGCGCGGCGAGCGTCCAGTGATCCGTTCCGACGGGCAGTTTGTCCGCGATTACTTCTATGTTGAGGACGGCGCAGCGGCTTATCTGCTTCTGGGGGAGCGCGCGGCCAACGAGCCTCAACTGCACGGCATGGCCTTTAACTTCTCGAACGAGATACAAGTCACCGTCTCGGAATTGGTGGAGAAAATCCTGAAACTGATGGATTCCACCCTGAAGCCGGTGGTGCGGAATGAGGCATCCAACGAGATTCGGCACCAGTATCTGAGCGCGGCACGCTCGCGCTCGACATTAGGCTGGCATCCTCTCTTCACTTTGGATGAAGGCCTGAGGCGCACCATCGCCTGGTACCGCGAGTTTCTTGAGTTACCAGCATGAGCACTTCAGCGGACACGTTGCGTCAGCAGATTCTACAACTCGTTGGCGAATACCACGATGCACAGTTCGGGACGAAACCATTCATTCCCGGAGAGAGCCCGGTGCCTGTTGCCGGCCGGGTGTTCGACGCCGGCGACGTCCGTTCTTTGGTGGATTCGTCTCTTGATTTTTGGCTCACCACGGGCAGGTTCGCGGCGCAATTCGAGCGGGAATTCGCGCGCTGGTTCGGAATCCGGACGGCCACGCTGGTGAACTCCGGCTCGTCGGCGGACCTGCTGGCCGTCACATCGCTCACCAGTCCCAAGCTGGGAGATCGCCGGCTGCGTCCGGGTGACGAAGTGATTACCGTCGCGGCCGGCTTCCCCACCACGGTGAATCCCATCATTCAAAACGGTCTGGTCCCCGTGTTTGTCGATGAACAGATTCCCACTTATAACATCGATGTCACCATGCTGGACGCGGCGCTCTCGGAGCGTACACGGGCGGTGGTGATTGCGCACACGCTGGGGAATCCCTTCGACCTCGCGGCCGTAACTGACTTTGTACGCAAGCACGACCTATGGCTGGTGGAAGACTGCTGCGACGCGGTAGGCGCGACTTACAAAGGGCAGAAGGTTGGCACCTTCGGCGACATGGCGACCGTCAGCTTCTATCCGGCGCATCACATCACCATGGGGGAAGGTGGATGCGTTCTGGCGGAAAAGCCGCTGCTGAAGACCATCGTTGAGTCGTTCCGCGATTGGGGCCGCGATTGCTGGTGCGAGCCCGGTAAAGAAAACACCTGCGGGAAGCGGTTCAACTGGCAGCTTGGCCAGCTTCCTTGCGGATATGATCACAAGTACACTTACTCGCATATCGGCTATAACCTGAAGATGACCGACATGCAGGCCGCGGTAGGGGTCTCGCAACTGAAGAAGTTACCCGGCTTCATTGAAACGCGCCGCCGGAATTTCCAACTGCTCTATGAAGGGCTGAAGGATCTGGAAGAGTTCTTCATACTACCCGAGGCGACGCCTCACTCCGAGCCCAGTTGGTTCGGCTTCCCGCTGGCTGTACGCCACGATGCGCCGTTTACGCGAAACCAGGCAATCGCCTTCCTCGATCAGCGTAAGATCGCCACCAGGCTCTTGTTTGCGGGGAATCTATTGCGCCAGCCCGCGTATCAGGACATCAAGCATCGCGTGGTCGGCTCTCTCCAGAATACCGACTTCATCATGAACCAGGTTTTCTGGGTCGGCGTGTTTCCTGGAATCAATCGGGAAATGATCCATTACATGCTGGAGACATTCCACAAACTTGCATCTGCCTGAGCGGGATCTGAATCACGTCCTGGAGCACACGGCTGCTATCTGGCCGAACCTGCGCGGCGAGCGTGTGTTCCTCACTGGCGGCACCGGATTTGTGGGCACGTGGCTGGTAGAATCCTTTCTCTGGGCGAACCGTCAGTTGAATCTGGGAGCGCGGATGGTGATCCTCTCGCGGCAGCCTCCCGAATCCCAAGACCCGGCCGTGGAATACCTCGCGGGAGACGGCGTCACGTTTGATTTTCCGGCCGGCGCCTTTGCGTTCGCGGTGCATGCCGCGAATGACCTGAGCTTCAGCCGCAACGTCGAAACCACTCAGCGCGTACTTGAGTTCGCAAGCACGCACGCAACAAAGAAGCTTCTCTTTACCAGTTCCGGGGCCGCCTACGGTACCCAACCCCCGGAAATGTCTCACTTACCGGAGAGTTACAGCGGGATGGCGGTTACTCCTTACGGGATGGCCAAGCGGGAATCCGAACGCATGATTGCGGCGTTCGGCGGGGTGATCGCCAGGCTGTTTGCATTCGTCGGCCCCTGTCTGCCGCTCGATGCGAACTATGCGGTGGGTAACTTCATCGGCAATGTGCTCCGCTCAGAGCCGATTCGGATCACGGGAGACGGTACACCCTACCGCTCTTACCTTTATGCGGCGGATCTTGCAATCTGGCTCTGGACCATGTTACTTCGAGGCGAACCCGCGCAGGCCTATAACGTTGGTTCCCCGGAAGCCGTGAATATCGCAACCCTGGCCGCGACGGTTGTTCAGAACACGCGACCCGGAACGCCGATTGTGATTGCCGAAGCGCCGCAGCCCGGCGCATTGCCTGCGCGCTACGTGCCGGGCATCCAACGGGCGGAGCAGGAACTCAATCTACGAGTTCTCATTTCCCTAGCTGATGGAATAAGGCGCACTTACAACTGGCACCTCAGGCGGGACCACTCGCGACAGGGAAATCCGCCGGTACTGCAAGAACCCAATTGATCCCCAGATGCCCATCACGAAATAACCGATTGCCTGAAACAGAATGATGTAAGTGATGGCAGCGGTCCGTGAAAAGCCAAATGGGGTGAGCACCATAATCGCCACGAATTGCCAGACTCCCACATAGCCGGGCGCGGAAGGCAACGCGCTGCTCAACCCGAGAGCGGCAATCAGTAGAAACGCAATCGGGTACGAGATATTCAAACCGAGCGCGTTTCCTCCAATCACCGTGCTGGTGGCGTCGAAGCACCAGATAATGATCGTCAGGCTGATAAATCCGGTGAGGCGCTTCCAGTCATGAAACGCGCGCAGGCCGCGCAGGCTGTGCTCAAACAAATGAATGGCTTTGTCCTGGAACTTCACGGAAACAGGGACTACCCGAATCAACTTGATCGCCAGACCTTCCAAACGCGGCAGAAGCGCGATGATGAAGACGCCGGTCAGGCCAATGGCCGCGAACCCGCGCGAGGCGTCGGCGAGCCATGGCGTTTTCCCCGGCAGGAAGATCAGCACGATTCCCGTGATCACCACAAGCGCAATGCCATCCGCCGCGCGCTCCGCAAAAGCTGTGGTTAGTACATAGGTTTTGCTGAGCGGCGACCGGGAACTGATCATGATGGTACGAACCAGCTCGCCCGCGCGGGCAGGAAGAAAGTTGTTTCCGAAATAACCCGCGGCCGTAGCCCAGAATGCGGCGGGAATCGGCACCGGATACTCGGCGCTCAACAAGATTCGCCAGCGGAACGCGCGGATGAAAAGCGCCACGGAACTTAATAAGCAGATCAGCACCAGATTGAGCGGTTTCGCGTGCGTAATGGAATGGTAGACCTGACGCCAATCGATTCCGCGTAAAGAATAGAAGAGCAGCACCGCGGCCAAGACAAACGCGCCCAGAGTGGTGAGGAGTTTAGCGAGATTTCGCGAAGGCTTCGGCTGATCTTCCGGCATCGACACAGTCTTTAATCAACTTAGCAAATTCACTGTCACGACGCGCCCCGGTGCTTCTTCCATTCCAGCACCTGGTCCTGCAATGTATTCAACGCGTTGGTCATCCGGTCCGCTTCCACCTGTAACAAGGTATCCGACCGGCCGTGCTCCGCGAGGCACAGGGCAAGCGTTCGATAGGTTTCGCGAAGATCGTAAACATAGTGCGCGCCGGCGTTCAAGCCTCGCAGCGTAGTGGTCGCCAGGTACAGCATCAGGTCCACGCGGTCCAGAAACTGCTGGAGCTGCGGCAAACACAATTCATCCACCGAGCCGGATTCCAGCGTCATGGCGGCATAAATAAAATTGTGCGAACTGGCCAGAATGGCGGCCGTAATCCGCACCAGTTGAGGACTTGTGGCGGGTTCCGAACCCAGGCGGTCGGCGGACGCTTCCGCATTGGTTCGGGCCACGCGGGCAGCCTGGCGAACCCGATCTACTTCACCCTCTGCTTCACCCTCTTCGGAACGGCGAACCCCGCGCAGATAAGCTCGATAGGCATCGAGTAAACGAGCGAAGTTCTCGCCCACGTGCGCCCGCTCCCAGGTAGGCCAGGCGACGTAGGCCAGCATCGCGATCACGCCGCCAATCCCAGTGTTCATTCCGCGCAGCAGGATGACGCTGCGGGGCGCAACTCCGGTTCGCGCGATCAGAGCCACCACAATTGCGCTGACCGCCAGAGAGAGAAGTCCGTAGTTCGCGCGGCCCCAACCGCGTAGGACCAGAGTGAACAGACCCACCACCGCGATGTCGGTGAGCGCGCCAGCGGGCGCAACGTGATAGATCGCCGTGGCCGCGATCAATCCCGCGAATGTGCCTGCCAGACGCAGCGCGCCGCGGCTGAAGGTGGAGAGGAAATCCGGCTTCAGCACGATGGCGATGGTCATCGGAATCCAATAAGAACGCTGCCAGTCGACCGTGGTGCTGATGGCTTCTCCCGCCAGGATGCAGGTGGCGAGACGAACGGCGTGACGGAAGGCGATGGAGCGGAAGGATAAGTTGGCGCGCAGGGTTTCCAGGCGGGCGTGAAACGGGGAACTGGCTGTCATGATTCCCTGGCTCGCGCTTCCGTGGCCCGCGACGGGCGCCCGCGGTTCAACCAGAACTTTCGCGTAGACCATTCGCAGCGCCGCGCGAAGCTGGCCGTTGATGGAATCCATCAAAAGGGCGGCGTCGCGCGCCGCGGCGCGGGAGAAACTGGAAAGCCCGTGATCGCCTGTTTCGCGCATCTGTTCGGCCGCGGCCTCCGCTGCGCGCATCGGGGCGTCATGCTGAGGCGAGGAACGGTTCGACAGGCGCTCCCCAATGCCGTCGGTGACCTTTGCGGCCGCTTCGCGGAAGTTATCCAATTGCCGGACCGCGCTGGCCGCCTCCGCATCCCTTCCCAGCCTTCGGCGCAGACGCGCCAGAGTCAGCAAACGGAGGCGCATGCGCTCCGCCTGGCTGAGCAACGCGCTGAACAACTCAGCATGCGGACCGTGGTCGCGGTTCTGTGCGCGGAGCGTGTAGCGGGCGAGAGTGAACTCGGCCGTCGCGAGCGGCGCTCCGCCGGCCGTTGCGGAGACGCGCGCGAGGAAGGACAGTTGGGTAAAGACGCCGGCCATCACGCCGCGGTCTTCTTCATCCCGGCCCGCGCGCGAGAGAACGAGCGATAGCGCGGTTTGCAGGAATCCCCCGGAGAAAGCCAGCAAGGCGGCGAGCGAGGCCTGCCTCGCATTGAGCGGACGGGCGGCGAACACCACCAGAGTCACGAGGCTGATGGTTCCCAGATCGGCCGCGGTTGTCCCCAGCACGACGATCAGCCCGGCGCCGAAGGCCCAGATCATGGCGGCCAGGGCGGCCGCGGCGTGGCTCTGTCCGGCGAGACCGCCGACCAGGACGGCCAGCGCGCAGAAGGAACAGGACAGCAGCATGCGCCGCGCCCGGACGGGAACCGGATCCACGCCATCCGAATAGGCCACGTTCAGTGCCCCGATGGCCATCACCAAGCCCGCGGACGGCTGGCCCAGGAGCGTCGCCGCGGCGAGGGGAATCAGCACCCCGGCCGTATTCCGCACCGCAATCGCCGGATGTATCTTCTCCCGTTCCCAGCGGGTGAGCGCGCGCTGGAAAGCCGACCAGGTAGGTGAAGCCATTCTCTGGTTCAGGATGGCATGTTGCGGGATTTGACGGAACGAAGCTCGTGGCAGGAAAGACTGTCCCCCTTTTACAACCAAATCCGCTTCTTATTAAGAGGAACAAATATCGCGGATGAGCTTAGAAATCTTGCTTCGCGCAACCAGCCCTTGCCGCCCGGCACGCCGAATTTGATCTCGCGTTATACCGGTTCGAAATCGCGAGAGGTCCTCGTTAGCGAGCGCATTCAGCCGCCGGTCGTCAATGGCTTCCCGACGGGCGGCTTACCCTCGTCAACCTTTGAAAACCTCGCTAATGTTCTCAATCTTCTTGCCGAGCGGTTGAAGTCTGGCCCGGCCGTGAGCCCGAACAGTATCAAGTTAACCGTCGATGGAATCCAGGAGCCGCTTAAGACTCTGGCACAGGTGGTTTCCGCATCATCGGACTGCAAAACCAATTGCGGTTGCCGGGATTGCGGCGCGCGGAAGGATCAGCAGGCTCAACAAATCCCAGTTCCGCCGCCCGTCGACCAAGTCGCCAGAATCGCGAGATCTCTCGCTGAGATTTCGGGCGCTTTGAAAGCGTTTGCTCCCAGTGTCGGGAAACCAGCGCTCCAACCCGGGCCGTACGTTTTCCACGTAGTGAGTAATGACTGGTCTGGTTGTTCCGCAATCGAACGCATAGACAAGGACGGAAAGCTGCAGTCGGTCCAGGTCAAGTTCCGTCAAGCTCCCGGCCCGGGAAAAGACCGGCCAAACGAGGCCCCCGCGATCGAAATGAAGGACTGCAAGGACACGAGCGACATCGCGACGACAGTTCAACTGAACACAATCACAAAGTTCGGCGGGTTCGAGGCGATCTTCGATCAAAAAGAACCGCGCCGGCTATTTTCCCGGAAGCAGTCTTCCCGTCTCGTGATAACAGGAGTTTCAACCGAATAGGAGCAGCGACGGCCATGTATAGAGAAGTGTTTCGTGCGATCGTGCTATTGACGCTTTATGTGGCGGCGGCGACGCCTCAAATAATCCCTGCCGTTCCGAAGCCAAAGCCGCCGGCGCCCGCCTACACAGAGGTTTCACCATTAGGCGACCCCGAACAAAAGGCGCAGTCCGTTCCGATTCAAGTAACCAATCTCACTCCCCAGGAGCTTGCGCCCGGAGACGTTCTAGAGGTTTCAAACGCGATCACGATCGGACTGGTGAGTAAGAGCCTGGCCTACAGACTCATTCCAGAAGCGGATTTCAAGATGAAGGACGCCTGCAGCCCGAGCGATCTGTACCCCGTTTCGCTCCTGCGGACGATTCGCGTCCCCATTCCAATTGGTACCAATCAGGGAGCCTATCTCGTATCAATTTGTTCTCTTGATCCCGTGAATAAGAATGAAGTTCGTCTCATCGTTCCTGTGACGATCACCACGCGGACTCCGCAGTTGTCGGCGGTGGACCCGTCTGCTACCAAGGAGGGACCGGTCGCCCTAACTCTATTCGGTCGAGATCTTGCGTCCGTCGACGACGTTTGGCTCAGCTGCGGCGGTCCATTCTCGAAAGTTAAGACCTCCAATGAAACGGCGGGAAGTGCAGGCAACACCCTCGCCTTTCAAGTCGCGAGACCCGATACATTTGTCCGAGTCTGCCGGCTCCGGGTCTCGGCGCCCGGGGGCCCTCGCTCCAACGACCTGGAAGTGCACTTTGGAGCGGCACAGTCCCGTGCTGGATGGCCGGTGGGTCTCGCTTACCATGGGTCTCGCGGTCCTTGGGTTGCTCGTCGGTCTGCCGGTGGGCGTTAGAAAGGCAAAGGATCGCAATCCCTGGTGGCTCCGGTTGGTGACGGATGAGGGAGCCCGCCGGATCAGCCTGTCGAGGTTACAACTCTACGCGTGGGTGGTCTCCGTTGTGCCGGCAACGATTCTCCTGTCGGCGCTGGACGGCGGCCTCCGAACCCCGCTGCCCAATGGAGTGCTCGCATTTTCCTTCATCTCTTTATTGACAGCGGCGCTCGGCACGTATCTGAACTACGAACGGTGGTCCGATGGCGCAGCGCAAGCCCGGGCGTCGATTTCCGATTTGGTCATGGAATTTGGATTGATTCATTGGGAACGTGTCATCTATTGTTTCGGCATCGCCCTCACACTCGGCTATTTTTTCGTCATGCTCTTCATAGACATCGGCGAGGGGGCCGAGTACGTTTTCGATATCCCCGTTTGGCTGGTGCTGCTAAACGCCATATTCGCCACATTGTTTCTATTGGGAAAAATCGTGCGGGTTCGGGGTCCCCAACTGCGCGGAGTCGAGGCGGTTCAGGGCAGCTTGCAATTGACTCTCACCGGGTCGAATCTTTCGCCGGACGCGACCTTCTTTTTGGGGCGGGAGGAGATCCGGCCACAAACGTTGGATCTCAATTCCGATGGAGAACACAAGCCGGAAGTGATTCTCGAGGACTATTCGCGACGGGGCTTCGCGAACATCTTGCGCTTCAATATCGGTCTTCCCTCCAAGACTCAATGGGAAGAAACGAACGTTCTTTCCATACGCAACCCGGACGGCCAAATGGCGCAGTGCAAATTCGCCCTGGCTGTCGCCATTACGGAGCTTCCGGAAAGACCGCAGCAGGGCTCCCAGATCCATTTGCGTGGCCGTGGCTTTCACCCGGAGTGCTTTGTGAAGTTTACCGGCAGCGCTCCGTCTTGCGAAATCGTCTGCAAGACGGTTTGGGAAAGCAAGAGTTCCCTCAAACTAACGCTGCCCCAAAGGACCGGGCCCGGCAGACTGGTCCTGGTGAATCCGAACCGTTCCAGTGCTTCCCGGTTCGTTCACGTGGAGCCGCTACCAGAGGACGGCGGCGCATCGTAGGGGAGTTTGCGATACACTTCCAAGCTCATGCGCAGTGTTTCCCTTTCCCTGTTGCTTGCGGCGATCGCCTGCTGCGGCTGTTCGTTCACCAGCCAATCGGCCTCGGGCACCTGCACGCCCGACAAGAATCAGCGCCTGCTCAATCTGTTGAGCGCAGGCCAAACGCGGCCCGTGGACAACATTCTGGTGTGCGGCGTTACCATCAGCCCGTCCTACACGCACTCCGGCGGAGCCGAGGGCAGCCACCAGATTCTGCCGCTGCGCGTGGCGTTTCCGGATGGCAGCTCAAAGCTGGTTGAAGTGGTGACGAATGACGATCTGGATGGCGTTCTGAGCGCACCGGAAGGCGCGGCGGTGAGTGCGTATGGACAGGCTTTCTTCGACCGGACGGGCCGTTTTGACGCCGGGATACATGACGTGCACTGCTCGACGCATCGCGGCGCCGACGATGGGTGGGTGATTATCAATGGACTCAAATTTCCAAAACACTGCTGACCGCAAAATCCGAATCGCCACGATTCAAGATGTTCCAACGATCGTCCGGCAGCGCCATGCCATGTTCGCCGAGACGGGATTTTCCGAGGCATCGCTGGCTGAGATGGACCAGGAAGCTCGCCTCTATTTCGCGCGTGCCATTGAGGCCGGAACCTACCATCACTGGTTCATCGAGCGCGACGGACACGTCGCTGCAAGCACAGGCGTCAGCGTGACTCCTTTCTATCCGGGCCCGCGCGACCCTCGTCCGCAGCGCGCCTGGATTTTGAATGTTTACACGGAGCCCCGATATCGCAAGCAGGGCATGGCCAGCCAGTTGATGGGAACCGCCATCGACTGGTGCCGTGGCAATGGACTCCGCACCGTGTATCTGCACGCCACCGACTTCGGGCGTCCCCTTTACGAGCGGCTGGGTTTTGTTTCTTCGAGCGAGATGCGGCTGGATTTAGAGATTTTTCATCCCTTGCCGCCCGGATTCAGGTAAGCTGTGTGTATGCCTGTGGTTCCCAGCATAGCCCGCCCCAGCCTTTTCGGCTCCGACTAACTCCCCTCCCACCCAAGCGGCCCTCGCTCGTTCGTAAGAATAATCAGGAGAACGTCATTATGAATGCTTTGGAAGCTGTCCGCATGGACCTGCCATCGCTGGAAGGTCCGCTGCCCGGCCCTCGCGCCGCGGCGATTATCAACCGGGATCGAAGTGTTCTTTCCCCTTCCTATACGCGCGGCTATCCGCTGGTCATCGAGCGCGGCGAAGGCGCCATGGTGACCGACGTGGATGGGAACCGGTTTCTGGATTTCAACGCGGGAATCGCCGTCGTCTCCACCGGGCATTGTCACCCGAAAGTCGTGCGCGCCGTGCAGGATCAG
>Ga0182030_10015923_pt1 | contig 14694 bp, 12 predicted proteins | sample 812S3MmetaG_FD_121299 | JGI IMG/M metagenome (GOLD analysis project Ga0182030, IMG submission 121299) | Permafrost microbial communities from Stordalen Mire, Sweden - 812S3M metaG (Illumina Assembly) | ecosystem: Environmental > Terrestrial > Soil > Wetlands > Permafrost | place: Sweden... | reverse complement strand
TACCAAGGCACCACAACCTAATGCCGTACGGATCCTGGTCTCCGTTCTGGCGCCGTAGGTCCGACAGGTGTGTCCCACCCGGATGGTTGGCGTACTCGACCAGGTCTACGGCCTCCTGTACCCTGTGGGGTGCACTCATAGGATCTTGGCTTTGAGCAGCGACTTCGAGATCTGGCAAGATCGTCGGCATGGGCTGCTCGGTGACGCTCTTGCTCGTGCGCCGGCTCCTTGACCTCCTCCGGCTCGGGCCTTCGCCGGACCAGAAGGACGTCGAGATCGCCGTGCTCCGCCACCAGCTGGCCTTGCTGCGCCGTCAGGGGGGCACGGCCTCGGTACTCCCCCACTGACCGCGCCGTGCTGGCCAGCCTGGCCCGGCTGCTCAGCCGGGAGCGCTGGGGTATTTTCCTGGTCACGCCGGCCACGCTGCTGTGATGGCACCGGGACCTCGTCGCCCGGTCGTGGAGGTACCCGAAGCGCGGCCGTCCCGCCCCCAACTCTCTGGAAGAGGAAGTCCGCGACCTCGTCCTGAGGCTGGCCCGTGAGAACCCCCGATGGGGCTACCTGCGCATCGTGGGCGAGTGCCGCAAGCTCGGGGTGAGGGTGTCGGCGACCGCGGTCCGTAAGCTCCTCCGCCGTCACGGCCTGGGACCGGCCCCGCCGGACCACTGGCCCATCGTGGTCGGAGTTCCTGAAAGCCCAGGCCGGTCGCACCATTGCCTGCGATTTCTTCCACATCGGCACCGTCACGCTTCGTCGGCTCTATGTTCTTTTCTTTATCAACTAGGTGCCCGTCCCCTACACCCCCAACCATCGGTTCAACGGCGTAAGCAGTATAAAGCGAGTTGACCGATTCGGCGGGCTTATTCACGAGTACAGCGTCGCTGCCTGATCTTTTCCCCGGTCTGCACGGCACCTCATTTTGGCCGGGACGACGTCGGTTCCTCCAGCCCCGACATTTTCTCCACACCCCTCTCCTGGCATCGTCGCCCGGCAAGCCAGCCAAACCGGCGCTGGTCATCCGCGACATCACTGTTCCGGACAACACTTCACCACCGTAGGGCCGGATTCGCGTGGTTGCACCTCACACCCGCCCTAGAGTTCATAGTATTCAGGGTCCGATAAAGATTGTCAGACGGCACCTCGACAATATGGACGTCGATTCTGGAGCACCTTTGCACCAGAATTTCCTAGCTATTCAAACGCCAAATCCGTCGTTACGCGTCGATTCGATACGGGAGAAGGACTTTTCTCCGGCCACGCATAAGACGGCATTATGCTCGATGACCCGGGCTTGCGCCGGTCAGCTTCGGAACCAATAGGCGTCGCCGTACCCATAGCGGGAGGTGGAGGAATTCGGCCCAACGTTCGGCGTGACCGGGCGCCCGCAGTCGGCACCCACCGACGTTTATGGGGCTTCCGGCGAGCTCGCCCACTGGCGAAGAAGTTCGAGGTGCTGTGGGAGGGCGATAGCCGGTTCCTCGATTTCGGGGTGCCATCGCTTCTCCCACTCGACGGAGACCCAACCTTCGTAACCCCGATCTTCGAGCAGGTCGAGCATCGCGTGAACGGGCACTTCACCCTCGCCGAGCAGGACGAGTTGCCAACCGCCCTCTTTTGAGCTCATGCAGATCGCGTCCTTTACCTGAGCGAGCTGAAGTCGCGCTCCCACGTTCTCGTAGGTCTCGGCCGGGAGTTCGCCCATCCGGTAGGGATGGTGGCTGTCCCACACCGCTCCGACGATTGGCGCTGGAACGAGCGCTAGCAGCTCCGCCAGCACCGACGACGTCGAGAAACCGTCGTGTGTCTCGATGCCGATTGCCACCCCGAGGCGCTCCCCCAGCGGCACGGGCGCCTCGAGGATGCGGGCTGCGGAAGCGAGCCGCGCTTGACGATCTTGTCCCCCGATTGCCAACGGGCCGCCGAACACCCGGATCATTGGGGATCCCCACGCGTTGGCCAACTCAAGGAACCGGGCGATCTCGGCGCCTGAGCCATCCTCGGTCAGCCGAACCGAAGTGTCGACGCAAATAACGGGGATGCTGGCACCGTCCACGACCCTCTTCACCCGCTGGCGGTCGGCCAGGCCCATCCGCGAGTCGATGACCTCACCGTCGATGAGCCGCAGCTCCACACCCTCGTAGCCCCAGGCCCGACCGGACGAAACCGCAGTCTCGAGGGTCTCACTGGCAAACGCCAGCGTGCTGAAGGCAAAACGCAAAGGGCTCATACAGTTCCAATCGCCTTGGTCTCAGGCACACCCGAAATATAGGACAACCAGTCGCCGCCTAGTCGCCGTCGAAGGTGTGATGATCCGGCCCAGGTCCCTCCTGAGGGCCCGACCTTGCTGATCCGGTCGACGTCGCCCTGGCGCCAGCTCGGGATCGAACACTGGGGTGGAGCGGTTGCCGTCCCAGTAGAAGGGCGCGAACCGCGGTTCCAACGGTAACCGCCTTCACGCCGGACTGCCTGCTCACGCGCCATACTTTGACGGGGCCACCCGGACCCGCTAGTGTATGTAACGATCATTTACATACTCTCCTTAGGAAGCCCGTGGTCACCACTAGCTCAATCCGGAGCGACGCCACCCGCACGGCCATGTTGGCCCTTGTCGGCCGGGAGGGGCCGTTGCACCGGGCCTCCATCGCCCGTGAGCTGGGCGTCAACCCAATGACCGTTACCCAGGTGGCGCGCGAACTGATCCGGGAAGGGCTGCTGGAGGAGCTAGACCGGAGCCCTTCGACCGGCGGCAGGCCAGGCCAGCTGTTGGGTCTTGTCGGCACCGCCGGTCGAGCGGTCGGCGCCAAGGTCTCGCTCGACAGCCTCGTGATCGTCGACATGCGCCTCGACGGGCAGGTGGTGTCGTCCCGCATCGAAGAGTTCGACGCCACGAGGCCGGACGCGGTGGCGGACCTGGCGGAGCGGCTGCGTTCATTTGTCAAGACGGACGACATCCCGCTGCTCGGCGTCGGCGTCTGCCTTCCCGGGGTGATCGACCGCCCCGAGCTAGGCAACGTGGAGTCCGCCTCGCTCGGTTGGTTGAGCGTCCCACTGGGCCGCCACCTAACGGGCGTACTGGGGGTCCCGGTGATGGTGGAGAACAGCGTCAAAGCCTTTGCTTTCGGGGAGCTGCTTTACGGCCTTGGCCGCAAGCTCAACACCTTCCTCGTGGCCACTATTGGAAGAGGCATCGGGCTCGCCACGGTGGTCAACCGCGTTGTCATCAGGGGAGCCCACGGCGGGGCCGGCGAGATAGCCCACGTGCTCATCGACCCGAAGGGCCCCCTCTGCACCCGTGGCCATCGGGGTTGCCTCGAGTCCTATGCCGGCCAGGACGGTTTGTTGAGAGCCGCCCGCTCAGGGGGTTTGCTCGGTGACGGCGACGGCCTCGAGATCTTGGCCGAGCGGGCCGACAACGAAGAGCCCGCTGCGGTCTCCATCTTTGCCAGAGCCGCCACCGAGCTCGGGCGGTCCCTGGCCCGTTCGATCACCACGCTCGACCCGGAGCTCGTCATCCTCGGCGGCGAAGGGACATCAGCTTGGCGCCACTGGGACGCTCCGTTCAACCACGCCCTAGACGAGGCGCTCCCCGACGACTGGGGACCGGTGAACATCGCCTTGGCGTCGTGGGAGCACACCAGTTGGGCCCAGGGTGCGGCCGCCCTTGTCCTGGCGACGCCATTCGGGCACGCCGGTGTATCTGGGAGCCACCGCCGCCAGGTCCTGGCCCGGCTCCAGAGCCGTACCGCTGTCTCCGCCGCATCGTCGTCCGCCGATCGAACCTAGGGAACTGAAGGAAGCCGGCCTGCCGTACCGCAGGTCTGTCACGTCTGGCCAGGCCCGGGCGGGCCATCGCTTGTGCCCGCACGGTGCCTCTGAGAGGAGGCGTCATAGGGAGATGACCAAGATCATGAAGACGACGCACGCACTGCAGCACGGCTGGACGCTGCGTGCCCTCGCCGGGCCCGTATCCCCGGAAGTTGCGGGCCGCGAGTTGGCTGCCGAGGTACCGGGCTGTGCCACCAGCGACCTGCTTGCCGCCGGGCTCGTGCCCGACCCCTATCTCGACCGCAACGAGGAGCAGCTGTCGTGGATCGGGGACACGAGCTGGCTGTACACGACCCACTTCGAGGCTGGCCCCCCGGCCGCCGGGGAACGGGTGGACCTGGCCTTTGACGGCCTGGACACCGTGGCCACCGTCGAGCTCAACGAGGCCGTACTGGGGCGGACGGCCAACATGCACCGCAGCTACCGTTTCGACGTGGGCGCCCACCTGCGGGAGGGCATCAACGACCTAAGTGTCACGTTTGCTGCCCCGGTGCCGGCGGCGCGAGAGTTCTCGGCTTTGCTGGGGGACCGCCCTCCTACAGACCCCGTGCCCTTCAACGCCATCCGCAAGATGGCCTGCAACTTCGGGTGGGACTGGGGCCCCGCCCTGCCCACTTCCGGTATCTGGCGCCCGGTCAGGTTGGAGCGCTGGACCGTCGCCCGCATCGCGGCCGTGCGCCCGCTGACGACGGTGACCCCCGCGGGCGACGGTGTGCACGGGGATGCCCTCGTGACGGTCCACGTGGACCTGGAGCGTTCCCTGGCTTCTGGCGCTGACCCTTTGGTGGTCACCGCGCGCCTGGGGGATGTCACCGCGTCTGCTGGGGTGCCTGCGGGGGCGGCCCAAGCTGTCCTTGAGCTCCACGTGCCCGGCGCCCCCCTGTGGTGGCCGGTCGGCTACGGGGCCCAGCCGCTGGTGGACCTGGAGGTCCAACTGGGCCGTGGAGGGCCGGGAGGGCAGCAGCTCGACCGCTGGGCGGGCCGCATCGGGTTCCGGAGCGTCGCCCTCGACACCTCTCTAGACGAGGTCGGGGCGCGCATGGGTTTCGTGGTCAACGGCCGGCGCATCCTGGCCCGCGGCGTGAACTGGATCCCCGATGATTGTTTTGTCAGCCGGGTAGGCCGGGCGGATTACGAGCGCGGTTTGTCCCACGCCCTCGATGCCAATGTCAACCTGGTCCGCGTCTGGGGCGGCGGTACCTATGAGGACGACCACTTCTACGACGTGGCCGACGAGACCGGGCTTATGGTCTGGCAGGATTTCGCCTTTGCCTGTGCCGCGTACGCCGAGGAGGAGCCCATGCGGTCCGAGGTCGAGGCGGAAGCCCGCCAGGCGGTCACCCGGCTCTGCCCGCACCCGAGCCTGGTGATCTGGAACGGCTGCAACGAGAACCTCTGGGGCTTCGAGGACTGGGGGTGGAAGGAGCCCCTGGGCGGGCGCACCTGGGGTTCTGGCTATTACTGGGAGCTCTTCCCGGCCATCGTGAACGAGCTCGACCCGACCCGGCCTTATGCCGCGGGGAGCCCCTGGTCGGCGTGGACCGGCGCTCATCCCAACGACCCGCGCCACGCCAGTGTGCACATTTGGGACGTATGGAACGGGCAGGACGACTACCCCAAGTACCGTGAGTACCGCCCGCACTTTGTGGCCGAGTTCGGTTTCCAGGGACCACCGGCGTGGACGACGCTCCTGCGGGCAGTCCACGACGACCCCTTGACCCCGGAGAGCCCGGGCCTGCTCGCCCATGAAAAGGGCGTCAACGGCCTGGCCAAGATGGACCGCTGGGCTCGCGAGCACCTGCCCGTGCCGGCATCCATGGAGGACTGGCACTGGGCCACGTCGGTCAACCAGGCCCGGGCCGTGTCCCTGGGCGTCAGCTGGTGGCGCTCCATCAGTCCGAAATGCGAAGGCACGGTCCTTTGGCAGCTCAATGACTGCTGGCCCGTGGTTTCCTGGGCGGTCGTCGACGGGGACGGCCGGCGCAAGCCGGTTTGGTACGCGCTGCGGCGCAGCTACGCCGACCGCTTGCTCACCGTCCAGCCCCAGGGCGACGACTTGGTCGTGGTCATGGTCAATGACGCCGCCTCGACGTGGTCAGCCGAGGTTTCGATGGCCCGTATGGACTTTTGGGGCAAGGTCCTGGCGCAAGCGAGTTTCACGGCCGAAGCGGCCCCGGGAGCGGCTCAAGTCGTACCCCTAGGGCCCGGCCTTGGCGTGCCCTCGGACCCGGCCGGGGAAGTCCTGGTCGTGACGGCGGGGGAGCACCGGGCGTTGTGGTACTGGGCTGAGGACAAAGACCTCCGCCTACCCGAACCACAGCTGAAGGCCGATGTCACGAAGATAGGGGACGGCTTCGAGGTGACGGTCACAGCCTCCAGCCTTCAAAAAGAAGTGTCTCTCCTGGTCGACAAGGTCGACGCTGCGGCCACGGTCGACGACATGTTGGTAGACCTCCTAGCGGGGCAGACCGTTACTTTCCACGTGCGCACGTCGGCGGACATCGATCCGGGGAGCTTCCTGCGGCGCGAGGTCCTGCGCAGTGTCAACCAGCTCGCCCATGCCTGAGGGCAGGCTCCCAGGCCAAGAGGGGCAGGCGGGCGTGCCGGCCAAGGAGACCATGACTATGACCGGTAACGCACACGGACGTGACGGCCTGGCCGGCCCAGTCGTCAGTTTCCCTGAAGGTTTCAAATGGGGCGTCGCCACCGCCAGCTACCAAAATGAGGGCGCCGTCGCCGAGGGCGGCCGGTCGCCGTCGATATGGGACACCTTCTCCCACACCCTGGGCGCCATTTCCGACGGGGCGACGGGGGACACGGCCTGTGACCACTACCACCGCTACCAGGAAGATGCCGCGCTGCTCGGCAAGCTAGGCGTCGGCTACTACCGTTTTTCGCTATCATGGCCGAGGCTGCAGCCCGCGGGGCGTGGCCCCCTCAACCCAAAGGGAGCGGACTTCTACTCCCGCCTCCTGGATGCCCTCCTCGAGCACGGCGTCCAGCCCTGGGTGACGATTTACCACTGGGACCTGCCGCAGGTGATCGAGGACGACGGCGGCTGGCCCGTGCGGGCCACGGCCCAGCGTTTCGCGGACTACGCCACCGCCGTTTACGAGCGGTTCAGGGACCGGGTCACCTACTGGACTACCCTCAACGAGCCCTGGTGCTCGGCGTTCCTCGGGTATGCGTCGGGCGAGCACGCCCCGGGGCGGCAGGACCGTCCGGCGGCGGTGCGGGCCGCTCACCACCTGTTGCTCGGGCACGGCCTCGCTGTCGAAGCGATAAGAGCCCAAGGGGGCGCCCGGCCCGATCTGGGCATCACGCTCAACTTGTTCCCGGTATCGCCGGCCAGCGGGTCGCCCGCGGACGAGGACGCCGCCCGGCGGGTCGACGGCCTGGCCAACCGCCTGTTCCTCGACCCTGTCCTAAAAGGCCGCTACCCGTCCGACGTAACCCTCGACCTGGCCCCGGTGACGGGCTGGGACCACGTGCGCGACGGGGACGAGCGCCAGATCACTCAGCCGCTCGAGTTCCTGGGGATCAACTATTACCAGCGTCACGTTTGCGCCGCAGGCGAGGCACGGCTCCCGTCGGCCTGGGTCGGCAGCGAGCACGTCCGGTTTGTCGGCCGGGGCCTGCCCCGCACGAAAATGGGGTGGGAGATCGAACCCAGCGGGCTCTACGACGTAGCCAGCCGGGTGGCCCGCGACTACCCCGGGGTCCCGCTGTACATAACCGAGAACGGTGCCGCCTTCGACGACGTCGTATCGCCCGATGGGTCGGTTCACGACCAGTACCGCATCTCCTACATCGACGGCCACGTCCGGGCGCTACACCGCGCCATCACAGACGGCATCGACCTACGCGGCTATTTCCTGTGGACCCTGATGGACAACTTCGAATGGGCCTTTGGCTTCGACCGGCGGTTCGGCCTGGTGCACGTAGACCACGCGACCCAACGCCGCACGCTGAAGGACAGCGCCCGCTGGTTCGCGGAGCTCGCGGGCAGCAACCGGCTCCCGTGGCCCTCTTCTCCCCCTGACCGCTCTCGTTGAGGGCACGGCAACCCGCTGCCTTGACCGCGCCACCGGGCCGCTGCTAAGGTCTATATAAACTTCATTTACATACTCTTCTTAGGAAGACCGTTGGACTCATTTCGCCGCAACTCGGAGCGAGGCCACCCCCCACCGCTAGGGCGTCGTGAGGCGCCGCATTGGCGGGGGACCGCCCCCACCCGATGGTGGCCAGGCGCGTCGTTCAGCCGTCGGCCTGCGACGGTGCCATGGGGCCGCGCACTTGGTGGGGTGAGGGACCAGCTACGAGACAGGCCCGCTACGAAACCGGCAAGGACAAAGGGTCCTCCGCACAACCAACAAAAGCAAGAACCACTAAGAAAGGATAATCAATGGCTGAGAACACACCGACTGACAACCCGGGCACCTTGGGCAGTGGCTCCGACGGATCCAAACCGTTGATCTCTCGTCGTGAGGTGATGCGCAAGGGGCTCATCGGAGGAGTCGCCGCCCTAGCCGCTCCTGCCCTAATGTCAAACACCGCCTTCGCCAGCACCCCGGCCCGTCGGCCGATGGCCAAGCAGACGACCATCAAGCTTTGGACCTGGTACACCCAGCAGCAAAAACAGTTCCCCGAGCTGGCCCAGCAGTTCCAGGAAATGAACCCCAACGTGAGCGTCCAGGTCAGGACGTTCGGCAACCTCAACTCCTATGCCCCGGCGTTGCAGTCCGCGGTTGCCGCCGGCGAGACGCCCGACATCTTCGGCCCGAGCGAGCTGGCCCTGACCTACGGCCAGCAGGGCATCGCCCTCGACCTCAAAGCCGCTCTGGGAGCATCGTTCCTGTCCGACTTCTTCTCGGCCACCAACCAGGAGTACACCCTGGGCCACAAGCAGTACGGTATCGGTTGGATGGCCCAGACTTTCGGGTTCTTCTACAACCCGGCCTTACTGAAGAAGGCCGGGGTCAGCTTCCCCGAGACCTGGGCAGACTTGATCGAGATCGCCCCGGCGCTCAACAAGAGCGGGGTAATACCCCTCGGCCTGTGCGCTGACCCCAGCAATAGCGCCGCGGACTTCTGGTGCCCGATGGTCACTCAGGTCACCAACGACCCCACACTGATGCTGAAACTGGACGCGCTGACCGAGCCCGGGGTCACCTGGAACTCCAAGCCCGTCATCGAAGCCTTCGCCATGCTGCAGAAGCTGGCCCAGGCCGGCGTGTTCTCGCCGAACGCGCTGTCCACGCAGTGGGGCGACCTGGAGGTCCTGCTCTACACGGGCAAGGCAGCCATGATCTACGGCGGCTCATGGATGCCACCGGACTTTCTGGGCGAAGCGCCAGCGTCGTTCAACGACAGCTACCAGGTCGGCCCGTACCCGGCGTGGTCGCCCGGGGCCAAGCACTGGTGCGCCAACCAGGCCGGGGCTGGCCTGTCGGTCTCGGCCAAGAGCCCCAACGTGGAAGTCGCCCTCGACTTCTTGAAGTTCCTGTATGAGCCCAAGCGTTACGCCGCGACAATGAACGCGTCCAACAGCATGCCGTCCACGGCATCGGCCGTGCCCCTGATCAAGAACCCCAAGATCAGGACGATGACGAGTTGGCTCACCGGCGGTAACGGCTGCCCCCATATTTTGTTCGGGGTGGGTTCTTCGACGTCCGCAGGCAATGCTGCCATCGACATCCTGCAAGGGGAGCTCTCCCCCAAGACGGCCGCGGCCCAAGTGGAGGCCCAAGTCAAGCAGGCCCGCAAGGTCTAAGCCGCGGGCCGTCCGCAAGGACTGGCTCGTAGGTCCCTCCTCCGCGGGGTGGTGTGCCCCCGCCACCCCGCGACGAGGGCAACCCAGACAGGAAGGGAGGCGCTAGGCAATGCCGACGGTGACCATGGCGACACGACGCCGCCCGAGCGCGCTCGAAGCCCGGTTGGAGCACACGGCCTACATCTACATCTTCCCGGCTGTGGCTTTTTACGGCTTGTTCATCGCCTATCCCTTCATCCGTTCGATTTACCTGAGCCTGACCAACTGGGAAGGCATGGGGGCGGAGCATTTCATCGGGCTCAACAACTTCACCACACTGTTCCAGGACCCAGTCTTCCTGACGGCGCTGCGCAACACCATCGTTTACACCCTCGCCACGACGGTGCTGCAAACCTTTCTGCCCATGGTGTTGGCGGCCGTACTGGCCCGGGGCTGGGTAGGCAGTGCAGTTTTCCGCACCGCCATGTTCATCCCGGCGGTGATGTCGCTCGTGATCACGGGCACGCTTTTCGGCATGGTGCTCAACCCCGACTTCGGGCTGCTCAACCGGGTGATCGGCTTCACCGGCCTCGGCCATGTGGCCTGGCTGTCCAACAGCAAAACGGTAGTGCCGACTCTCATAGCGGTGTCGCTATGGCAATCGTACGGCTTGATGATGGTCATCTTCTATGCCGGCGTAAGGGGCATAGACGCGGAGATGTACGAGGCCGCGTCGCTCGATGGCGCCGGGGTGGTCCAGCAGTTCTTCTACGTGACCATGCCAATGTTGAGGACGTTGACGTCGGTGGTCATCACCCTCAACATGATCAATGGCGTGCGGGTCTTTGACGTCATCTACGTGATGACCGCCGGTGGGCCCGCCCACGCCTCGGAGTCGCTGGGCACGTACCTGTACGGGCTGGCCTTCGGGGAGGTCGGAGGTGGGACGCCTCTGATGGGTTACGCCATTGCCATCGGGATAGTGATCGTCATCGTCTCCCTCCTGGCGGTGGGTTCGCAGATGATGTTCGCCCGGCGCCGGAGGGTCTTCGAATGAGCGCCAGCGCGCCTCCTCTCCCGGCTGCATCGGCCGCTCACCGCCGCACGGGGATGGTCTCCAGGGCTGGACCGCGTCGACCGCCGACTGCAAAACGAGCCACGGACCGTGCCCTTGGCTATTTCCTGCTCGTGTCCCTGTCGCTGGTCTCAGTGGCGCCGCTGCTGTGGATGCTGGTCACCGCTGTGCGGCCTCAAGACGAGGTTTTTGGCGGTTCGCTCATCCCGACCCACTTCAGCGGCGTCGGGTACTCCAACGCGGTGTCGCAGGTGGACATCTTTCGCAACTTCTTCAACTCCGTCGAGGTGGTCAGCGCGACGGTGCTGCTTACGCTGTTCACCTCCACGTTGGGGGGCTATGCCTTCGCCAAGCTGCGCTTCAGGTTCAAGACGACTATCTACATGGTCCTGGTGAGCACGCTGATGCTGCCCGCGGCCACGATCCTCATCCCGCTCTTTATAGAACTGAAGCAGTTCGGCCTGATCAACTCCAAGCCTGGGCTGGTGCTGGTGTACGTGGCCACGTCCACACCTTTCGCCCTCATGTTGATGAGGGGTTTCTTCGTGCGCATCCCGGGCGAGCTCCGGGAGTCGGCTCGGGTGGACGGGGCCCGGGAGTTCCTCATCTTCTCCCGGATCATGGTGCCGCTCGCCCGGTCGGGCATCGCATCGGTGGCTATCATGCTTTTCCTCTTCACCTGGAACGAGTTCCTGTTCGCGGTCACGTTCATCCAGAACCCACCCGATGCGACCATCCAGCCGGCGATTTTCTCCCTCGTCGGCCAGTACTCGACGGACTGGCCCACATTGTGCGCCTCACTGACCATTTCGGTTGTGCCCATCATCGTCGCCTACGTGGTGCTTCAGCGGCATTTTGTGGCCGGTTTGACGATGGGCGCGGTGAAGGGGTGATGACGTGGCCTGAGCCTGCCAGCATGCCCGCGAATATGACCGTGCTGCTGGGCAAGACGGGCCTGGCGGTGAGCCGCGTATGCGTGGGGTGCTCGCCGCTCGGTGGTACTCCGCGCAACTATGGTTACGACGTCACCCGCGAGCGGGCACTGGCCACGCTGCGGCGGGTCTTTGCCGGCCCCATCAACTTCCTCGACACCTCCAACAACTACGGGGACGGTGAAAGCGAGCGCCGTATCGGGGCGATGCTGGCCGAGCTGGGTGGGTTGCCCGAAGGCTTCGTGTTGGCCAGCAAAGTGGACGCCGACCCGGCGACCGGGGCGTTCGACGGGGCGCGCACCCGGCGGTCGCTCGAGGAGTCGCTGGCCCGCCTCGGCTTGAGCCGTCTGCAGTTGTTGTACCTGCACGACCCCGAGGTAATCGGCTTTCAGGAGGCAATGCGGCCCGGCGGGGCGGTCGAGGCGCTGGTGGCCCTTAAGGAACAAGGTTTGACCTCCTACATTGGCGTGGCTGGCGGACCGGTCGACATGTTGGCCCGCTTTGTCGACACCGGCGTGTTCGACGTGCTCCTCAGCCACAACCGCTACACGCTCCTCGACCGGTCGGCTGGCGACCTCTTCACCCGGGCGGCCGGCATGGGCTTGGGTGTAGTCAATGCCGCCGTTTTCGGTGGGGGGGTCTTGGCCAAGGGCCTGGACCGGCTACCGAGGTACGCCTACCAGGAAATGACGGGGGCGGCGCGCCAACGGGTGAAAGAGATGGAGACGTTGTGTGCCGAACACGGTGCCTCCCTGAAGGCCGTTGCCTTGCAGTTCTCCATGCGGGACCCCCGGGTCCATTCGACGGCAGTCGGGATCTCGCGCCCCGAGCGGGTGGACGAGATCGCCGGCCTCTGTACGGCGGTGGTACCTGACATTCTGTGGGAAGAAATCGGAACCCTATCGTTGCCACCCGAACAGTGGCTCTACTGAGGACCGGGAGGTCTTGGACATGCCCACAACGCCTGGTAACGCGCGGAACACCGCCCTTGCTTACGGTGCCGTCGGTGTAAGTGACATTGACCGACCACTATGGTTCTACTGCGACGTGCTCGGTTTCCGGCTCGTTGGCAGCTCCCCGTTGGGTGTCAACGGCGCCCGGGCCTACCACCTGTCGACCGAGGGAGGGGGGATAGATCTCCTGACGCTCGGCGGGCCGCGCCAAGCCAGCGACTGGATCCGCGACGACCTCCAGGTCGGCGTGCGCCACATCGGCCTGAAAGTCGACGACACCGATGAGTGGGCGGCCCGCTTGCACGGCCTCGGGACCCCGTTTTGGCTCGAGCCCCTCGACGCTTTCGGGAAGGTGCGGATCGCGTTCTTCGAGGACCCGGACGGGGCGAATTTGGAAATAGTCCAGGGCTATGTCCAGTACAACAAGGTTTGGGACGAGCCTCTTGTGGAGCAGGAGCGAGCCGTGGCTCCGCCGGGCCCGGCGACAGTGCGCTTCGACCACATTGCCGTATCGACGACAAACCTGGATGCCACGATCGAGTTCTACGAGAAGGCCTTCGGATTCCAGGTGGTCGGCCAATTGCTCCGCGACGACGACCCAAGGGGTTTCACCATCACTTACTTGCGCGGTGTGTCTGGGGTCCTCGAGGTGTTCACGTTCTCCGCGCCCATGCAGGGGTGTCCCTGGGCGCCGGGAGTGGCGGTCACAGGCCTACGGCATCTGGGGATGCGGGCTGAAGATGTGCGCGCCACCAGGCTGGGTGCGGAGGCCGCGGGCGCGAAGCTGGTAAGCGAGACGGCGAGAGGGGCCGGAGGAGTGTCGTCCATGCTCACCGACCCCGACGGCGTTCCCGTGCAGCTGGTGGCAGGGGCCTGAGAGTGCAAGACGTACCACAGGTGAGATTGAACGACGGGACGGAGATGCCGCAGTTGGGATTGGGGGTGTTCAAGATCGCCCCGGACGAGGTTGGGCCGCCTGTCCAGGTGGCCATCGAGGCGGGGTACCGCCTTATCGACACGGCGGCCGCGTACGGCAACGAGGCAGGGGTTGGCCAAGCCGTCCGCGATAGCGGTGTACCCCGCCACGACTTATTCCTGACGACGAAACTGGCAAATGACGACCATGGTTACGAGCGGGCCCTGCGTGCCTTCGACGCTAGCCTTGCCGCGCTGAGGACCGACTACCTGGACCTCTACCTCATCCACTGGCCCCTCCCCAAAAGGGACCTCTACGTGGAGACCTGGCGGGCTCTTGAGAAGCTCCGGGCCGAGGGCGTGGCCCGCAGCATCGGTGTTTCCAATTTCACCGAAGCCCACCTGGGACGTCTCCTGGAAGAGACCGGCACGGTGCCGGCGGTCAACCAGGTCGAGCTCCACCCCTGCCTCACGCAGGCAGCCCTGCGGGAGTTCCACGCCTGGCACGGGGTCACCACCGAAGCATGGGCACCTATCGCCCACGGCCGGGGGCCGCTGGACGGCCAGACCGTCCGCGAGGTCGCCGACCGGTACGACAGGTCGCCAGTCCAGGTCGTACTACGCTGGCATGTCGAGCTCGGCAACGTGGCCATACCGAAATCGGCCACGCCCGAACGGATCCGGTCCAACCTCCAGGTCTTCGACTTCGAGCTAGCACAAAGCGATGTCGACCGCATCAGCGCCCTAGGGCCTCCCGAGCGGCTGGGCCCGGACCCTGACGAGTTCGACGGGGACTGAGCCGTCCTGCATCGCTCCGGAGGTTCGGCTCCGGTGAGGATGGGTAACGGGCCATGACCAACGCCCTTTACAAGCCGTTGGATCCCTGACGAGCGGTCTTAAGGGGGTCGTGGTTTGTGTTGCGCCAGGTGTGGAGGGCCGTGAGCAATCAGGAGGAGCTGCCGAAGGCACAGCAAGGAAGCTGCCCGTCGTTGACTCGACCGCCGGAGGTCTGTAGGCAGTGCCGGATCTACTTGCCAGGATCACCCGCATAAGCGGGCGTTCTGCGTGCGCGACGGATAACCAAACCAAGTCCGCCAGGAACGCATAGTCGGCATCGTTCGTTCTGGCTGTTCAGAGGCCATGCGAGGGCCGAACAGAACGTGAGCGCATAATGCCGTCGGTCAAAACTGAGCACCGGACGATTCAGCCCGTGCCTCACCTGGAGGCGAGGTGCCGGACGAG
>Ga0182030_10015922_pt1 | contig 14695 bp, 18 predicted proteins | sample 812S3MmetaG_FD_121299 | JGI IMG/M metagenome (GOLD analysis project Ga0182030, IMG submission 121299) | Permafrost microbial communities from Stordalen Mire, Sweden - 812S3M metaG (Illumina Assembly) | ecosystem: Environmental > Terrestrial > Soil > Wetlands > Permafrost | place: Sweden... | reverse complement strand
GACGACGAGAGCAATGCTATCGTGGAACATGAACTGAAGGAAGCTACGGTATGGGTTGCTTGGGAACGATATGATGACTTGCGTTATTTATTAGCGGATGACTATGCTCGGCTTTATATTATGACTATCAAAGTCAATGGAGCAGTGGTCACTGGAATGGAGGTACAACTTATTGGGAAAATCACAAAAGCTACAGTCTTAGTCCACATGGGAAATGGCCTCGTATTCATCGCATCTCATGAAGGCGATTCACAGGTTGTACGGCTAGAAATCGACTCCAAGAGACCCAGTATTGAAGTACTGCAAACAATGGCAAATGTCGCCCCCGTTCTGGACTTTGCAGTAATGGACATGGGCGGGCGCGATGGAGAAACTCGGACGAACGAGTACTCGTCAGGCCAGGCTCGACTAGTAACTGGTAGTGGAGGTTGGGAGGAAGGAAGCTTAAGAAGTGTACGGAGTGGGGTTGGTCTCGGAGACGTTGGAATCCTTGCTGATATGGAAGATATTGGAGGACTGTTCTCGTTGCGCGCAAATGAACGCTCCCCAGCTAATGACACTCTTGTTATCTCGCTATCGATCGAAACTCGAATACTGAGATTCGATCCCCAGGGGGAGATTGAAGAAGTTGAAAGTTTCCGTGACTTTCGATTAGATGCCCCAACTCTATTGGCGATGAATCTACCCGGTAATCTTATGCTACAAGTCACGACAAAAGCAGCCATACTTGTCGGTGCTCAGGGGCTTGTGGCACAATGGAGACCTCCGTCTCCCTCTCAAGTATTGACAGCCGCATCAGCGAACGAAAATCATCTCTTATTATCTGTTAATGGAGTTACCTTAGTCTCGCTAGATATTGGTCAACATTTGAAAGAGATGGCGATAAACAGCCTGGCAGCGCGAGATCAAGCAGCTTGTATCTATGTTCCTAGTCAAATCCCAAATGTCGCGGTGGTGGGATTTTGGAAGTCCGGATCTATCGCCATTATGAATCTCCACGGCCTTGAAGTTCTCTACTCAGAGGATCTTCGTCGAGCAGATAACGCTTCCGTACCTCGAGATATAGCTCTCATTCAAGTGCTTCCAGAAGCTCTTTATGGGCCAAATCTCTTCGTCGCTATGGAAGATGGTATTGTACTGTCCTTCAATGTAGACAAGATCGATTACTCACTTTCTGGAAGAAAGAGTACAGTCCTCGGCACACAGCAAGCTGCATTTGAGGTGCTACCACGGAACGATGGTCTTTACAACATCTTTGCAACCTGCGAGCATCCTAGTCTTATCTACGGATCTGAAGGTAGGATAGTCTATTCCGCCGTAACGGCCGAAAACGCTACGTGTATTTGCTCCTTTAACAGTGAAGCGTACCCAAACAGTATTGTGGTGGCCACTGCTGAGAGCCTCAAAATTTCCCAAATCGATACTGAGAGGAGGACCCATGTTAATACCTTGCCTATGGGCGAGACCGTGAGGCGGATAGCTTATTCTCAGAATGAACGCGCATTCGGTATCGGTTGTGTCAGGCGAAAATTATTGGATGGGAGGGAATACATCACGAGTAGTTTCAGGCTCGTAGAAGAGGTCATGTTCGGTGAAATGGGCAAACCTTTCGTCTTGGCAGAAACAAACGGAGGCGAAATAATCGAATGCGTCACCCGTGCTGAATTACCCACTGAATACGGTGATGGTCAGCTCGTGGAAAGATTCATTGTGGGGACGAGCTTCCTTGACGGAGTTTCCTCAGATAAGAACGTCAGGGGTCAAATTCTAGTTTTCGGCGTCGATAGCAACAGGAATCCATACTTGGTCACCAGTCACAAATTGAAAGGAGCTTGTAGATGTCTCTCAGTTCTCGATGGGAAGATCGTGGCGGCCCTCACCAAGACAGTTGTCCTGTTCAAGTATGAGGAGATGACTGAGAAATCAGCCGCTCTTCACAAACTAGCTACGTATAGGTCATCAACATGCCCCGTCGCATTGGATGTTACGGGCAATATGATTGCAATCGGAGACTTAATGAAGTCGATCTCCTTGGTTGAATACCAAGCTGGAAAAGAAGGGCTTCCTGACCAACTCAACGAGGTAGCTCGACACATGTCATCGATGTGGACCACAGCTGTTCAACACATCGAAGGTGATTCCTACCTCGAAGCCGATCACAATGGCAATTTGGCGGTCCTACGGCGCAATGTCAGTGGCGTCACACTCGAGGATAGAAAAAGACTCGAGACGACGAGTGAGATGAATCTTGGTGAGCCAGTCAACAAAATCGCCAAAATCTCCGTCGAAGCTTCCCCAACAGCAATGGTTATCCCTCGTGCCTTCCTCGCCACCGTAAGTTGCCCTGCCCTACAAAATTTTGCATACTAACACACCCCATAGACCGAAGGATCTATCTACCTCTTCGGCACCATCTCACCCACCTCCCAAGACCTCCTCATGCGTCTCCAAACCAAAATGAGCGACATCATCACCACACTCGGCAACATGGATTTCAACCGGTACCGAAGTTTCAAGACCGATGCGGTGGAGCATGAAGAGCCGTTCCGGTTCGTGGATGGCGAGTTGATTGAACGGTTTTTGGACGTGGAGGAGGAGGTGCAGGAGGAGATTTGTAAGGGCTTGGGACCGAGTGTTGAGGATGTAAGGAATTTGGTGGAGGAGTTAAAGAGGTAAACTAATCTCCAAACACCATTCACATCTGCAAAACATACTAATACTTATCCAGGTTGCATTAAGGATGCTGGGATTGTGGTGGTAGTGAAGTTTGAAATTTAAGAGTGAAACCAGAGAGGAGAGTATGTTAGAACGAGACTGTATGTATGAACAATGATGGAATGGTGGCATCGTCGGTGCATTTGTAGGGGCGTTGGCATCAAAGAAGGTATAAAAACTGGCGTTTCAAAACCAATCATTTAAACAATGCTATACTGAAGGCTATGCTACAATGCAATCGTGTATCATGATCATGAGTATAATGCTGCCATAACGCCTTCGGCCCCAATCTAGCTCACGCAGGCTCGCTGATATGACGATAAACGACAGAGAAATCCCTTCCCTTAGAATCTTCCCGCTGCTCGGCAGCTTCATACACTTCCTGAGCTTTGTCACCAAGCTCGAGTCGTGCACCAGCTTCTGCTGCTGCTTTGATTGCAAGGCCGAGATCTTTCTTCATAAGCGCTATTCCGAATCCACCACTGTAATCTCTGCTAGCTGGTGCGCCCTCAACGACTCCTTCTACAGGATTGTTGATTTCGCTTGGCCAGCATTTTCCGGTACTGATGTTAATCAAGTGGCCTAGGACTTTGGGGTCCAGACCCCATTTGATTCCAAGATTCATGGCTTCAGCGGTAGCAATATTGTTAATGGCGAGAAGGTAGTTATTTGCGAGTTTTCCGGAAAGACCAGCTCCTTGGGCCCCGCAATGTAACACTTTCTTGCCCATCATTAAGAGGATTTGTTCAACACGTGAGACTAATGATTCTGGAGCACCTAGCATAAAAGTCAAGGTTCCTGCGGTGGCTCCTACTACTCCACCAGACATGGGGGCATCTACAAATCGCCCTTGCTGAGTAGTGTGAACGGCATTGGCAACTTGCTTTGAGGACGCGGGATCAATGGTGGAGCAATCAATGAAAAGACGATCGGGGTTTGCGACGTATTTCTCGGAAAGCGGGGGTTTGAGAATAGTTCCGAAGACATTCTTGACGTGTGATGGTTCCGGTAGGACAGTTATAGTTGTTTCCTATGTATGTTATCAGTGGCTATTGGTCCAAATAGAAGCAATGATAACAAGAGTTGGGGAATAGATATCAGAGGATTGGCTTTGTTGTAGAAATATTAAAATCATGAAAAAGCCACCCAAGACGGATGACCCCAACTTAGATCATTGATAGAACAAACTCATCACCTAAAGGGGTAGAAAAACAGACGAAAGCAAAATTGAAGCTTGGGGTAGGACTTACAGAATCCTCTGCAGCTTCTCGGGCAGAGCTTGCTGTTTGAACAGTCGCTCCCCTTGACAATGCCTTGGTTTCGTCCGCAAATTTCTTGATAGACTCGGTGTTTATATCATAGATTCGAAGGGTATCAGAGGACGGCAGGTTTGCCTGTAGGTTTCTCGCCATATTGTAGCCTACGTTCTGTCAGTAAATTGAAGCAATTGATACTGTCGCGTGAGCCAAACATACCCATTTGACCGAGACCAATGAATCCATATTGAGCCGTTCTTCCCACAGAAGCAGAGAAGCTTCTTCGTTGAACAGACTTCAAAGCTGATCGCGCCAATGGCGCTGATAACCTCACATTAGACCTCATGATTGTTTGTGTTGAATGCAGGGGAAGAAACAAACAATGCGTGGGTGGCTGTTACCGGTGTAGAGATGACGCCGTACCTAGGCGTGGGGAAATGGGGAAGGTTAGTTAGCACGAAAGGAAGGAACCGACAGCCCGAAAGAGCCCGAGATCATCGGAGTACTCTGAGGGAATAAAGTTTGCGCGTGAGATCTGCCATGATAGGAGATTTGCAGTATGAAAACTTAGCAAGAATCTGACGAGTTTGTCATTAGCATTCATCAGCGGTTTGTATAGTAAGTCGAATCGAGATGTCGGCCGACACCACATAAATGTTGGTAAAGAAGATTTCGAGGTGAGAAGAAAAAAAAAATTCCTCGAGATTGGGGAAGCTTAGTAAGCTGCCCTGCCCCACGTGAAAAGCAACCCTTTCTCCTTTCGTGAGGAGAGGTTTCCACAATGGAGTCTTTTCGGTCTTAGTAGGGAGTCGGTGTGCAACGTTCATATCTTCATAAAGTACAGTCATTATTTCCACTCTAAATACAGAATATGGGGATATCTACCAATGGATCTAATCTCCAACTCCGTCCACCTACGCTCTGTCCTGCGTAAAATCACAACAAGAAGAATTATACTCAAATCTACAACACCTTGAAACCAAGAAACCTACCTCTTCTTCCTATCCGTGCCATTAACCACCGCCTCTAAAGCTCTAGCAGCTTTCGCCTCTCTCTTTCTGAATGGGCTGTTGAAAAACTCTGGTAAAATCATCTTGCTGTTTGCATGCTCGGCCGCAAACCCAATTTCCGCCGTATTCCCCAATGTCTCCCTGGTAGTCCTGACAGCCTCCTCTAACAAATCAGTCCCAAGACCTGTTCCTCTATATCTCATTTTCGTTGTCCAGGCTCGGACAATGCCTTGGCCGCCTGTCTTTCCGCCCTTGGTCTTCTTTTTTCCACTTCCGTTTCCATTCCTCTCCAATCTCAGGACCAATGCCCCAATAATGTCCTTCCCGTATCTAGAACCGATAATTGTATCTTCCTCGCCGTCCTCATTTGTGACGAACTTGAAGTTAAATTCTTCCGCCGCGCTGAGATAACCAGATGTAGCGCCGCGCACAATAATCAAGCATGCCATGGTAACTCCTGCAGCAGTAGTAAACAGAATTCCAAGGTCCGATCTTGTCTTGTATATGAAACGGGACATTATTGCCAGGATCCCAATATATACGGCGATTATGAGGGGGTTGAAAATGATAGAACGGGAAGCGAGTTGTCGTTGTTGTGCGATCGAATCTGCGATCAGCTTTAACGCATCGATTTTATCGTCTTGTTTGGTCAAGATGGCGGTCGTGAGGGGTGGTATCTCGTCCAGGGGACTTCTGATGGAGGTATCTTCTTCGGCGGACGTCATAGTTGCAAGAGAGGAGGGGAGTAGAGGTGGCAGCGTTTGGGAGGAAGATGCGTCGAGGATAGGCGTTGATGTTGTAGAATTCAGTGTTGATGGCGGCAGAACTAGGTTTGCACGCAAAAAGGAGAAGAAGGCTGCAGAGCAGGGGATGTTAGCAGGTGATTCAATCACTCAATCGTTTGCTTACAATGTGCCCTCGACAATTCTAACGTACTAATAAAGGTATGATGATCTACCTTGTAACCAAACCTCGGTATTAACGTGCAGAGAACTTGTTCGTCTGAACTGGAGTTTGTGCAAGGTGTGAAGAAATAAAATAAAAATACTTTCTCGGCACCACCTCGATATAATTTGGAAAATTTAACCAGGGCCTGGAACAAAGGCGCAGAAGATAAAAGAACTAAAATGTATTCTTCTGGAACGGTGGCAGAATAAGAATGGAAGGTGATACTAACCAGCACCGGTTCGAAATCCAGGGACTGCATTCATCCTATCCGCTACGGTACTCAATTGGCCATTTCGAAGGTCCAGCTCTTTGATAGGCACGTGTCGAACCATACTAGTACTTGACCCAAAAGAGGTTTGGGCTGACTACTGCATGAAATATTGGGGAAGGCTTTTTTTTTTTTTTTTTTCCTCGTAAGGGGCCGAAGTGACATAAATCATTGGGCCAGGGCCAGAATGTTTCGAGTCGTAGAGGATTTCGATGATTCTTTATATCCCTGGGAGAATCCCACGCGAATGGGTTCAGCACGTGCTATTGGCTTGATATTTGGTGACTGATAAGGGGAACTACCTTAGTAGAGCGATAAGGAAGGCCAAGCAAAGTGGCACAGAGGTTTCAGCGACTCAAGGAGGGTTAGCGCATACCTTGTGAAGTTACGCTGGCGATTGTAATTGTGTGGGGTCACGGTGGAACATCTATATATGCATATATATATATATATGAGAAGCAACCAGGAGTTCCTCAAGACCAGATTGAAGTGAAGTATAGTATAATAATATATAGGAAACTCTTCAAAGGATTCCGTAGCAATTCTACTAGTATCCTCGCTAACTACAAAGGGGCTTTTGAGCTACAAGTAGACCTGTCGCTAGAGTTTGAATGGAGACGTCACCAAAGTGGACGTGACTCGTCGAGAACAACTAGGGTGCTTCTTGGAGATAAAGTTGCGAGCGGCACAGTATGTCTTCGAGGTTCTTTCCCTTTTAGTTATTACTATTCTCATCTACAGTGCTTCAATCCTACCATTCATGACCTCAGGATTTTGTTTCAATGGCCCGTCACATGTTAAGTTTCGAAAAGTTCAGAAAAACTCATTCGTCGTGCGATAAAACAGCTCCTTCGACTTTTTAACCGAATATCCACCGTTTTAGCCCTCAAATACTCCATACAGTTCTTCCCCAGAGTATCATACGTCGAACAGGCATTATACCCCTGCATCCAAATGATCATGAAGCAAGAAGTGCACAACCTTGATATTAGGTATCTCAAACCTATTCATCGTTTATTTTTCTGTTCCTCTGGGCCTAGCAACTCGGTGATTTTATCGGTGTTCAAGATGCTACGAACCAAGTCCGATTCATCGTCGTAGCGGACGAAGAAGTCGTTGTTGTAATCGGAGGCCTTGTCACCACCTCGTCCCAGGACCACGTATCCTGAAGGTGCTCGTACGGTTTCACCAAACTAATGAGATTTACGAAATCCTTGGTCTCGTAGGTGGGTTGCTGTTTGGGGTAGGTATATGTCTTGGTTGGGTAGCCCGTACTGGTGATTTTCCTGTCCCCATAGAGAAGGTGGACTTGATGGTCGCCCTCAGATTGTGAGAATAGAGTAACCCAGTACTCATAGTAGGGTTTCCCCTCAGATTACCTCATGTCTTTTCCAAAACTGGCACCTGGAGCACTTTCAAGGAAAGCCACCACGGATGATCTGAAGAAACCTTGGGAGTTATCCATCGAAGCAAGTCCACTGTCGCCACATCTTGATTTCTTGCATCTATCGGTGAAGAGCCGTTGACGTGGAATTTCAGCATGGAGGAGTTCTTCATTCGTTCTTCGCCGAGTGATTCTTGGATCTGGTCTTCGGTCCATTTTGCTTTCTCCTCGATATCAAGATCAACCAGATAGATATGATATTCAGCTTGAAATTCAGTGAGAGCTGTGAATCTACTTGTGTTAGTTGGCGTTGAAGATGAGGATGTCGATACTTACTCAATCTTAGTCGTTGGTGGAAGCGGAAGGCCTTTGACTCCTGAAATTTTGACTCGATCCTCGCCAATCTGTTCCAACGTGATATTCGATATCTCTGCAACCACATCCGAACCGAAGTAGAGAGGCCCTTGGATCTCACAAAGCAACTGCGAAGTCACTGAGCCAACAGCAATGCAACCACCAGTGCTCTCCTCTTTAGTCAAAATGCATTGGCCTTTGTGATCAACATCCTGCTATTGGGAAACCGACATTCAAATGCTGCTTTGCCTTCAATAAATCCTTGAATCCTGAGTAGTACCCGCCGCATACATACGATGCAAATTCAATGAGATCTATTTACCATTAGCTGTGCGAAACAAGTGAGGAATTTAGAAGTTCTCACGGCTAGTAATAAGACCACCCGGTAACTGTCCAAACTGGTCGTCTTTCCAGTCATGCCATCAACTATAGCATGTCCAGCGGTAGTAAATGGGAAGACTCTGTCCAGACTCACGCTGATGCACCAATAACTGGCGCTGCATCTGCAACTCACCGCAGATGACGATATCTGCCCCTTGCCTCAAAGCTTCTGCAATGACCGCAAACATAGACCTGCGCACAAATAGGAGCAAGTTCCAGCTCTGCCAAAGCCTTTCCTATCATCAGATTTTCGAATCTCTTGCCCTTAGCAATCAATCAACCTGTTGATAGCCTAAGTGACGTCGTCACCCTCAACCCAAGCCACTCTCATCGGGTGCACAGCATCCTCACAAATTTTTTTGACATACTTCGCTAGAATCTCAGTGTCACTTGCACCAGCATTGACATCTAACTTTGCTCCATTCTTCGCCAGATATGGAATAGCCCGGTCTGAAGCGATTGATGAAATTTTCAGAGAACGTTCCGTTCTCGACGCTCTCGTCAACGTTCCATTCTTGGTGACGGCCGGTACCTGTTGACGTATCTGAAAGTGCTTTCCCTTCGGCGGCTTTCCTTTGATTCTTGATCTTTCCTGCCTCATGAATTGTCATAGTTATCTCGGACAACCATTATATCATGGGGGTGTTAGTATCTAGTCTTGGGGAGATGGTACATTCTATGAGATAAGGACAGGATTCATGAGGTGATCAAATTCTTCAAGAAACTGTCTCGATTCTTCATTTAACCATGAATCAATCCAAGTGGAAAGCGTGATACCCCTACATACATCGCCCATGATAACAACGACATCGGAATCCTTGGCAAGTTGTGTAATAGCGAACACGCGGTCTGAAAACCCACCGGAGATATCCCCAATCTGCACAGGGCGTTTGATACTGGACACTGGCGACATGTTGATAGTATGGATGATTATTTGAGTTTAAAAATGAGACAGGAGAAATTGATAACACCCTTTAAATTCATGTATGGAAACTTTGAAGCTAGATTCATAGAAGGATGCGCGACCTATTCATATAATTTGACGGGGGCACTTGAACCCAGATTCGGATATTCAAAGCAGAATGGTGGAGGGTATTCAGGGTGTATCGGCAGATGGAGGACGAGGAGGAATTTACACGATAACAAGGGCGATGGCGCTAGTCTTCCCCATGGACACTTCGGAACGCTAAGCTCCAGGTGAAGTTTCGGTTGGATGGTGATCAGCTTTGAAAGAGACCACATGTGAGATCCATCTGTGTGGTTTTCTCCATATTTCTGGTCCGGCGGGGTAGCGGGTAAATATATTCGGAAAGGAGTCATTCTTTGTCTAAATGGGAAGATTAACTCGATGTGGAAGCGACGGGCTGCCGTCCATCCGACTTGGTCGCATCATGTCACTGGATCGACCAGATACGATTCTGCTGGACTTCAGGATTAAAAGGTAAGGGCAGGCTGGTAAGCGAGCCCCTGAAGGCTTTCCTCGTCTCTTCACCGTTGATCCTGGGTACGTCAAAAGAATGCAAATTCAACCATATAACAGCTGAGACCAATCACTCTATCTATGACTCGGGGATAATTATCAATTGACCGACATTTGGCCGTTTGAAGTTATGGTTAACCCCGCCTCGATAGCAGGAGGTGCTGAAAAATCTCACCAACGTCGGCTTCTCGGTACAGTACCTTTCATCAAGAAATAACGCCTATCCAGCATTTCAAAAACGTCTGAAACTCCCTCTTCTTGGATTTTGATATAACGCCACATTTGTAAGCTTAAGGCCTTGATCTTAATACGCAAATCTGGCGTTACCGCACCCGCGCATTCCAAAAACAGAACAGAACCAGCTTTCTATTGCCAGACTAGAAGTCCTTCATTCTGAAATCGTTGTGCGACAGCATGACAGAACATCAGCTTACGACCAAGTAGGGCATCTTTTTGATAATCACCTGTTCCAGACTCTGCCATACGAGCCATGAGAGCTCGTGCGGACTCGAATGGGAACATGATGGCCACTCGTCCGATGATACGCTTATTCGCCTCAAAGAAGTAATCGACGGATTGACAGATTCTATCCGCGCACTCCAAGGACTTTGCAGTCAGGTCAAGAACATTGGGAAGAGGCACCATAGTCTCATGCAGACTCGAGCTTTCCTTCGTGCGTTGACCATATTCGCTCATATCGATGAGTAGTCCGTTGAGAAAGATTTGAATGGCTTCGTAGAATATCAAAGCTGATCCGAACTCAAAACTCGGGAAGTCGTAGGAAATTGGGAAGACATTTCCAGGGTCATCCTTATCTAGAGCAGAATGAGAACTTGTTGCTAGACGAGCAATATAAAGCTGTGACTTCTTGTCACCTCCACGAAGACGGTCTTCCCATATTTCAAGCGAACGAAGTAATTCCAAGGCGTCTTCTATTAACCCGCCAAGGGGGCTGATTTTCAGTGACTCAAGGTCTATCACAGAGTGTCTACTCGTATCGAATTTCTCCATTAGGGTTGGAATCTGCAGCCCAATATCTATGAGGGTTTGAAGGTGACTTTTGTCGTGAGAGTCTGAGGGTCTCCATGAAGGATTGATCCAGCCAGGTAAACTCAGGAAGGTTGAGCGACGGGCTATGAGAGTCATCGAGACCTGTGGTTATGTCAGAGAAAAGCTCCACAGTAGGAAAGCCAGTCTAGCCAAGAGATTGTGATACCTCTATTGTCCTGTATTCCTATACAACCAGTTAGCATATTAAAAAGGCATTTTCCTCAGTGAGAGCTCTAGAGCTGGGAGCTGTTTCAAGAGCCGAGACAAAAGAACAAATGGACGTAATATTTTTGTATACTCTTGAGACAACTCCCATCTTTAGAGCTGTTATAGAAAGAAATAGCAATTTGTTAGGGAAATAAAACCGACCCAAAACACCCGACGGCTAGGCGATGATCGCAAATTCTCCACTCCACGCTCTCTAAGAAGAGCCCCGACCCCGCGCAAGTGGTTAAGGAAGGCTGCAAACGAACGATTGGAAGTTATCTGAAGAAGATCAGCCAAAGATTCAGCGACAAAAAGATCTGTACTTGCCTCGTACATTGCACATGCAAGGCATGTGACTAAACTCATATCCAATTGATTCTCATCGAGAGCGAGGGTGCCAAATTTAAGCCCAGTACGAAGCCCGTTGATAGCTTTAGAATAATGCCGCAGACTCGTGGCGCAAATTTCGGGATCCTGCCGCTCTCTGCCCGCAAACGGAAGAGCCATGGCTAATAAAGAATTACAAAGCATATCTGAATCTTCAAATGACGATAGAACGCATGCAGTTGCCATCCAGCCAGCACAAATTGCCTCGCCTCGACTATTCACTTTAGGCATATCAGGAACGTACCGATCGTGCAGTATGGCTATAAAGCCAGCCTTGTACTGGGATGCAGATAAATTCCCTAGATCGTAAGGAAACACAGAAAGGCGGGTTTCGGTACCAGGCTTGGTCTGACGACGCCTGAAACCTACATTTCCTGGGACTGGTGGGTTACTATATGAAGAGGCGTCCTTTGTGCATTCATGCCCTTCAAATCTGGTTTTAGATTGGTCGCCATCAAAGTAGGAAAATTCCAAAGGCTTCTCATAGCCAGTACATAATAACCCTGCGTCTGTGCAACGCTTGCACGATGGCTTTTGGCCATCACACTAAGGCAATTAGTTCAACAAGAGTGCAGGATTACTTGATTCATACCTTAACTTTGCGTCTACGGCAGATATGACAGCGGACAATGTAAGAACGACCTCCAATCCTTCCCATGGTGTCTAGAATTACTTGTTCACAATATTCTTAACTTTGACTGACAACACAGAAAAGAGGCAAGATGCGATCCGCATGAGGAGCGTCGCATGTATAATACTAAACTGGATGTCATACTTGCTCGTTTGACCCGCGATTCAGCTGAAGGAGTTGTAGAGGACGTTTGATATCGATACGCCTGATCGGGAAATTTAGCCTTGAGTTATCTCGCATCTGACATCCAGGAAGAGACTAGTTTTGTTTTCCCCCTCCTGCATGCGTCTCATTATCACGTAAGCTCAGCGCCGCTGGTGGCCTGCCTTGTCCACTCTCTGTTGTATATCAAATGCCAGGGGCCTATAGCTTCAGCGGAGATCTTTGAGAAACAGCTGCATACTTTCAACCTTGATATGAATCATTTGGATGTGTTCTGTTTACTAGTACTAGTATTTGTAAATCCTGCTTAGCGTCCGAACAATCCCAAGGATGTCTCTCTGTTCTCCGGGATTCAACACATCCTATTGAATAATGAGACTAAACCCACACTTCCTGGATGCCTGCGCAGGCCTCGAACTTGGGCTTCTTGGAAGAATCAATACCCTCAATCGTACTGTCACCGCGTCTGACTTCACTTGAAAAAGTGTCGCACTCCTGGCCAACTCCACCTTTGGCTTTACCATTCATAGGAGGAGGTGGCCGAGTCCCGCCGAGGATATTATTCTCGCTATGAGGGATATAAGCTTGATCTGGAAACCACAAATGTTTTTGTTGAAGCAAGACAGATTTGAGGAGATGTGAACCGCAAACTGGAAGAGGACAGATGGTTGTATTGACTTCATAAAGAAAAGTTTGGAAAGGAGAAGGAGATGCATCTGTGAAACTCCAGATAATGAAAGTGCTCTAGCCAAAAGTGGATAATGGATTGTATTTCCAAGGTCTTATACTTCCTCAAACCGTAGAATCCTCGAAATTCAGTGATCGACAACGACCTCAAAAGCTTCTATCCCCAGAAAATACTTTTTGCCGTGATACTGCGCAACGCCTGTAGGTTGGGACTTTCTTTCTGCTCGTGATTATGTCGATGAATTCCCCTCAGCAAACCTTCAGCCTATGGCAGAATCGTTGAAACGAAAGTCTGGTTTCGTACGACGTTTGAACCGTCCACTGTCAAAACATCGAAACAGCACTTATCCTATTATTCAAGCTCTTTTGGCCTTGATAGAGCTATGGCGCAATTCGGCCTTTATAAACGCGTGCCAAAAAGCCTCCCATTCTCTACTTGTGTGTCCAGCTGTATTTTCCAATTCTTGATACGCCTAGCTGCAGATTGGCTTACGACAGACTACAAGGTCTCGGATCCAGCGTTACAACGCGTCGATAAGATTCACAATGCTATCCTAATATCGGAGCGCTATTTAGTAGTTGTCTCAGAGTCTGCCAGGGGAGAAGATCGATTGCGAATTTTGCCGCATTCTCGACATAAGTCTGCAGCTGAACTAAAGAGGCAACGGTATCGGTGGCTGGCTACGATGTCAACTCTCTCGTGATCACCGTTTTCTATATAGTCAGATCGTGAGAGAGAGAGAATGAGGAGAAGGACGAAGAGAGCACCTTGAAATATGCTTTTACGTCTTTGTCGGAGAAACCCCCGCCAAAAAAAAAAAAAAAATTTATCAAAGGGACCCTGCGGCTCAGCGTCTCTTTCGAAGCTCCTCCAGGTCGTTGATGGCTGGATGGACGCCAAAATTTGGAGAGCATTCTGGGTAAAAGACATCTCTCTTCCGCTCTCGTCGCATTTTATATCCTCACGTGCCCATCTCATTAATTGCTTTCCTTTCATTTCCACTGCCCTTCCTTTTTCCGAGAATTGGGCGAGTTTAGTCCGATTCAAATACCTAATGCACCCCAAACGGTAAGAGCGGGAAGAGCTTATCGACCCCACCTTTGCTGATCCCAAGCACTACAGTACAGCTATGATATCAGACAGAAGTGAAGGCTCAAATTTGTAGAAGAGACTGAGTATAAAGTGTTTCTTTTGACTTGTAAATTTGTGTCTATTTACTCAAACTTCCAAACATCAAGTGAGCGAGTCTCAAAGATTTAACGATGGCACAGTCATGGGAGAAGACTGCCCAGGACAAAAAGGCTAGGATCTTTGAGTCTATCCCGGAAGAATGGCGTATCAAAACTGCAGTCACGGATAATTCTGTACTAGAATATCCAAAGACCAGTGGGATAATGTCTGCTGAAGAGCTCGCCATCACGGAGTCAACAGCGGTCGATCTGGTGGCTAAGATGGCTGCCGGCGAACTCACCTCTGTTGCTGTGACTACTGCATTTTGCAAAAGAGCTGCTTTGGCTACACAATTGGTATGTTTGACGATTTGTGGTGAACTGAAACCTTGTTGATCAATAAATTAGACAAACTGTACTCTCGAGTTCTTTCCTGAAATGGCACTCAAACGAGCTTCAGAACTGGACGCGTATTTTCAGTCATCACGGAAGGTGGTTGGGCCTCTTCATGGCCTTCCAATCTCTCTTAAGGACCAATTCCGGATTAAAGTATGTAAAAAACCGAGATGTTGTGGTAATATTATTCTAAGTGGTTGTTCAGGGGT
>Ga0182030_10015919_pt1 | contig 14696 bp, 13 predicted proteins | sample 812S3MmetaG_FD_121299 | JGI IMG/M metagenome (GOLD analysis project Ga0182030, IMG submission 121299) | Permafrost microbial communities from Stordalen Mire, Sweden - 812S3M metaG (Illumina Assembly) | ecosystem: Environmental > Terrestrial > Soil > Wetlands > Permafrost | place: Sweden... | reverse complement strand
GGGGCGAACAGCGCGAAGAGCGCACCCAGCATGCAGCCGTTATAGAGCATCAGAAAGCCGCTCGGCAGGCAGAACACGAAGCCCAGAGCGAACGAGAACACGGCGATCTGGGCGTTGTGCGTGAACAGGAAGGTGGCGAACAGGGACAAGGGCTGATGATCGCCGCCATAGAGAGTCGACTTCAGGAAGGTGGTCGACGCGGTCGGGTCGCGCCCGCCGGCCAGCTGCGCGGGTATGAAGGCGTAGAACCAATCCGCGTCGCGCCGCACCAGCACATAGGATACGGCGGTCCCCAGGATCATCAGAAGGCCCGCCGCCAGGGTCTCGCGCCACAGCGCCCGCGCCGCGCGCGGCCAATCGACCAGGAAGAACCGCCGGATCCGCTCCAGGGGATGAATGTGCGCGCCGTAGACGAAGAAATAGGCTCGCGCGCAGAGGCTCTCCAGATACTCGACCAGCTCGTGGTCCAGCGAGGTGGCCCGCGCCACCGACAGGGCGGACAGGGTCTGGCGATAGAGCAGGGGGATGGCCAAGAGCTGCTGATCGTCCAGCGACGCCGGCCCCTCCTTGTCGATCCGCCGCAACAGCCGGTCCAGCCGGCTCCAGTCGGCTTCGCGTTCCTGACGGAAACGATGGCTCTTGAGCACGGGGGCGGTCATGGGCTGGCGCGCCGTGGTTTCGTCGTCAAATTCCTCCCCGTTGGGGGAGGGGGACCGCCTGAAAGGCGGTGGAGGGGGCCTGGCCGGAGATGTCTCTGATGCGGCCAGTCCCCCTCAGTCGCTTCGCGCCAGCTCCCCCATCGGGGGAGCAGCGAGACGTTGCTGGCGCCTGATTGGCTCGATTGTCCGGTTCCCGGGTCTTCATATCCGGCTCCGCCGCTTGATCTCCAGATAGCGGTCCAGCAGCGCCGGCCCGACGGCCGAGGCTGGAGCGTCGACGATCTCGGCGCCGAGCCGCCGCAGGCGCGCCACCACCCGTTCGCGCTCGCGTAGCAGGCTCTGGGCGATCACCGCCCGGGTGACGTCGTCGGGCGAGGCCGGCTCGGTGCGGGCCAGGCCCTCGAGCTCCTCGTCGCGCATGACGACGAAGACCACCAGATGCCGGTTGATCAGCCGCCCGACGTTCTCGATCATCAGCTCCGCGGACGTCGGGTCGGTGAATTCGGTGAACACCACCACCAGCGAGCGCCGGTCCAGCCGGTCGGCCAGGGTGGAGAGGCCCAGGGTGTAATTGGTCTCGTCGCTCGAATAGTCGATCAGGCCGGCGGCGCGCTGCAGGCCGGCGAAACCGCGCACCCCGCTGACCGGCCCGCTCAGCGCCCGCGGCCGCGCGGCGAAGCTGAAGAGCCCGACCCGGTCGCCCAGCTTCAGGCTGACATAGGCCAGCAGCAGCGACGCATTCAGCGCCCAGTCGATCCTGGCCACGCCGGCGACCGGCTCGCACATGGTCCGGCCGGCGTCGATCGCCAGCACGATCGGGTTGTTGCGCTCGGCGCGAAATTCCTTGGCCAGCAGGTGTCCGTGACGGGCGGACTGTTTCCAGTCGATCGTGCGGGTGTCCATGCCGGGCTGGAAGTCGCGCAGGGCATGGAATTCCGCGCCCTCGCCGACGTCCAGTTGGGTCTTCAGCCCGTGCATGGCGTCTCGCGAGAACAGGCGCACCGCCTCCTGCTTGATCCCGGCGATGTCGACCGTGATGGCGACCTTGCGCCCGGCCGGCTGGGCGAGCTGTTTCCAGACCATCCCCAGAGGACCGCGCCAGCGGGCCCAGACCTGGACCAGCGGGGTGTCGCCGCGGCGGTTGGGCGCGAGGGCGAAGCTCGCCTGGGCCCGCTGGCCGCTCACGCGCGCCTCCCGCCTCGGCGGCGTGGCCGTCAGGTTCGCTCCCGTTTCAAGGGCGAATTCCAGGTTGCTCGGCGCGGGGCCGGCGAAGACCGCGCCGATGGCGGCCACGCCATGGCCGTTGATCGACATCAGCGCCGGCGCCGAGACGGAGAGTTCCACGCCGCGAAGGCCCGCGCCCGACAGGACATCGATCAACAGCAGACCGGCGCCGAGGGCGACCCAGGCGACGCCGGCGAGCCACAGGTTCGGCGCGGCGACGCCGACCGCCAGCGCCAGCGGCGCTCCGGCCGCCATCAGCAGGATGCCCCGGCGGGTCGGGTAGATCATGATCCGCCGGCCCGCCCCCTCGCTCACCGCGGCGCCCCGACCTGTTCGATCAGCCCGGCGACCACCCCCTCGGCGTGGCGTCCCTCGATTTCGGCGGCGGAGGACAGGATCACCCTGTGGCGCATCACTGGCGCGGCCAGGGCCTTGACGTCGTCGGGAATGACATAGTCGCGCCCGTCCAGGGCGGCGCGGGCGCGGGCGGCGGTCGCCAGCATGGCCGCGGCCCTGGGCGAAGCGCCGCCTTCCAGGTCGACGGTCTCGCGGGTCGCGCGCACCAACGCCACGACATAGTCGATCACCGCGTCGTTCAGCCGGATGGCGCTCACCGCCGCGGCGGCCTCGGCCAGGCCCGCGCCGTCGACCACCGGGCACAGGCCCAGCGTGCGTGGGTCGGGATGACCGGTGCGCAGGCCGTGCGTGGCCACGATGACCCGTTCCTCCTCGGCGCTGGGGTACTTCAGCACGTGCTTGAACAGGAACCGGTCCAGCTGGGCCTCGGGCAGGGGATAGACTCCCTGCTGTTCGATCGGGTTCTGCGTGGCCACCGTCATGAACCGGTCGCTCAGAACGTGCGGCGCGCCGTCCAGCGTCACCCGCCGTTCCTGCATCGCCTCCAGCAGCGCGGCCTGGGTCTTGGGCGGCGCGCGGTTGATCTCGTCCGCCAGCAACAGCTCGCAGAAGATCGGCCCCTTGCGCAGGGCGAACGCGCCCGTCTGGAAATTGTAGAGGTTCACGCCGAGGATATCGCCGGGCATCAGGTCGGGCGTGAACTGGATCCGCCCGAACGCCAGGTCCAGGGTGGTGGCGAAACACTGGGCGATGAAGGTCTTGGCGACGCCGGGCGGGCCCTCCAGCAAGACGTGCCCTCCGGAGAACAGCGCGGTGAGCAGCAGGTCGACCGTCTCGACCTGGCCGACCACGACCTTCGCCATCTCGGCGCGGATGGAATCGGCGATGCGACGGACCTCAGCGACGTTCATGCATCATCTCCAGCCTCCAATGGTAAAGCCTATGCGCGGCCTGCATCAGGCCGGCGACATCGCGGGCCGTCCTCGCCTCGCGCTCCAGGTCCGAGAAGGCCGAGGCGGTCCCGACCGTCCGCCCCAGCCGGTCCAGCAGCGCATCCATCTGGTCTTCGTCCAGGTCCCGCGGCGCGCCGACGGCCTGCGCCGCCAGGGTCCGGGTCAGGGCGGCGTAGCCCGCGCCCATCCGGTGTTCGCGGTGCACCAGCCGGATCAGGGCGGCGGAGTGATCGGCCAGGGCGCGCTTGCCCATGGCGAAGGCGGGCGCCGGCCTAAGCGGCGCGCCGAACCGCGCGGCCGCATGCAGGCCCATCAGGCTCGCCGCGGCGACGGCGCACAGGGTCGCGGCCAGGAAGGGCGGCTCGAACGCCAACGCCAGCAGGCTGCGCGTGCGGGCGAATCCCGCCAGCGTCAGGTCGAACACGACGGGCAGGCGTCCGGCCCCCGGCGTCAATCGCCCGCCGCGCAGGGCGCTGATCAGTGCGCTGGCGCCGCGTGCGTTGTCGAGTTGGGCCAGGCCCTGGTTGTTCAGCAGGTCCGGGTCGCTCAGGATGTAGACCTCCTGGTCCCGCTTCCTGATCAACACGGCATGGGTTTCGTCCAACGTCACCGAGGCGACCCAGCCCTGGTCCGGGCCGACGATGGTCTGCAGGCTGTCGATCCGGCCGGCCGGAATGATCGATCCGGCCGCGAAGAAGCCGGGCGCCGTCCTGAACACCGGCCGGGTCGGCCCGGCGCGGCGCTCGAGGTGATCGCCGCCGTCGAAGGCGTTCAGCAGCTGCCCCGAGATCAGCGCCTCCGGAAACGGCTCGGTCTGAGCCACCCAGCCGGGATGCGCCGGGTCGGGAATTCCCGCCCATTTGGGCAGCACGATCAACTCGACGCCCGAGCCGGCCAGGCGCGCCATGGACTTGGGGTCGCTGCCCAACCGGGGCGTCAGCACCATCAGGCTCGGCCGTCCCGTCGGTTCGGGGCGTGGATTTCGGCTCACCAGAGTGACCACGCCCTCGTCGCCCAACAGCTTGACCAGGCCGGCATAGCCGATCGCCGAGCGGGACATGGCGTGGGCGTCGCCGTTGGACTCGTTGCGCAGCTGCGGCGCATAGGCGGTCAGGACGAGGAAGAGCAGCGCCGAGACGACGCCCACCGCCACCATCCAGAGCACGGCCAGGCTCGAAAAGGGTCCTGCGGAGCTTTGGGCGGAGGGAACGGTCAAGTCCTGGCCCCCACGGCCCAGCTCTCGGCGCTGACGAAGGTCGTGTAGGCGCTGCGGCAGGCGGCGAAGCCGCCCGCGTCCAGGGGCCTGCCGCCAAAGAAACTCCGCTCGACCTCCGCGACGATAGCCGCGAAGGCGTTTTTCGCGCGAGGCGGGATCTCCGGCAGGGCGGCGATGTCGCGGCTGGTCAGGGCAGGGCGAACCGCCTTTGGGCGGCGGCTCTCCAGATCCGCGATCGTGCGGAACAGAAGGACGTGGGCGGCCTCCTCGAAGCGCTGTTCAGCCGCCAGCCGGTCCGCCTCCTCGAGCAGCGCCTGCGCCCTTTGAGCGGCAGGCCTCAGGCTGGCTGGATCCGGACCGAGCAGCGGGCCGCCGATCCGGGTCGGCGTGTAACGGCGTCGGTAACGTAGAGCCGCGCGAACGGCCCAGACCACGATCGCCAGCACGACCGCAGCCACGGCCAGCCAGAACAGGATGCGAAGCACGGGGCCCAGCGTCTGCAAGGCCTTGAGCAGGGCGGTCAGCCAGCTCGGCGGGCGCGGCGCCACAAAGGGCGTCAGGTGGAACTGCAGGCTGGAATCGGCCAACAGCTTGGCGTGGGCTTGCGCCACGACATCGCCCGCCGCCGATGCTCGCTCGCTGGTCGCCATCCGCCCCCGCTTCAACCCCCTTATGTCGCCCGAACAGCCTCAATTCGTGAAGCGGAAACGGCGAGTCGGCCTGAAATTCCGGCGATTGACATGCCTCAAGGTCGGCGCCGGCCCGTTCCGCCCAAGCTGGCCCGCCGCCGTCACGGCCGCGAGGGAGCGAGGACATGCCAAGTCGGGCCGCCAAGCAGGCCGTTGCGGCCGAAGCGGCCGCGCCGGATGACGCCGTCTTTCGGGCCGAGGTGCGCGCCTTCCTGGACCAGGCCCTGACCCCCGATCTGCGCGAGGCTGGCCGTCGGACGATCGGCGTGCACAGCGATATCGCCGCCTGTCGCATCTGGCATCGGCGGCTGTTCGAACGTGGCTGGATCGCGCCGGCGTGGCCCGCCGCCTGGGGTGGGACGGGATGGAGCCCGCGCCAGCGGTTCATCTTCGATCGGGAGTGCGCCTTGAACGACGCGCCGGTTCTGTTCGCCGGCGGCGTGCGCAGCCTGGGGCCGCTGTTGATCGAGATGGGAACGCCCAGGCAGCGGGCCCGCTATCTGCCCGCGATCCTGTCGGGCCAGGATCTGTGGTGCCAGGGATTTTCAGAGCCGGGGGCGGGCTCCGATCTGGCCGCGATCCAGACCCGAGCCGTGCGGCGCGGCGATGCCTATCACGTCACCGGTTCGAAAATCTGGACCACCGGGGCCCACCTGGCCAACCGCATGTTCGCCATCGTGCGGACCTCCGACGGCGAACGGCGCCAGCAGGGCCTGACCTTCCTGCTGATCGACATGGCCTCGCCCGGCCTTACCGTGACGCCCATCCTGGGCCTGGCCGGCGAGCACGAGTTCAATCAGGTCTTCTTCGACGCGGTCGCCGTCCCCGTGGCCAATCGGGTCGGCGAGGAGGACGAGGGCTGGGCGACCGCCAAGCGCCTGATGCAGCTGGCGCGCTCCAACAACACCCCTGCGGCCCTGGTGCGGCGCGCCCTGCGCCGGACAGCCGCGGCGATCGAAGCGGCTGGGGCTGGCCTCGAACCGGAGATTCGCAGCCGCCTGGCGGGCCTGGAGATCGAACTCCTGGCCTTCGAGCAGGTGGAACTGGCCGCCCTGCCGTCCGGCCGCCCCAGCGCGAACGACGCCTCGGCGCCGTCCATGCTCAAGCTGATCGGCAGCGAATTGCACCAGCGGATCGCCGAACTGGCGGTCGAGGTCGCCGGGCCCCCTGCCGCGGCCAGCCTTGCGTCGCTGGGTCTGGCCGGGGATGAGATCGACGACGGCGCCCGCGTGATGGCCAAGCATTTGGCGGTGCGCGCAGCGACCATCTATTCAGGGTCCAGCGAGACCCAGCGCAACGTGATCGCGCGCCAACTGCTCGGCGGATAGATCTTCGTGGTCGATCGGCCGGCTTCCCCCTCACGGGGAACCGGGTCGCGGCGCGACCGGTTCGCCCGCGAGCCCGGCCAACCCTTTCGTCTCGTTCGGCCGTGGCGACATGCCAATGTCAGCACGCTCAGCCAGGTGATCAGTGCGGCCGCCGCCGTCTGAGGGAGCAAGGCCTACCAACGATCCAGCGCCGCCGGCCGCAAGTCCGGCGGCGTTTTTCGTCACGCGAGGGTCTCGACGCGGCGACGCCCTGTGCGCAATGTCCCGGTTCCGCCGCTGCAGGAGCTTACCTTGCGACCAACCTCTCTGATCCTCGCCGTCATGCTCCTCGTCGCCGGCCCCGCCGCGGCCCAGACCACCCCGCGGGCCGTCTTCGAGGATCCGGCGCCCGACGCGAAAAATCCGGCGCGAATGGAGGTGATCCACGTGCCGAGCGGCGACGTGAAGATCAACGGCGTGGTCTACGTCGCCTCGGGACCCGGCGCCCACCCCACCTTCCTGCTGTTCCACGGCCTGCCGGGCAATGAGAAGAACTTGGACCTGGCTCAGGCGGTGCGCCGGGCCGGCTGGAACGCGGTGACGTTCAACTACCGCGGCTCCTGGGGCAGTCCCGGAACATTCCGGTTCGCTCAGAACCTGGAAGACGCCAACGCCGTCCTGGCCTTCATCCGCGACCCGGCCAACGCCAAGCGCCTGAATATCGACCCCGCCCGCATCGCGCTGGGCGGCCACAGCATGGGCGGATGGGTGGCGGCGGAGACCCTCGGCCACGATTCGGGCGTGTTGGGCGCGGTGATCATCTCGTCGGGAGACATGGGCGGCGCGGGCGTCCAGGCGCGAGGCGCTCCCGCCGGCCTGGTCGCCAGCATGAACGACGACCGCGAGACCCTGGTGGGCGCCACCGGCGAAAGCATGGCCGACGAGCTGATCGCGCACGGCCCGGAGTGGTCCTTCGCCGCCCTGGCCCCCAAGCTGGTCCACCGGCGGCTGCTAGTGCTCTACGGCGACGACTTCGTCACGACGAGCTCCACGGGCCTGATCGCGGCGGTCAAGGCCGCCGGCGGGACCGCGCCGCCATCGGCGCATGTCGCGACCGACCACAGCTGGTCCGACCATCGCATTGCGCTGGAATCGCTGGTGATCAACTGGCTGGGATCGTTGCCCGCGGCGCCGTGAGGCGGTGGCCCGTTTGACAACACGCCGCCAACCGGTGTGCACTTGCGCCGCGGGGGATCGACCATGGCTCAGGCGGCGACACTGGGAGAACGCGCCGGGACCGCCTCGGCGGGCCTCGGCGTCGGGGTGGTCGGGCTGCTCGCCCTGGCGGTGTTCATCAACTATGTCGACCGGGGCAACCTGGCCACCGCCGCGCCGCTGATCAAGGACCAGCTGGGGCTCACCAACACCCAGATCGGCGTGCTGCTCAGCGCCTTCTCCCTGACCTACACGCCCGGCCAGCTCCTGGCCGGCTGGCTTGCCGAGAAGATCAACGCCTATCGCACCCTCGCCATCGGCATCGCGCTCTGGTCGCTGGCGACGGCGGCGACCGGCCTGGCCATGGGTTTCGCCAGCCTGTTCGCCCTGCGCCTGGCCCTGGGCCTCGGCGAGAGCGCCGCGTTCCCGTGCAGTTCGAAATTGCTGGCCCAGCACCTGCCGCCGCACCGGTTGGGAGCCGCCAACGGTTTGATCGGGGTGGGACTGGCGCTAGGTCCCGCCTTCGGCACCCTGACCGGCGGGCTCTTGATGGCCCGCCTGGGTTGGCGGCCGGTCTTCATGCTGTTCGGCCTGGTGTCGATGTTGTGGCTGATCCCCTGGCGCGCGGCCACGCGTCAGGCGTCGCTTCACGCCGATACCGCCGCCAGGACCTCTCCGCCGCCCTCCTTCCTGGACGTCTTGAAACAACGGGACGCCTGGGGCGCCGGCCTCGGTCATTTCGCGGTCAACTACACCTTCTATTTCGTCATATCCTGGCTGCCGCTCTACCTGGTCAAGGCGCGCGGTTTCACCCTCGGCCAGATGGCCGAGCTGGGCGGCGTGATCTATGTGATCTATGCGATCAGCGCCCAGATCACCGGCTGGGCCTCGGATCGGTGGATGGCGGCGGGCGCCAGCAACACGCGGGTGCGCAAGACCTTCTGCATCGCCGCCCAAACGGGCAGCGCGGCGTGCATGCTGGCCTGCGCCACGGGCGGACCGATCACCTCGATCGTCAGCCTGCTGGCGGCCGGCGTGTTTTTCGGTTTCAGCACCACGACCATCTACGCCGTCGGCCAGACCCTGGCGGGCCCGCGCGCCGGGGGCAAGTGGATGGGCGTGCAGAACTGCATGGGCAACGTCGCCGGCATCGTCGGCCCAATCATCACCGGCTTCGTGGTGGATCGAACCGGCCAGTTCTCGGCGGCCTTCCTGATCGCGGCGGTCGTCAGCCTGACCGGCGTTCTGAGCTGGGGCCTGATCGTCCGCCGGGTCGAGCCGCTGGCCTGGCCCCCTTCCGCCTGATCAGCCCTCGACCTCGAACGTCAAGCCCGCCTTGGCCGGCAGCCGTTCGAGCAGGGCATCCGCCATGGCGACGGCCGAGGTCCAGCAGCCGCCGGGCGTCTGGGTGCGGGGGACGTCGAAAGCCAGAGCCAGGCCTGATTCGGCCAGGATCTTGGCCGTCGAGCCATAGCCCGGATCGCGATCGCCCTTCACGGCGGCGCGCACCGTGCGGCCGTCAGCGGCCTCGGCGATGAACAGGATGTCGTAGAAGCCGTTGTCGCGCTCTTCCTTGCTGGGGCCCTGGCCGGGCCTCGGCATGCCCGCAGAGCCGAAGTTGAACCCGCCGAGGCTGGGCGCGCCCTCCTTGGGCGGGCCGTCCAGCATCTGCATTTCGTCATACTGGAAGCCGGTTCCCCAAGGGTGGCCGGCCAGGAAGTTGGTGCGATGGACGGCCTTGGTGTTGATGCCCGCCATCATGAACGGGCCGACCCAGGATCCGGCCAGCTTGTCCTCATAGGGGGTGTCGCCATCGGGCTGGACGGGACCCGCGAAACCCGGCGTCAGGGCGAAAGGATTGGCCAACACCGCGCCGATCGACGGGTCCTTGGCCGCCGCGGCCATGGTCGCCTGTCCGCTGGCGAGCGTGCCGCCCGAAAGACCGCCCCGCAGATTGCGCATGCGCCCGCGCACCCTCGGCGCATACGCCCCAAGCCGATGTTTGGCCGCCTGCTGGACGAACCAGACGCCCAGGTCGAAGGGAATCGAGTCGAATCCGCAGGAAAAGACCAGCCGGGCCCCCGATGCCTTCGCTTCGGCCTCATGGGCGGCCATCATCGCGGCGATCCAGTGGGACTCGCCGGTCAGGTCGACATAGTCGGTCCCGGTCTTGGCGCAGGCCGCGACCAGATCCGAGCCATAGAGCTGATAGGGGCCGGCGGCGGAGATCACCACCTTGGTCCGGGCGGCCATGGCTTCCAGGGCGGCTGGATCATGGGCGTCGGCGATAATCAGGGGCAAGGTTGACGGCGCGCCGATCAGGCCGCGCACTTCGGCCAACTTGTCCGCGCTGCGTCCGGCCATGGCCCACTTGACCTCGCCCGCCGCGCCGTAGGTCTGCAGCAGATATTCGGCGACCAGACGGCCGGTGTAGCCCGTCGCCCCATAGACGATGACGTCGAACTCGCGGTTTCCGCTCATGGCGTTTCCTCCACCTGTCGTCCAACGCCTAGGTCGCAATGGCGCCGGCGTCCAGGGGCGACGCGCAGGGGAGGCGGGCGACGATCCCGACGCGTCAGGAGCAGCGCCAGGGCCCGCTCATTCGCGCAGCGGCGTTCAGCCGAGTCTCACCGGCGATAGGTGGATCGCGCGGGCGCCCACCTGGCCGCACGTCCACGGATCCCCGCGAACGCGATCAATCCCAGCCCGGCGACGATCAGCGCCATCGAGGCGTAACAGCCCACGCAATGCGCCTGGAACGGCGATGAATGCCCGCAGATCGGGCCATAGGCGGTCGCCGCCCAGACGCGGCGCATCAGAATGGCGTACCATGCGCCGCCGCCGACGATCGCCAAGCCGCCAGCGGCGATCGCGTCCGCCATCGGGGCCGGCTGTTTCGCGGTAGGCATTGCGTGCCCTCCATCCCTGACGTCACGCGCTCGATGTCGGGCGGCGACCTTCGTGACAATCTCCACCGTCCAATACCAACTTCATTGACTTCGATCAAAGCGAGTCAGGCGGCGGCCCGGCAATGAGCGCCGCAACGATGGGTCGGGTCAATTCCATGGTCACTTCAGAATCTACTTCACACGCCGCGAAGCCGAATCCGGCGTCGGGCGAAGCGGTCTATTTCCTGGTCGCGGTAATCGGCCTCGCGCTGTTTTCCGTGGTCGCCACGGCGGCGTCGAAAGATCCGCTCTATCAGTTCCAAGGCGTCATCTTCTCCTCGGCCTTCATCCTGGCGGCCTTCGTCCTGACCGGCGGGATCGCCGGAGGGACCTTCAAGACCGACCAGGGTCAGTATTCGGACGGGGTCATAAAGGCCGGCGTCATCGCCACCATGTTCTGGGGCGTCGCCGCCTTCCTAGTCGGGGTCATCCTGGCCTGCCAGCTGACTTGGCCGAAACTGTTCTATTTCTCGGACTTCGGGTTCCTGAATTTCGGCCGGCTGCGACCGCTGCACACCTCGGCGGGCATCTTCGCGTTCGGCGGCAACGCCCTGATCGCCACCTCGTTCTGGGTCGTGCAGCGCACCTGCAAGGCGCGGCTGTTCGGCGGCATCACCCCCTGGTTCGTGTTCTGGGGCTACCAGCTGTTCATCGTTCTGGCCGGCCTGGGCTATCTGGTGGGCATCACCCAGGGCCAGGAATACGCCGAACCCGAGTGGATGACGGACCTCTGGCTGACCATCGTCTGGGTGGCCTATCTGCTGGTCTTCCTGGGCACGATCTGGAAGCGCAAGGAGCCGCACATCTATGTGGCGAACTGGTTCTACCTGGCCTTCATCGTCACGATCGCCATCCTGCATATCGTCAACAACCTGGCCTTCCCGGTCAACTTCCTGAACCACCGCAGCTATTCGGTGTGGTCCGGCGTGCAGAGCGCGCTGGTGCAATGGTGGTACGGCCACAATGCGGTGGGCTTCTTCCTGACCGCCGGCTTCCTCGGGATGATGTACTATTTCATCCCCAAGCGCGCCGAACGGCCGATCTACTCCTATCGGCTCAGCATCGTGCACTTCTGGGGCCTGATCTTCATCTACATCTGGGCTGGCCCGCACCACCTGCACTATACGGCGCTGCCGCAATGGACCCAGACCCTGGGCATGACGTTCTCGCTCATGCTGTGGATGCCGTCCTGGGGCGGGATGATCAACGGGCTGATGACCCTGTCGGGCGCCTGGGACAAGCTGCGCACCGATCCTGTGATCCGCATGCTGATCGTCTCGCTGGCCTTCTACGGCATGTCGACCTTCGAAGGTCCGGTCATGTCGATCCGGGCGGTCAACGCGCTGTCGCACTATACCGACTGGACCATCGGCCACGTGCATTCCGGCACCCTGGGCTGGGTCGGCTTCATCTCCTTCGGCGCGATCTACTGCATGGTCCCCTGGCTCTGGAAGAAGGACCGGCTGTATTCCAACACGCTGGTGGAATGGCACTTCTGGATCGCGACCACCGGCATCGTGCTCTACATCACCTCGATGTGGGTCTCCGGGATCATGGAAGGCCTGATGTGGCGCGAATACACGCCGCAAGGCTTCCTGGCCTACAGCTTCGTCGAGGTGGTCGCGGCGCGGCACGTCGAACTGATGATCCGCGCGGTCGGCGGCGTGTTCTACCTGATCGGCGCGCTGATCATGATCTACAACCTGTGGCGTACTGTTCGGCTGCCGAGCTCCGACAACGTCCTTCATCCGGCCAACGCGGTTCCCGCCGCGCCCATGGCCCTGGCCGCCGCGGAGTAGAGGGTCATGGCTTCAACCAAATCATCGCTGTTCTCCAAGCACGTCTGGCTTGAACGGCACTCGATGCTGCTGCTGATCGGCATCATCATCGTGGTCGCGATCGGCGGCATCATCGAGATCACGCCGCTCTTCTATCTGGAGAGCACCATCGAGAAGGTCGACGGGGTGCGCCCCTACACCCCGCTCGAGCTGGAGGGCCGTGACATCTACATCCGCGAGGGCTGCTATCTGTGCCACTCGCAGATGATCCGGTCGCTGAAGGACGAGGTCGAACGCTACGGCCACTACAGCCTGGCGGCCGAGAGCATGTACGACCACCCCTTCCAATGGGGCTCGGAGCGGCAGGGTCCTGACCTGGCGCGGGTCGGCGGCAAGTACTCCGACGCCTGGCACCGCGACCACCTGATCAATCCGCGCTCGGTGGTGCCGGAATCGATCATGCCCCCCTACGCCTTCCTGGCGAAGAAGGACCTCGACTACCGCGACATCGGCGACAAGCTGCGCGCGATGAAGACGGTGGGGGTTCCCTATACGGACGCGGAAGTCGCTTCGGCGGAGGCCGACCTGAAGGCCCAGGCCGATCCGAACGCCGGCGACAAGGACCTGAAGGCGCACTACGGGGCCAAGGTCTCGGTCCGCGCCGGCGGCGACCCCGACCGGATCACCGAGATGGACGCGCTCGTCGCCTATCTCCAGATGCTCGGCACGTTGGTGGATTTCTCCACCTACAAGGCCGACGCCCCAGCCAACCAGCGGTGAGGCCATGAGCTACGAAACCGTCTCCCGCATCGCCCAGCAGGGCGGGACTGTCTACTTCGTCCTGATGTTCCTCGCCGCCTTCGCCTACGCGATGTGGCCGAAGAAGAAGGATGAATTCCAGCGCGCCGCCCGGCTGCCGCTCGAGGAGGATGAGTAAGATGAGCGGTGAAAGAGAAACCGACCCCCACACCGGCACCGAGACGACCGGTCACGAATGGGACGGCATCAAGGAACTGGATACGCCGCTGCCGCGCTGGTGGTTGTGGATCTTCTACGGGACCATCGTCGCGGCGATCATCTGCTGGATCCTCTTGCCGGCGTGGCCGGGGGTCCATGGCTATACGCCGGGACTGCTGCACCAGTCGGACCGGGTCAAGTCCGCACGCGACCTGGACGCGCTGCACGCCCAGCGGACGGCGGAAGCTAAGCAGCTCGCCAGCGCGTCGCTGGAAACGATCGAAAAGACCCCCGCGCTTCAGGCCTACGCCCTGGCGGCGGGCCAGTCTCTGTTCGGCGACAACTGCGCCACCTGCCACGGCGCGGGCGGCGGCGGCGGCAAGGGCTATCCCAACCTGCGCGACGATGTCTGGCTGTGGGGCGGCTCGCTGGAGGACATCCAGCGGACCATCTCCTACGGCGTGCGGGCGGACGATCCGCAGACCCGCTTCTCGCAGATGCCGGCCTTCGGGCGTGACCAGATCCTGAAGCCGGACCAGATCTCCGACCTGACCGAGTACGTGGTGGCCATCTCGCACCGCAAGGCCGACGCCGCCGCCGTGGCTCGCGCCGCGCCCCTGTTCCAGGCCAATTGCGCGGTCTGTCACGGGGCTCAGGGGACGGGCAACCAGCAGATGGGCGCGCCCAATCTGACGGATGCTGACTGGCTCTATGGCGGCGATCGGGCCTCGATCCACGACCAGATCTGGAACGGACACGGCGGCGTCATGCCGGCCTGGAGCCATCGCTTCGACGCCAACACCATCAAGGCCCTGACCGTCTATATCCACGTCAACGCCGGCGGAAAGTAGCGATGGACGACCGGCCGAAGCTCCATACGGTCATCGACACGCGGACCAAGTCTCCTGCTGTGGAAGGCGGATCGCGTCCACCGGTGTCGGCGGCCGAAGCGGCCAGGGCCAAGGCCCAGAAGGTGTCGGGGCTCTACAAACCCCGCGCGCCGATCTATCCCAAGCTGGTGCATGGCCGCTGGCGCATGGTCAAATGGGCGCTGCTCGCGATCACGCTGGCGGTCTACTACATCACGCCCTGGATCCGCTGGCATCGGCCCGAAGGCCTGCCGCAGCAGGCGGTGCTGGTCGATTTCACCGGCCGGCGGTTCTATTTCGCCTTCATCCAGCTCTGGCCGCAGGAGGTCTATTTCATCACCGGTCTCCTGGTGATGGCGGCGCTGGCCCTGTTCCTGGTCACCGCGCTGTTCGGGCGACTGTGGTGCGGCTACGCCTGTCCCCAGACCGTGTGGACCGATCTCTTCATCGTGGTGGAGCGCGCCTTCGAGGGTGACCGCAACGCCAGGATGAAGCTCGACGCCTCGCCGATGTCGTTTGACAAG
>Ga0182030_10015918_pt1 | contig 14696 bp, 14 predicted proteins | sample 812S3MmetaG_FD_121299 | JGI IMG/M metagenome (GOLD analysis project Ga0182030, IMG submission 121299) | Permafrost microbial communities from Stordalen Mire, Sweden - 812S3M metaG (Illumina Assembly) | ecosystem: Environmental > Terrestrial > Soil > Wetlands > Permafrost | place: Sweden... | reverse complement strand
GGCCATCGGCCTTGAGATGGGCCGCGCCTCTTCGGACTACATCCAGATGTACGCAGGAAACGCGGCATTGCTGGCCGAAAGTCTTGAAGTCATCCAGCGGACCTCAGCGGTCATTCTCGACGCCATTACCGGCGAGCCGAGCGGCAGAATCTCCGCCGCTTCTGTCACGATGCCAGAAACGCAGGACGAAATGGCGGAGGTGGCGTAATGAAAACCATCCTTCGCATTCTGGAGCGGGCCGGAAACTACCGGCCCACGCTCTACCTCAAGATCGAGAATCCGCCTTACATGGCGCTTGTCATCGAAGCCACGCCGGAGCCAGGGCCGACCGGACTGCCAGCAATCTCCATCGCGCACTACGGCGAACAGAACGGCGACCTGATGCGCGACCCGGAGATGTGCTTCGAGTTGTCGAAGCCGCCGCTCTGCGTATTGTCATTATCGAGTTTCTATTTTCGGAATGACTATCTCGGCATCGAGCAGTATTCGCGCTACCGGGACGGCGAGAACTACGTTTTCCGGCCAGACCTCCACCGCCAGCATGAAACCTTTGCGCGGCAGTGGGACAGAAACCTTCGCGCACAGGGTTTTCTCGAAGCCTTTACGGACAAGTCGATTCGCGGCTAGTCCGCTCCCTGCGGAGCGGACCCATGCCCGGCGTGTCCCCGCTCCGCGCGCCTTCACACTTCAACCGCTCGAAAGGAGCAATGAACATGGAAACGACCGTTATCAATGCCACCGAATACCGCGAGCTTCCGCTCGCTCTGCTCAACGAATCGAAGACCAATCCCCGCCGCGTCTTTGACGATGTGAGTCTTCGAGAACTCGCTGCCAGCATTCGCAGCCAGGGTGTGCTTTCGCCCTTGCTTGTCCGGCCACTCACGGAAAACGGCTTCGAGATCGTGGCCGGTGCGCGGCGGTATCGCGCCGCGCAGATGGCCGAAGCCGTCACTGTGCCGGTGCGCATCAAGCAGATGAGCGACGCCGAAGTATTGGAGGCGCAGCTTGTCGAAAACCTGATTCGCGCCGAAATTCACCCGATGGAAGAGGCCGAAGGCTTCGCACGGCTTTTGGCGCTGGAGGAGCCGAAGTACAGCATCGAGCAAATAGGCGCACGTGTTGGCAAATCCGCGACTTTCGTCGCTTCGCGCCTGAAATTGGTTGAACTCGTACCCACTGCGGTCGATGCCTTCTACGCTAACGAAATCGGCGTGGGCCATGCGCTCCTACTGGCCAAGCTGCCCGCCGACCAACAAGAGCAGGCGCTCTCGGCTTGCTTCAAGGAAGCCTACAACGGCGGCCAGAATCCAGCTCGGATTCTTTTGCCCGTGCGCAACTTGCAATTCTGGATTGAGACGAATGTATTGCTCATCCTCAAAGATGCGCCGTTCGATAAGCGCGGCGCGCAGCTTGTTTCCACGGCGGGCAGTTGCGCCGACTGCCCCAAGCGCACCGGCCACAACAAACTGCTATTCGGCGACGACCTCGGCAAGCAGGGCGACCAATGCACCGATCCCCGCTGCTACAACGCAAAACTTGCGGCGCACGTAGCGAAGGCCGTCGCCGCCAAGCCGAACCTTGTGCAGATCAGCACGGCATACGGAGGGCAGAAGGAAGGCAGTCCAGTTTTGCCGCGCAACAAGTACACCGCAATCCGCGACGACAAGCCCAAACACAAGGAAGAGGCTCAGCGCCCGGAGTTCAAGGTGTGCAAGTATGCCACCGACGCCATCATTACCGAAGGTAGCGACATCGGCACCATTCACAAGGTGTGCGCGAATCCCGATTGCCCGATTCACCACGCCCGTAAAGAACGGCCCGCGACGGGCGCGGCATTCAAGGCAGAACAGGAAAAGCGCCGCCGCGACGAGGCCATTGCCCATGCGACCGGCCTCCGCGTCCTGAAAGCAACCAGCGACGCTGTTCCCGTCCGGCTGATGAAGCGCGACCTGCTTTTTGTCACCGAGCGCCTCGCCGCCGTTTTGGACGAGCGCCGTATGGCGATCATCATGCGTATTCACGGCATCGGCAAGGCCAACGGAGCCGGTGAAGCACCGGCCAAGCTGCTTGCGTCCTTTCTTCGGAAGACAGACGAAAGCACCCTCGGCCGCGTATTGGTGGCAATCGCCGTGTTGCAATCGGCGAACAGTTCTAACGAATCCGCGAAAGCCCTGCGCGAAGCCGCCGAGTTCTACAAGGTGGACGTGGCCGCAATCACGAGCAAGGTCAAGCAGGAGTTCGCGGCCAAGGAAAAGACACAAGCCACCCGGAAGGCAACGGACAAAGCGAAGCCGCCCCAGCAACGTTGGGCAGCAAAGAAGGCCAAGGCAGCATAGAGTCAAATCAGGGAACCTTGAATCAGAGCGGGGTCCGGTGTGCCGGACCCCGCTTTGTATCGCGGACGCCCGTCTTCCCGCCCAGTGATGTGCTGACGCTGTGCGTCAGGCTCTTTGGCCCACCCGGACGGGCTTGGACAGCAGATTCACTACTCCTAGTGTACCGTTGGGAGCCACTGAGATGCCCGCACCATTGATGGGCTTCGGCCCTAGCATCCGACGTCTGCTCTCTGCCCACCGCCTCTGTCTCCGCTGGTCCGTCTCCTTACCGCCGTGGCGAACTCACGGCGCTGACCAGGCGTAAGCCTCGTCCGCAATCCCCGTGCGTCTACAATGTGCGCACATTTCCCACGTCTTTGCAATCCGCGCCATTGAGTTCGATATCTAGCAAACCAATTTCATATTTCACTCGTTCGTTGATCATACGAACGACCTCATGAGCAACCTCAATCGGCATTCTTTCGTGAATGCGATGGCGAATGTCGCCGCCATTCTCTTGGCGAAGAGATTCGAGTTGCTTGAAACCGAGCACCTGACTTTCGATGATTCCTTTTACCTGAGTAGCAGTATCCGGGTCGTAAGCGATCAGCGATAAAAGATGAAATGCACGGTTGGTGGCGAGCGGATGGCTTCCGCCTCTCTGTCGTCCAAATGCCTCCAAAAATGCAGTCGGCCCCAGAAATATGAGCGCGTTCGAGACGAAGATCGGGCGAATCTCTTCTCTGATTGACTCAAGAGCATAAGCATCCGCGTCGAACTCTAGCTGTTGAAATCTGCCAATATCTTCCTTGATAGCAAGGCCAGCATTCCGCTCAAAGAGCGCAGTATTCTTGAAACCCGTGTGACCCAGCGCCAGGTGGCCGGACTCGTGGGCCAAGACAAATGCAACAGCGCCGGCATAGCCAAATAAAGCGTGATGCCTCGCGTTGGGGCCTAGAATGTCGCTCAGAGCGATTAATGTGCGCCTTGTATTCACGAAATCAGCAAGGATGGAAAAGGCCGCCATTGAGAAAGCATTTGCTTCTGGGATGCTCTGTTCATCCAATACAAATGTTCTGTCCGATCGTTTCGACATGAGGAGATTCAGGACCCACATTAGATCCGCGTAAAAACGGATGATCTGTAGAATTCCATCGAATACGACTATTTGACGACGTCCTTCGTCCACCAGCGGAACGGCGTTTACTACTGGAACGTCAACTCCATAGATCTCTGCTTCGCTAAAGTAATCCGCTCTTTTTGGAATGAGAATCGGCCTGTGCTGCTCAATTGCGTTCTGAAGGAAAATGGAATGCTCGCTGTCGGAGCAAGCAGTGATACCGTCTCGCTCTATTGTGTCGATGATGATTTCCAAATTGCGTCGCTCATCCGATAGCGCGCCAGGCAAGGTCTGCCGCAGAAGTTGCGCCAGTTCATGACTTTCGATTGACATGTATCAACGCCGCCTCCACGCAGCTCCGAATTGCCTCGTGATCCCAGGATTCAATTTGAAATTCAAAAGAACACGAATCATTACGAAATATCAGCCTTGCCTTCGTTGTTTGACGGCTCTGCTGCTGATCTGACTTAGATTTCAGATATGCCTGCCACATTCTGTTGGATATAAGGGTTGCCGCCACCCGAGCGGGAATTGAAACAACCCCGAGAGCAAGAACAATTTCCCACCAGCTTCCCATCGCGCCGGGCACGAACCGTGGCTCCCCATGGCAAATGGCCAACTGCTGCTCAGCATCGGTGGTCGGGTCTGGTCGCATTGATGCCAATGCTTCAACAAATCCAGAATCGTCCGACAAAACCTTTACCTTCATCGGTGTGAGTACGCTATGATCGCTCGGATTGCTCATTGTGCTCGGTCCTCTGGTAATGGCGCAGCTATCTGATTTGGTCAACTCCGGCGGTATTTACCGAAGAGAGACTGTCGAAATCGCGGGCGTACATATAGCCGTACTGTCCGTTGGCGAGAACGAACACAAGTCCTTCCGTTGGCTTCGCAATAATATTCGAATTCTGGTCCAATATCGGCCTAATCACTGTTCCTCCATCAAGAGTCATTGCACTTCGGGCCGAATCATCATCCTTGCCTTCTAACCTATCTATTAGATACCTGTGTTGAATTTGGAAAACATCATTGCCATATGCGCTGGAAATGGAATCGACCCTGCCATCCTCCGGGGCCCACTGGATGAATTTGACACCTGCATGCACTACCAATCGCTGTTTTCCCAGCCTGACCCATATTTCAGGATTATGAGAGTTTGGGCCGACATCGTTAGGGTAAGCGAAAATCCGGATTGTAAAATCTACGACCATTTCTTCTACATAAAAAGGGTCCTTGTAGCATGGTGGCGTCGTTGCGGTTGCAGACGATGCGGGCACCGGCTTCTTGACGGTTCGAGCACCTTCGAAAACCGCTCTGTATGCCCGCTCATTCAACAGGCGAGAGATCAGCGGCTGTCCAGAATATTTACCGACAACAACGCCATCCTGGTGAACGCTGACGATTTCGACGCTTCCGACCTTGACGGGCTTCCATTCGAGAGGATCGGAACCTGGTGCGTTGCTCTTCAACGTAACGATCAGTTGCTGAACTTCGAAAACCTCGCCAACCTTGATTCCATACACGTCGCCTTGATTGAAGTAGAGCCGGTCTCCTTGCATTCCTAAAGCTCTAAGACCTCCCCGATAATACCTCGATGCAGCACCAGCACGTGCACCCGAATCCCATGCATTTTCCATGTCGCCGCTCGTTTTCTCCGCGAACTTGATGAGAGCGTCATTGAATTGCGAGCCTGGATCTTCGTTGCCTCCTGCCGCCCTATATTCGTCTAGCGGAAGAATTCCGTACGTTCCTTCTCTTGGCTCGAAGACTACGACATCATCTACTTTCTGAAATTCAAGATGAGACGGCGAAATTACAGTTCCAGACTGATCGAGAACCGGGAGCAGGACAGTACCGGCTGGATAGATGGCGTAAAAGGACGGCGCTTCAGGGAGAAGTCGGCTCCTGTTGAAGTTTTTAAATGCATCCAGGGAAAAGGGCATATATCGTGCGCCAGCAGCACCGATTGCGACTGCTCTGCCAACATTCAAGCAACCTATCTCACCGGCACAAGGCAGCACAAAAGCGCCCACGCCCACCCAGGAAAGAAGAACCGCCCAGAACATCTTCTGGATCACTTGCCTCAACTTGCTCACTGCCACCTCCACAACTAAACTGACTCCTTGACCCCTCACTGAGGAATGCGCAATCTGCCGGAAGATGCCTTCATCGCACCACATTAAAGAGACAAGCACTGTTCAATTGGTGGATTCACGCATACGCCAGTCAAAATTCGCTCGGACTACATCGGCTTCGCTTAGTCAACGGCAGCCCGCAAGAGAAAAGTTGATGGTAACGGTCGTCTCAACAGCAACCGGTCGGCCGTTCAAAAGATATGGTCTGTATCGCCATTTCTTGACGGCGTCGACAGCAGCATCTGTAAGCAGGGGATCACCACTTTGAGCGCGGGCATCGTCTACAACACCGTTTTTGTTGATTCTTGTGTTCAGAACTACGGCACCCTGTACGCAAGCCGCCTTCGCTTTGGGCGGGTAGATCGGCTGCGCCTTCTGCAGCAGCAGCCCTGCGGCTACCGAGTTCGATACCTTCACTGCGGAATGGCCATCTGAAACAGCGCCTTCCATGTGCTCTTCTTCCGGCGGTGTCGAAACTTCCGATGCAGTTGTACTACTCCCCGGATCGGAACCGTGGTCAATTCTCGGCGCGCTTTGACCTGAGGATGGTCCTGGAGTGGCAATAATCACACGATAGGCCAAAAGCTGTTTTCCCAATGGCTGGCCGGTATACTTTCCGGTCCAGAGGGAGCCCCGCGTTTGTCCGGTAATAACCACACGACCAACTTTCGTTGCCCGCCATTTGATTTCCATGTGAGAGTTATCAAAAAGCGTCCCGGCGACAAAGTAAACGTCGTATCCTGTGGTGATATGCATGGGAGTCCCAGCCCCCGATTCGACGTGAATGGTGTCCCGCTCCACAGCTTCGATTGTCGCCGTATTGAGAGCTTGCCATGTTTTATCTTCCATCATGACAGCAATCGACGGCGATTTCCCAGTGGCCTCTTGAGCGAGAACGCGAAGACCACTCGCTGCGAAACAAATCACGATTACATAGGTTGCGTTTCTGACCGCACAGACGAGCTGATTCAGTTTCATGCGAGCAATCTCCTATCGCAGTAGCAGATGATGTTTAGTCGCTAACTGTTCTCGCGGGAAGCGGCTGGTGTTAGAAGGAACGACATCTGATAACAACCCAAATGGCGAAAGTCAGAGTCACTTTCAATTCCCCGACAAAGCGAAGGTCACATTGACGGTTGTTTTGAATTTCACTGGGCGTCCATCAACCAGGTACGGGTTGTACTGCCACTGTTTCACGGAGTCCATCGCAGCTTGCCGGAGCATTGCGGGGCCTTCAACAGCCGCAACTTCTTCAACGCCGCCTTCTTTATTGACGACTGCATTCACCACTACTACTCCCGAGACCCGGCTAGCCTTGGCCAAAGGAGAATATACTGGCGGAACCTTTCTTCGAAGCAAATGTTGAGCCTCTTCCTGCGAAAGCTCTACGGGCATTTCATGAGTATCTGAAAGATCCATTCTTTGATTGGCCAATGATCCAGTCCATTGTTTCTGTGCGAAATTCGCTTGAGTCTGGTCAGCACACATCGCGGGCACAGTGATGCAGGTAGCCTTGGACACCTGCGGCTTCCATTCGTCTACGAGATGCTGTGCCTTATCGATCTGCTCAGGCGTCATGCGCTTTGCAATTTCCGCGCGCCAAGTCGTCATCTGGTCCAATGTGCCCAATTGGTTATCGTGCCTCGCATCTGCGCTCGCAAGGGCAAGCGTGCACCACATATAGGAATGAACATAATCCTTCGGAACACCCTTGCCATCAAAAAACTGAACGGTCAACGCAAATTGCGCGTCAGTAAATCCCTGATCGGCAGCGAGACGTTCCCATTTTGCAGCCTCGACATAATTCTTTGCTCCCAGCACGCCAATTGCATACATTGATCCAATCGTATCCTGCGCCCAAGCGTCGTTCTGGCTGGCAGCGAGTTTGAGCCACTTGAGAGCTTCCGTCGCATTCTTAGCCGGGGTACCTGGGTGAGTTCCATGTTCACCAGTGTAGTACGTGGCAACAGCGTCCTCTCCCCTTGTATCACCTAACTTTGCAAGATCCATGGCGAGTCTGAATGCTGTTGCATAATCGTGATGCTCCTGCGCGGCTTCAGCTTGCTTGTAAAGGTCGTCCGTCGAATCGCGGTTTTGTGCCACGAGTTTTGTTTCACAAATCATCCCTTGGCCAACGAGAATCATTGCTACTAACAGGCCGACAGTCATCATCGAGCGACGAATGCGCATCTACTTTCTCCTTACAGAACAATGAAATGTGACATGCAGGTTTCCTTTCCTGCGCCGAATCCTGGCCCTCTTCTCTCGAATTGTCAATTTAGTTCGCTTGACCCTGCTGCTCTTTCCGCCATTGAACAGCAGATGCTGGAATGCCTGGAGCAGAAATCCGGGTATGCTCCATGCTTGGCACAGACATGCCGTTATTGCTGTAATACTGCCAAATGTCGCCGGTGCGCGGATCGAATATCGTGAATCCGCCTGCGCCTCCGCTGAACTGTACGCCCGCAAACGGACCTTCGGCCTTCACAGAGATTCTGGGATTCACGTAATCTCGGCAACCAATCATGACGAGCATGAATGCGATGACGGTGAGAACAGCCTTGGTGTAGAGATCTGACTTCATCCGAAATGATTCTCCTTTCAGCTTTGCAACCTTCAGTTCTAAACAGTTCGCTCATATGAATGCGCAGCCAGCTTGAAAACACCGTCAATCGGAGCGCCGCGTTCAAGTGATCAGATTGGCGCCTCATAGCGTAGCCGCCAGTCCCTGGCTTATTTCGTGATGGCGCCAAAGGGGATGTGGTTCTGTCGGGCAAAGTCTGTATCGACATAGCCGATGCCACCAGGAACGTGGCTGACTAAGCCGGCGACGCCCTCATTGCCCTTGCCGGCAATACCCACCGGCCAAGAAATGCTGGTACTTTTTCCGGGACCGTTGGCCCATTCACTACTGACCTTGCTGAGGTATTCAGTGAAGTTGTAGGTGGTACCGCTCCCGTCGGAACGGTGGACGACCACGATCTTCTGGTCGGGCAAATGAACGCCTGGGTTGTCTTTGGCGATGCTGGAGTCGCTCCACTGTGTGATCTTGCCCAAGTAAATTTTGGCTAATACATCGCCACTGAATTTGATGTTAATTACGCCCGGAACGTTGAAAATGGGTACGACTTGTTGGGGATGGGGCGAATCGGAATGTAACGAGGACTGGGGCGTTGCGAGCATTTGGCCATTAGAAATTAGCTGATTCTGACCCGGTCTGCACAAGTCCTTAAGTATGGTGCAGCTCACCGGATTTACTTTTGGCTTCCACTCGCGGACTAGGCGTTGAGCATCTGCAATCTGTGCCTTCGTCATCTTTCCCGCCAAGTTGCCGAGAATCGTATGAATCTCGGTAGTTGGCTTTGTGTCGGGAAAGAGCCATGCCCCGCTGTTCGACAAAGTTATCCACATATAGGCAAGAAGATAGTCCTTGGGAAATCCCTCGCCCGATGCATACGAGGCGGCAAGACTATATTGTGCCTCTCCATCGTTTTGATCCGCTGCCAAGCGAAACAGTCTATTTGCTTCCTTTATGTCTTTCGGGAGACCTTGCCCACGTTCATAGAGGTGGCCGAGACCAAGTTGCGCCTCTGCTTCTCCTTGATTTGCGGCCAGGCGGTACCACCTGGCCGCCTCCTCATAGTTCTTGGCCAATTGATACGCAACGCCGAGGCAAGACTGCGCGCCAGCATTGCCTTTTTGTGCCAAAGGCGTTAGAAGTTCAACGGCAGTTGAAACATCTCCCCCATCAAGAGCCTTTTCGGCCTGGTCGAACACTGATTGCGTACCGGCCTGCGATCCCCTAGGGCCGTACTGCCCATTCGCGGGCCGGGCAACCACGCTGGCCACAACAACCGTAACGGCAAGAATGACTTTGGCAGTGATGTTCAGTTTTGCAAGCAGTTCCAGCTTCATATTCACGATCCTCTCCTGTCTATTCCCCCGGCACTTGGCGGATACCGCGGGTCTTCATTCTCAAATGCGCAATCCATCGGAGAACCCCGTCATTGGCAAGCGCCGGAAGTTTTCCGGGCCTGTTACGCAGCAAACAAAATCGATTGGAGGAGTTGAACAAGTTTAATCGGTTTCGGTTTGCTTATGCTGATGCCCCGCGACCACAGGGCTTCCGCCAGTCGTACTGCAAACACCGGCGAAATGAAAAGCCGGTTCAAAAAGGGTGACCGTCACCACATAAATTGGCGTCCAAGTTGGCCTGCCACACGTGATTCAAATCACAGAGTCAGCAGGATTTCACCCGCGTTGCCATTCGTCTTGGAGGTTGATACGATCAGTGTAAGCCATGGACCGCCTTTGACGTAGCGCCGTTCAAGCGGCAGTTACTCTCGCTGTGTGCCGCGACGCGTAGTCCAGAAGGAGAGCGCGGGTGGATTCCTTGACGCCGCATGACCGCAACTCACCGGACAACGCGGATCTCCGCCGCGAATTTGACAAGAAATTCACTTTACTTTACAACGACTTGCGCCGGATTGCCGCCTCATTGCGCCGGATGGAGGTTCACTTCACGCTCGGCCGGACGGCGCTGGTCCACGAGGCATGGCTTCGGCTGCGGGAGTACCCGGAGCTGGCTTCCGTCTCAGAGGAGAACTTCAAGGGAATCGCCGCGCGGGTGATCCGCCGGATTCTGGTAGAGGCGGCGCGGGCGAGAAACGCCGAAAAAAGGGGCGGGCCTGGCGCCATCCGCGTCTCACTCGATGAGTCGTCGAATGCGGTCGAAGACTCGACCGTCGAGTTGTTAGTGGTTGACGAGGCGATCAAGCAGCTTGGGCAGGCCGACGAGCGACAGGCGCGTCTGGCGGAATTGAAAATCTTTTCCGACCTGACCAACCCCGAAATCGCCGCCGAACTCGGCGTGAGCCTGACGACCGTGGAACGCGAATGGCGGGCATCGAAGGCGTGGCTGAAGACGCGATTTTAGAAACTGGCGGGTGGATTACTCCCTTGAGATCGGAACTTGAGACGCGATAACGCATCGCAACCATCGAACAGGAATTCAACGTATTGGCATTTGCGAGACGGGAATCTGCGACGTGCTTATGATTGATTCAATTGGCGAACTTGGTTGTCTCAAATCCAACCCTTTGTGAGAATCGTCATTTGGGGACTGACTCGCATGAAGGAGCAGAAGGCAGCGAGCTCAAAAATGAATCCACGGTGATTTCATCTTCTTCGCTGGAATAAGGCCATGCAACCGTAGCAGTCTTATTAACGGCCCACCGTCCATTTCTCTTTACAATGTAAGCGAGCGATTCTGCCCCACGCAGGTAATCGTCGGTGCTGGGGGAGGCGGTCTTGTATCCTTCCTTCCATCCTTGGAACCCTGATCCTTGCCACCTTCCCCACTTGCCTTCCTCATATTCCTTATAGCTGGCATAAGTGATTGTCGAAGAACCTTGCAACTGGATACCGTTCAAAACGTCGGACCTAGTGTTGACTCGTGGCCTAAACCTAATGACAAGTTGATCATACTGCCTGAGCTTCCCCCCCTCCCAAGAGGAGTAATAGTACTGACCGCATTTCATAAACTTCCGGTCGGCGATTCGCCTTGCCACAGTTTGCGCCTCGGAGCTGGATACCGTTTCGGGCTTCACATTCGGGCAGACAATGCCCATCAGACAGACGGCGAGAATAGCGATCTTCGTAAAAAGGTCTCGTCTCATGCGCAACATTTTAACAGCGCTGGCCGGCGTCTCAAGACTTAGCCTTTTTGAGACAACGCGGGGCGGAGGTGTGAGTTCGTTAAGGTACCTTCTTGAAGCCATTTGGTTACTGTTGTTGCTCCGGTCGGTTTCCATTGTCGCCCCTTTGTTGCAGTTCAGATTGGGTTGTTCTCCCCAGATGAATGCGAAATTCGCATGAGAACACCGTCAATGTTCTTGCACGATGGACGGTTCCCCTCGTTGCCATACTGTATTGCGGATTGATACGTACTGGCACTTGCGAGACGGGAATCTGCGACGTGCAGATGATTGATTCAATTAGCGAACTTTGATGTCTCAAATCCTACCCTACTTGAGACATTGGGCTTGGACAAATGTCCGTAACACTCTCGCATTTACCTGCTTTTTGAATCATGAACACAAAGAACGCGCGGGTGATCTGAATGTTGCTCAACCGCATTAGTAATGCCCGAGGAGTAGTCAAATACAAACCTGCCAAGATTGATAATTTGACCATCGGTAAGAGTCTGCGTGTCTGAAGAGGCGCTCCATATTTCCGTTTTGGAAAGAGCAATGCCACCCTTGATGCGATTCCTCTTCAAAGGATCAGTCTCGTAGATACTCTTAAGTTCATTAATTGTTGGTAGACGCCAGTCGCTGTATCCAGCCAGCTTCACATTCCTGCAATAATATCCCTCATCGAAGTAATCCAAAACATGATCTGCTGCGGTCCACATCAAATTGGTTTGCTCATCTACCCAAAAACCATCGTTCTGTGTCTTGCTCTGAAGCTCGGCCGTTTGCCATTCAGCAGCTTTAAATTCAGGAGTTCCGGGAATGTCCGAACAAGAGAGACGGTGATCGTCCGGGTCATAGGGAAGGAAAACACCTTTATAACTCCATTGATCTTTAGATTGTGTCATTTGCATTGCATACGGAGCATGATATTCCCATGCTGGGGGGCCATAATGCCAACGCTCTTTGTCGATTGGAGTCCCATTTTCAAAGGCACTCCACCCCTTCTCATCCCAAGGCGAAGCGTCGTTTACTCGTCTCATATCCGATCCAATGACCGCATACCCCCGCCACTGAATACCATTCGCTTTATCTGCGGGCGTTAGCGAGTCCGCAAAGACAAGAAAGGAAACATTGCGAAGCTCCCAGAGTTGCCCCTGTGTCGTATTGTGATCGAACGGCTCTCTGCCAGGACGATAGTAGTAGGAACCTCCACATTTTGGAAGAATCGTATTCCATAACTGCCTCGCCTTCGCGCGTGCCTCAGGTGAAACGGGCGTTGCCGCAGGAGATTTCTGCGTCTGCGCAAAGAAATTCGGGCAGGCAATGCCCATCAGACAGACGGCGAGAATAGCGATCTTCGTAAAAAGTTCTTGTTTCATGCGCCACATTTTAGCAGCCCGGCTCACCGTCTCATAACCTAACCTTCTTGAGACAGCGCGGGGTGGGGGTGTGAGTTCGTAAAGCGCCCCTCTTGAGGCCATTTGGTTCCTGTTGTTGCTCCGGTCGGTTCCCATTGTCGCCCCCTTGTTGCAGTTTAGATTGGGTTGTTCGCCATAGATGAATGCGAAATTCGCAGGAGAACACCGTCAATCTTCTTGTATGTCGGAGTTGGTCATCTTCTCTGACCTGACCAACCCAGAAATCAACACGGAACTCGGCGTGAGCCTGATCACCGTGGAGCGAGAGAGGCGCGAATCGAAGGCATGGCTGAAGACGCTATTCTAATCACTGGCCGGTGGATTTCTCTCCTGAGATCCAAATCTGAGGCGCGACAAAACGCACCGAAACCATCGCGGCAAAATTCCGCGTGGAAAGCCCAAATTGGATCTTTTGTAAACGTCCCCATCTCAACGTGAAGTTATTTCCTTGCACCGGCAGAGAACATAGTCGTCCCACGGCCGCACCTTTGGTCCCATCCTGATCGAATCGGTTTGTCTACTGTTCCATTCGCTCTCTCCGCAGGTATAGACTGCGATGTTTCCCGCCTGGTCATGGATGTGAATCCGGATTCCGTCGTCAATCGCAAGCCAACTCCAACGCAAGCCGACGTCGAAGGCCGTCCACGATACGTTCATCGCCCTTGTACCGAGCCTTTTGTAATTCAGGGCATTGAGCATGAAGTTATCGATGATGGCCTGCAAAAGGTCAGATGTGGCTATATTGGTATCTTCCATAGCCCTGATGCCGTGGAAGGTTCGACCAGCCGTCTCGAATATTTCAGCGTCTTGAAACTGAACCTCTGGATCGGGCGCCGCATTTAAAGCCACTCGAAGCTGTTCGTTCAGCTCCGGTCCGATAGCGCTCTTCCCAACTAAGAAGCCAAACGCCAATCCATGCGCCAGAAAGTAGCGCCAGTAGTCAACGTGGGTGTCCTCGAACCTGCAAATTGGCTCGATCACGCTGTCGAGTAGCCTAATCACTCGCGAATCCATCGCGTTCTGATTACTCTGGTTCATGCTCGGTCACCTCACACCCTGGCCCGGCTTCCTGAAATCGAGCGTTTCGCATGCCGTCTACAGGCATTTGCGAGACAGGAATCTGCGATGTGCAGATGGTTGATTCAATTGGCGGACTTGGAGGTCTCAAATCCTACCCATTGTAAGACACGTGGCTGGTTCGAAGGACTGATCTTCAGTTAATGGGCAGCGCTTCACACGAAGGCATGTGCCGGACCTTCAACCATTCGATTGCTGGTACATAACCCTGAGCTGAAGTTGGTTTCAACAGGCTTAAGTCCTGATGGACGAAAAGCAACCACTCACCGCTTTTCTTCCTCAAATGGATGCGATGATTATTTCTTACATCTTCGGAATTGTCCCATGGATGGCTCAAACCATCCCCATTTTCCCATTCGCTCCATGCGGTCCATTTACCATTCAATCTCGGACCGCCTTCTGTTTCACGGTACCTCGATAAAGAAAAGGGCGGGAACTCAAACGAGCCCTCCCATTCAATGCCATTTAACCGCTCTGCGGGCGAAATCGGCACCTGCTTCAGCTTCACGGCGGCGGCAGACAGTTTTTTATACTCGTCAAACCTTATGAGGTTTCCGCTTGCACTAGAGCCCCTCCAAAGGACACCATCAGGCCCCAGATAGTGCCCCCAAGGGAACGAAAAGTAAGAATCGCCGCATTTCAGGTAAACACTGGCCCAACTTTTCTGAGCCAATGCTCTCGCTTGTGAGGTTGTGTCGTCTTGCTGGCGTTGGCCCAAGCAGAGACCGGTTGCGGCAAGAACCAACATCAACAAAACAAATGGAATTCTGCGGTTTGAGTTCATGCGCCGAATTTTACCAGCCCCGCCCGGTGTCTCATAACCTAACCTTCTTGAGACAGCGCGGGGTGGTGCGAATTCGTAAACGGCTCTTCTTGATGCCATTTGGTTCCTGTTGTTGCTCCGGTCGGTTTCCATTGTCGCCCCTTTGTTGCAG
>Ga0182030_10015917_pt1 | contig 14696 bp, 17 predicted proteins | sample 812S3MmetaG_FD_121299 | JGI IMG/M metagenome (GOLD analysis project Ga0182030, IMG submission 121299) | Permafrost microbial communities from Stordalen Mire, Sweden - 812S3M metaG (Illumina Assembly) | ecosystem: Environmental > Terrestrial > Soil > Wetlands > Permafrost | place: Sweden... | reverse complement strand
TTCGGCCAATCCCGTCGCGCGTATTTCAAAAAGACGGCGCGCGTTTCTCCCTCTCCGCCAACGGGAGTTGGGGGAGAGGGCCGGGGTGAGGTGGCGCGTGAAACCAGTTCTGGCGCGACGCCGGAAACGGCCACCGGGACGGGCGCACTCCCCGGCAAAGTCCCAATTGGTGGCCGTGCGCAAGCACCGGCCAATGGCAGTTTGGGGTGGACGAACGGGGCAAAGGGCGTTTGGTCGTCGCAGTGCGACGCAATGACCATAGCCCGGCATTTCAATGCCGGGTTCAATCCGCAAATGATCCAAGTCCCGCAGGGACGACCGACGTTTGCAAATCGAAATCATTTGCAATTGCGGAAACCGAAGGCCATGCGTTCAGCCGTCCCGGTGGGACTCTGGCCGGTGCCGGCGAAGACCCGGCGTTGAAACGCCGGGCTATTGTCGCCATGTCCCTGCGGGACGAAGGCAGCGCGACGGCGAAAACGGCAACCGGGACGGGCGCGCTCCCCAGCAAAGGCCAAGCCGGGCGGCCAATGGCAGTTTGGGGTGGACGAACGGGGCAAAGGGCGTTTGGTCGTCGCAGCACGACGCATTGACAATAGCCCGGCATTTCAATGCCGGGTTCAATCCATAAACGATCCAAGTCCCGCAGGGACGACCGACGTTTGCAAATCGAAATCATTGGCAATGGCGGAAACCGAAGGCCATGCGTTCAGCCGTCCCGGTGGGACTCGGGCCGGTGCCGGCGAAAACCCGGCGTTGAAACGCCGGGCTATTGTCGCGTTGTCCCGGCGGGACGAAGCTGGCGCGACGGCGAAAACGGCAACCGGGACGGGCGCGCTCCCCAGCAATGTCCCAGCCGGGCGGCCAATGGCGGTTTGGGGTGGACGGATGAGGCAAAGGGCGGTTGAATTTTTATCGCACGAAGGACGCGAAGACGGCGAAGTCGCGGAGCGACGCGATGGAAATTAGCCAGCTACGAAGTGGCTGGTCACGCATCCGCGATGTCGGTTCCGTCCTGAAAGGACGATGGATTTCCGCCGTCCTTTCAGGACGAATTTCGATTGGACGATGAACCAGACACTCCGTGTCTGGTTAATTTCCGGTTGTCCCTGCGGGACGAAGCCGGCGCGACGCCGAAAACGGCAACCGGGACATCGCGCTCCCCATTTCCGAATGCCGCCGGGGCAACGGGTCGCGTGGCCCGGCGCACGAGGCTTGGCGATGACTGAAATCAGATGCCGGCGGACGGGAACTCTTTTCCTGTGTCCATTTTGGAATGGATGATTGGCGTGATATGGAGTATGATATTCAAGAATAGATGCTGAACGCATAACAAAATGATATAAAATAAGCGTATGACAACAGACCAAGAGAAGATAAAAATGGCGAAAGATACATTCGACGAGCTCTGTAAGCTATTGCTGCCAAACACCGTTTGCCCTCTAGACGTTGTTCCATGCAAACTCCTAAAAAGTAATCCCAAGCGTTTTCATATGCGCATTCGTCCATTTGAGCAGAAGCCGGTGTATTTCTGGATTAAGGCTACTTGTTTTTATGAAATTCTTGTTGGTCCAAGCGAAGAAAAGCCGGGTTCAGTTGGGTCGGTTCAGTTTTATCGAGCTGGAAAACGAGCAGTATATCAGGGAAAAGACTACTCAACTCAAGTTTTAGACATTTTGAAAAGCGCCGAACATGTGGCACCTAGAGGTTTTAATCTGGGCGAACCGGACAAGAAGCGAACATTTTTTAACTTTGAGAGGCATTATTACGGAAACACATTTCCCTGCGAAACTGCTGCGACAGATTTGGCATGGTTGATTGGAACGACACTGCCCAAGTTTCAGTCTATTCATGAAAATTAGAACCTTATTTGCAGCACTGTTTTTCAGCGGAAGTTGTGTGGCACAATCGCTTTTACCGCCGGGCATTCAATGGCAATGTAGTTATGGTGGAGACACCTCTTGGGGAGGTGGAAAAGGTTCGGATAATTGCAGAGTTTTGAAGCAGACAAGTGATGGTGGTTACATTATTGGCGGCGAGTCAACTTCTGATGCAACAGGGAACAAAACGAGTGTCAATTATGGAGGCAGCGACTATTGGGTTGTTAAGGTGGATGCAAATGGTAACAAACAATGGGATAAATCCTTCGGTGGAACAAATTACGAATATCTTTACAGCCTACAGCAAACGACAGACGGGGGTTATATTCTTGGCGGATATTCAAGTTCGGGTGTTTCCGGTAATAAAACTAGCATTCGCTGGGGGGGTGAGGATTATTGGATAGTTAAATTGGATTCAGATGGAAATAAACAATGGGAAAAGTCTTTTGGCGGAACGCGAATTGATTCAGATTATGACGATCTCCGGGTTGTTCAACAAACCAGTGATGGCGGTTTCATTCTCGGTGGAGTAGCTACTTCTGGCACATCAGTGTGCAAGACCGATGCTGGTTACGGAGGTTCTGATTACTGGATTGTGAAAACAGATGCGAGTGGAAACAAGCAATGGGATAAGTGTTACGGAGGAGATGGTTATGATGATCTTACTAGCTTGCAACAAACCAGCGATGGCGGATTCATCCTTGCTGGCATGTCTTATTCTGGAGTTTCAGGTAATAAAACAAGCACTAATTTTGGTGGCCTCGGTGACTATTGGATTGTAAAAACTGACACGAATGGAAATATACAATGGCAACAAGATTATGGTGGGAGCAGTGATGATCAATGGCCAAATGTGCTACAAACAAGTGATGGTGGTTATATTATAGGAGGCCATTCATCTTCTGGTGTTTCAGGTAACAAAACCAGCCTCAGTTTTGGTGGAAACGACTATTGGGTTTTAAAGTTGGATAGCAGTGGGAAAAAGGTGTGGGAACAGTCGTATGGAGGAACAAGTGACGATTATTTGAATAGTATTCAGCAAACATCAGACGGCGGCTATATTCTTGGCGGAACGTCATCGTCTGGAATTTCAGGCAATAAGACCAGCACTAATTATGGTGGCACTGGTGACTATTGGGTAGTGAAGATTGATGTCAATGGTATCAAACAGTGGGAAGAATCATTTGGGGGTGCATCGGGCGACTATCTTTCCTCCTTGCAGCAAGCCAACGACGGAGGTTTTATTCTTGGAGGAACTTCCTATTCCAGTCCGTCAGGAAACAAGACCACTGTTTATTACGGTAACGGAGACTACTGGATAATTAAATTAGCACCGCCGTTGAAGATTCAATCCTACTTGTTTGATTCAACACACATTTTTCAGGCTCATTTGACAGGAATTTCTGGAACAAATTATGTGTTTCAAGCTTCTTCTGATCTGATTAACTGGACTTCAATAGCAACAAATAATGCCTTGAATGGCTTGTTAGACTTTTCTGATACCAACGCAGCAAACTTTTCAACTCGCTATTATCGCGTTAGGCAATGGTAATTATTTATCCAATTATCTTTCAACGTAGTTGAAATAATGGCCACACCGGCACGGGATTTTTCATCACGGACGATGGTTATTTGATTTCCAATTATCACGTCGTCAAGGGTGCGGCCAAAGTGCGTTTGCTCACGGGCGCTGCCTTGATTGACGCGGCGGTGGTGAAGGTGGATGCGGCGAATGATCTGGCTTGGTTGAAAGCAGTTGGGCGGTTTGCACCGCTGCCAATTGCCGCGAGCCGCACGGTGAAACTGGGCGGGACGGTGGCCACGGAAAAGCAAATGATGAAGTATGAATGAAGAATGATGAAACAAAACAGCAACCGGCTCGCGTCGGCGTTAATTCATCATTCATCCTTCTTCCTTCTGCATTTCCCCGCCGTCGCTGGCGTGCGCGGCGAGTGACCCGCGCTATTTCCAGATCAGCCTGCCGGTGCAGCAAATGAATTAAGAAGGCAGAATGGAGAATGAAGAAACGGGGTAGCAACCGGTTCGCTCCGTCTGGTAATTCTGCATTCATCCTTCTTCCTTCTGCATTTCCCCATCGTCGCTGCCGGAGAATGTGAATTATGCGGTGAAGAGCAGCCTGCTCTTGAGCTTCCTGGAATCGGTGCCGGACGTGGCGGCTAAATTGAAAGACCCGAATGCGAAGGATGAATCGTTTGAGGAGGCGGTGAAATCGGCGCAGGCGGCGGCGGTGCTGGTGCTGGTTTATTGAACAACAAAGGAACGAAGGAACAAAGTTTTGCCGACTTGGTTGCTTGGTTACTTTGTTGTTCAAATCATGAGTCGGCGGCGGCGGAATATGGAGTTAAGTTCCAAACAGCCGGTCGCCGGCGTCGCCGAGGCCGGGGAGAATGTAGCCGACGCCGTTCAACTGCCGGTCAATCGCGGCGGTGAAGATGGGCAGGGCAGGGTAGCTTTGGCGCACGCGGCGGATGCCTTCGGGCGCGGCGACGAGGCTGACGAGGCGGATTTTCTTTGCGCCCTGCTCGCTTAAAAAATCCAGCGCGGCCACGGCGCTGCCGCCGGTGGCGAGCATCGGGTCAATCAGAATGACTTCGCAGCGCTCCAGTTTTTTCGGCAGGCTTTTGTGGTAGAAATGGGCGCGCAGCGTGGTCTCCTCGCGTTTCAAGCCGAGGAAGCCGACGCGGGCGTGCGGAATCAATTCCAGAATCGGCTCCAACATTCCCAGCCCGGCGCGCAGCACGGGCACCAGCACCACTTCCTTTTCGAGCTGGGCACCGGTGGTTTTTTCCAGCGGCGTGCGGACGGAAACTTTTTCCACGCCGAGCGTGCGCGTGGCTTCGTAGGTCATCAGCGCGGCGATTTCGCCGAGCAGCCGGCGGAATTCCTGCGGCTGCGTCCGCGCGTCGCGCAGCCGCGTGAGGTTGTGCTGGACGAGCGGATGCGCAATGACCGTGACGTGCTTCATCGGCCGTTCAAGGCTGGTAGAGGAAATAAAGATAGCCGGCGTGCAGCTTCGGCACTTCGACGCCAAGATCGAGCTTGATGTCATGCGCCTTGCTGCTCTGGCCGAACATCGAAAGAAAATTCGAGAGGTCGTAATGCTCCTGGTATTCAATCAGGTTCGCATCCTTGATGCCGGTGATTTTTTCCGCGCGCTCCACGGCGTCGTCGAAATCGCCGAGTTCGTCCACGAGGCCGAGCTTGAGCGCCTGCGTGCCGGAAACCACGCGGCCGTCGGCGAAATCCTGCCAGTTCTCGGCGAGCGGCTTGCCTTCTTTTTTGTTCAGCTCGTGCGCGGCCCCGCGGCCTTCGGCGACGACGTCCTTGAATTTCTCGAAGGTTTCGTCAATCAATCCCTGCACCATGTCGTGTTCCTCGGCGGGAATTTCATTCGTCGCGCGTTCGCCGCTCAACATGTCCTTGAACTTGCCGCTCTTGAACGTCATCGGCGCGATGCCGACCTTGTCCATCAGGCCGCGATAATTCCAGCCGTGCATGATCACGCCGATGCTGCCGGTGAGGGTCAGCTCGTTCGCCACGATCCAGCGGCAGCCGGAGGAAATATAATAGCCGCCGGAAGCCGCGAGATTGCCCATCGAGCAGACCACGGGCTTTTTGGAATCATCCTGAAACGCGCGGACCGCCTTGTAAATTTCGTCCGACGCGAGCACTTCGCCGCCGGGCGAATCCACCTTGAGCAGGACGGCCTTGACATGCTTGTCGTCCGCCGCGCGGTCGAGCTGCGCCTTGATGACTTCGACGGCGCTGTTGCCGGTGCCGTCAATTTGACTGTCGGTGATGACGCCGTCCAGGGTGATGACGGCGATTTTGTTTTGCGACTTGTTGTTTTCCAAAATGCACTCGTCGAGCTTGGGGCCGACTTCGCGCGCCGTGCTGAAGCCGTCGGCGTGCAGGCCGTGCCCGAAGGACAAAGTTTGCAGGATGAATTGCGTAAAATTGCCGAACAGGCTGAGGCCCAGCAGCAGCAGCAGGATGATGGCAAAAATCATCCAGCCCCGGCGCTTGCGCGGCTGGGGCGCGGGCGGCGGTGCGATGACCGGCGGCGGCGCAAAAGGCGGCGGCGGCGGCGGGAACTGCGGTGCGTCAGGCGTTGTTTCCATAATCCGCGCAACGTAGCGCAAAGCCGGCCGCGCGGCAAGGCGGTTTGATTGGTAAATGAGTGCCGATTTTCTTCCAGCGAGATGGTTATAAATTTCTTGACGGAAAACATCGCATTTGCTCGAATAAATGCAGGATAGTGCTTGGGTAAAAAAACACCGGTTATTGGAGTAGCAGATTATATTTTCTACACGAAAGGCCATTTATGAAATATGCTGTAATTTTTCTTGCCAGTTTTTCAGTCATTTTGACCGCGTTCGGCCAGTTGGTAATCCAAAAAACTGCTCCGATGCCAAATGTCCTGAACAACAAAGATTTCTCCCAACCCCAGCAAGCAGTCATTGCCGATCCTTGGCGTATGATTAACGGGGAAATGAAAAAGGTCGATGAAAGCTGGGTAGCCATTTCTGGAACAGTTGCTCAAGTTCATACCAAGGAAGGCTTTCGCATGAATGGTTTTATAGAGGGTCAGCCTCAAACTGAAGATTTTTTTGTCGTTAATTTTCCTTATCCGGTTGCAGAAGGGGATAGATTACCAACATCTGGCTTAGTTTATCTAGTTCAACCAGACGGTGTCTATACCTATTCCACAGCTGTGGGTAGCACACGCACCATTCACCGATATAATTACGGCATTCCATGTGCAGCTCCCGTTAAGTCGCAAGCACAGATTGATGCGCAAAAAAATATGGAGGCCAAACATAGAATTGAGGGAGCTAAAAACGCACTGAAATTCAATCAAGAACAATGCGCCCGAGGTGAAGCATACGGTGAGCTACGCATGGCCGAGAGGTATCGTGATGGTGATGGCGTCGAGACAAATTTGCTCAAGGCTAAATTTTTATTCATGCAGGCTGCTGACCAAGGAAATGAAATGGCTGTAAAAGAACTGACAGCTTTAACAAACTCCGTAGCTCCAAAACGGTAAATAATTTTCTGCTGCCACTGGGATGGCTTTTTTACAAACCCGTTTCCAAATTGACGCGGGGCGTGAGCGTCAAATTAAAATCGCCCACGGCCACTTCCAGCGGTTTGCCCGAACGCGCGACCACCTGCGTGACGGACAAATCCTTGGTGAGACCTTCGGCGGTTTTGGATTCCACCGACAGCGTGATTTGCACGTTGTTTTTGTCGAGCATTCGCGGCGTGAGAATGCAGTTTTTACCGTCGCCGAGCTGGACGCAGGTTTCGTTGTGGTTGGTCAGCGCCACGTCGCCGAGATTCCGCGCGAACGGATCATTGGCAGGCGTGGCCGGTGCGGAATTTACGATGGACGCAGGCGGCGCGGCCTTGGTTGTCGTGGTCGTCTTATGGCAGCTTGCCGGCAGCAAGCCCGCCAGTGACACGGCAATGGCCGTGGTGATTTGTGATAAGCCCATGCCGCAATTGAGCAGGAATCAGGCCGGGTGAAAACAAGAACAATCGCGGTTGATGATCCGCCGAAGTGTCCCAAAAGACGGAACCGCGTCCAAAAAATAGCCTCAATCCGCGCGGTCAAACACGAGCAGGCTCTTCCCGTCCCGGACCGACATCCGCAAGCCCTCGATCGTCGCGGTCAAATATTTATCCTCGTTGTTGGACGTGATGTGCAGATCATAGCCGTTGTCGTTGCGGCTCCAGTCGCCTTTCCAGTCGTTCAAATCCGGCTGCTGGCCGGCCTCGGTTTTGAACTTGGGCAGCTTCTTGATGAAGATTTTGTTGTCCCCGGTCACCAGCACCCGCGTTTGCGAATAAGCCTGCGCCCAGAACGCCCGCACGGCGCGCATTTCGGTAGCGGTCATTTTGGGTCGGCTCTGGCGCAGCCACGCCACGGTCACGCCGGCGTTGAATTCCCAGTGGCCGATGATTTTTTCACCGTCAAATTTTGCCGACTTGCCCGTTTGCAGATAGGTCGTGAGGTCGTCCAAATTGGTCAGCACAATGCCCAGCACCTGGCCCGACAATTCTTTGTTCCGCAAAAAATCCTGCACCGAACCCGCGTTCATCACGTCGCCCAGTGTCGCTTCGCCGGACAGCGCATTTGTCAGCGTGGTGTCTTGGATGAGCGGCTGCATGTCGGGCTGTTCCCACAACGACGTCAGCGCCGGATAATCCGCGAGCCGCGGGCCGACCTGCGGATTTTGCACCAGCAGGCCGGACAAATCCGCCAGTTGATAATAACTTTCCGGCAGCGTGCCCACGCCGCACGCGGCCTTCGCGATGCCGGTGGTTTGCAGGTCATGGCCCATCCGGTTCACCAGTTTGATCAGCGCGGTCTGTTTCTCCGAGGCCGCCACCTGCGTCGTCCAATAGGACAGGTTGAAAATAAAAAACGTGACCAGCACGAAATACATCGTGCCGTTGACCAGGCCCAGGCAAAGGCCCAGCCGCTGGTTCATGCGTTCCCACAACGCCAGCCGCAGATCGCCGGCCTGATATTTGTAATAAACCTCCACCTTGCGATGCACCGGAAACGCCGCCGCTTTGAACAGCGCCGAAACCAAGGCGAAACCCAGCACCGGCGCAATGGCCCATACCAGCACCGGATTGCCGACCCCCAGATGCGGCAGCAACGACTGGAACAAATGGCCGATCGGCACCGCCAGCAGCGCGGCCACCAAAATGCCGAGCAAAGAAAACGCCACGCGAATCGCCCCCTGCCGGTAGCCCAGACCGGCCAGCGACGCGAGCAGCACCAGAGCGAGAATCCAAATTGTCATCCCATGATTAAAAATCATTCTGAAAAAAATGCACGACGAAAATTGCAGGCAGTGGCCGGCTGGCGGGCACCTCGGTCTGGCACCGCCGGCGCGGACCGAATCCATCGTCACCACGGATTAACCCCGATGCGATGTATGGCTTGAATGCTTCCCTGTCTGCGGTTGGTCTTTTAGTCACTGGCACTTCAAGCCAGTCGGGTAACACCCCATGGTGAGGTTTTGGCCGGGCGCGTATAGTCCTCCAGAAAGAACAATTGAACATGAAAAAAGTCCTCTTATTTACCGGCCTGGTCTCCCTCCTCACCACCACGGGCTGTCTGGTTTCCGAAGGTGAATGGCACGGCGAGAATCGTGGGCACGGGAGATTCGATCGGCATGACGAAGCCATCGTCGGACCGCCGGCGGTGGAGGTGCATGCCCCGGCCGTGGAAGTGCGCCCGCCGGAAATCATCGTGCGGTAATTCGCGTCGGGAACACGCCCGGCGTTTTGAAAATGTCCCGCCACCAGATTCCCTGGTCCGCCAAAGTGGCCGGGGCTGTCTTTCTCACCGTCCTGGTTCCGGTTTATTTGCACACTTATGGGCCGACCAATTTCTTGTGGTTCTGCGATGCTGCGCTGCTGCTCACGGTGGCGGGCATGTGGCTGGAAAGTTCTTTGCTCATCAGCATGTGCGCGGTGGGAATTCTTTTGCCACAATGTCTCTGGCTTGCGGACTTCGGCAGCCAACTGCTGGGATTTCGTCTGCTGGGGCTGACCGGTTATATGTTCGACCATCAATTGCCGCTGTTCACGCGCGGGCTTTCGCTGTTTCATGGCTGGCTGCCGCTGCTGCTCGTCTGGTTGCTGTTCCGTTTGGGCTACGATAAAAAGGCTTTGCCGGCCTGGACGGCGCTGGCCGCAGCGTTGGGCTTTGTCTGTTATTTTTTCACCCCGCCGGCCGGTGCGCATCCGGCCAATCCCAATCTGCCCATCAACATCAATTATCTCTACGGCTTCAACGACCAGCAGCCGCAAACCTGGGTCAATCAAAACCTCTATGTCGTCCTGTGGCTGCTGGTGCTGTGGCTCGTCGCTTTTCTGCCGACGCATCTGGTTTTGCGCAAAATCTTCCCCGCGCCAACACCAGCGCGGCATTCATGATCTTTCGCATGGGGTGAACACCCCATAGCACCAGCCGCATCGGCTCGTGCATAATTAGCAGGTAAGAAGAATCAACTTTCAAAAATAAAAGTCCGCCAATCCGAAAAATTTTCACCATGAAACACAATCACAATCACGACAACGCCCAGAGCGCCGGCCCGCAACTGGTGCCGGTTCGGTTTGAGTTCACGAGTCCGACGGCCAAGTCCGTCTGCCTCGCGGGAACTTTTAATCATTGGCAGCCCGAAGCCAAGACGCTGCATTCCTCCGGCGCCGGCAACTGGTGGAAGGAAACCTTGCTCGCCCCCGGCACCTATGAATATTGCCTCGTGGTGGACGGCCAGTGGACGACTGATCCGCTCGCGCGGGAATCCGTGCCGAACCCGTTCGGCGGGAGAAATTCAATCTTGAAAGTGGCGACTTCACCGGCCGCCGCCCATCTGGACGCCGCCGCAAATTTACCGTTGAAAACGGAAACCAAACAACAAACACCAAAAGTATGAACCAAGAAACACAAGCAGTCAGCAATGATGTCGGACAACTGGCCGAAGACGCCCGCGCGTTGATGGCCGCCACCGCCGACGTGGCCGGCGAAAAAGTCGGCGAAGCCCGCAAGCGCCTCGCCGCCGCCCTCGAACGCGCCAAGGAACTCGCCGGCTGTGTCCGCGACAAAGCCGTCGCCGGCGCGAAAGCCACCGACGAAGCCGTGCGTGAACATCCCTATCAAGCCATCGCCATCGGCGTCGGCGTCGGGGCGATCCTCGGCTATCTCCTCGCGCGCCGTTGTTCCCGCACTTGCGACCGCTCATAACATGGAAACCGCCACCGTCAGCTTGAAGCAACTGGCCGCGAACTCGAAACAGTTGGCGCGGCGGCTGTTGACCATCGGGGAAAACCGGCTTGAACTGCTGGCGGTGGAAGCGCAGGAGGCGCGCGAGCGTCTCCTGCATGCTTTTCTTCTGGCGCTGGGCGTGGCCGCCTTCGGTCTGCTCGCCGGTCTGACGCTCACGGCGACCCTCGTGGTCTGCCTTTGGGCCTATTGCCCCGTGTCCGTGCTGGTGGCCTTGACGCTGCTCTATGGAGCCGCCGGGGTTTGTCTTTACCGGCGACTCACCGGGCTGATGCGTGACTGGCAGACGCTTTCCGCCTCACTCGATCAACTCCGAAAGGACCGCGCATGTTTGGAAAAAATTCTCGAATGAGTCCGCTGCAATCGCGGAAGCAGTTGCTGATAACCGAAAGCGAACTGAATCGCGCGCAACTGGTGCAGGAATGGCAGACGATGTCGTCCGAAGTTCACGCGCTGGCGGAACAGGCCAGAACCATCCGTTCCATTGCATTGTCGGTCGCCACGCTGGTGGCCGGGCTGGCATCTCTCCGTCAAAAAAAATCCGCGCCGGCCGCTGAAAAACCTTCGTGGTGGCAGACTATTCTAAAAGGCGCGGGAGCGGTCAGTTCAATCTGGTCCGAATTTCGTTCGTCGCGTCGCGAATAAGTAGAACCATCATCGCCGGCAGCGAAGCGGATGGTTGAATCTCTCCGCGCCGCTAAATTCGCCACTGTTTCGCTGGATGAATTGCTGGTGGCGATGGAATAGTTGCCGATAGGTCGGGTAACACCCCATAGCAGACGGAAGCAAGCCGGACTAACCTCAACTTATGAACAGTAAAAAGAATTTCTTCCGAACCGCCGTGGCCAAGCAGTATCCGAACAACTGGAAGCCATCCGGTGCGAAACCTGGCCCAAGCCAGAAAGCGGACCAGCGCGAAGACAATCACGGAAAATAATTACATCAACCACAACCACCCATTGAAAGGAATATTATGTTAGGAACGATTTTATTGGTGCTGCTCATCCTCATGCTGCTCGGTGCCTGGCCAACGTGGCCACATAGCCGGACTTGGGGTTATTACCCCAGCGGCGGACTGGGCTTGGTGGCGGCGATTCTACTCATTCTTATTTTACTCGGCAGAATCTAATTGCAACTGGTCCGTTCACAAAATTCAAACGAAAGATAAATTATGTTACAAAGCCTCAAACAACTCTACGGCGAAAAACTCGGCGCATTGGACGGCGAAATCGGCCGGGTGAAAGACTTCTATTTTGACGATCACAGTTGGGTCGTGCGCTATGTGGTGGCGGAGACGGGAAGCTGGTTGACCAGCCGGCAGGTGCTGCTTTCGCCGCTGGCCCTGGGCAAACTTTATCAGGATGGCAAGGATTTGCTCGTGAATCTAACCAAGAAACAAATCGAGGACAGTCCGGCCATTGAGACGCACAAGCCGGTGTCGCGCCAATATGAAGAGGAGTATCACCGCTATTACGGCTGGCCTTATTATTGGGAAGGCGACGGGCTGTGGGGCGGGATGCGCGGATTTCCCATCTTGGAAGTGCCGCCCAAATTCGCCTCCGCCGAACCATCGGCGGCAACCGGTCCAAAAATTAAGCGGGCCGATTCCCATCTGCGCAGCACCCAGGCCGTGAACGGTTATCATCTTCAGGCCACCGATGGCATCGTCGGCCACGTCTGTGATTTTTTGATGGACGACAAGAGCTGGGCGATTGGCGAACTCGTCATCAAGATCGGCCATCGGTTCACCGGCAAGGAAGTGCGGATTCCCGTCGGCAAGGTCAGCCGCATCAGTTACGAGGAATCCAAGGTGTTCGCCAGCATGACCACCGCAGACGTCGAACACAGTGCCGCGCATGATTTGGTGCCGACGCGGGTGGCCGGCTTCAAACCGCCGGAGACCAGCACATTCAAGAACACCGTCGAACAGATATTAGCCCCGTGAAGGCGCTCGCGGCCACGGCCCGGTAAGTTAGCCGTTGGAACCAATGCCGGAGGCGCAACCGCCTTTTGCCGAGGTCTTCCCGGTGCCGCGTCCCGCCGATGGCCGGAGGGGGTGGAAAACCGGTCGAGGCATAGCCGCGCGCCGTTTTCAAATCCGGGCAGCTCCGCTTCTGATGTAGCGCAGTCCCGTCCCGGCTGCGGGTTAAAGCACCGTCCCGGTGCGTGTGAGCGGCTTGGCGGCGAGACGCCGCCGCTACCCGCAGGCGTGGACGCCTGCGCTACAGCATTTCTGGAACCGCTCGAAACTTTTCCCCTACGGCTGCTGCAAGGCGAAGACGATGCCGCTGGCATAATCCCCCACCGCCTGTAGATCATCCGGCGTCGGCGGATCGTGGAAGGGGATGTTCAGCGCGGACAGATTGTCCACGCGCGGCGCGCGGGTGGCCAACTGCGTTTGCAACGCCGCTACCTGGGCCGTCAGGCCGGTGATGAGATCGTTCAAGGCGTTGAGTTGGGCGCGCATCTCGGCGGAGGACAGCGGGGAATGGTCGGCGGGCAAGGATGTGTCGAAGGGCATGATTTTAATTCGGAGTTAAGAGTTCGGAATGTGGAATGGGGCACAGGGATTGATTCCGCACTCCGCACTCCGCATTCCGCATTGGTTTCAAGTGACAATGATAAAGGCCGGTTCGCTCCACAGGCCGGGACCGTTCGCGGTGATGGAACGTATCCGCACCCACAGCTTCGAGCCAATCAGCTTGCTCTTGATCGTGCAACTGGACTTGGTCGCGATCTGGTTCTGGGTCCAGGTCGCATCCGTCATGGGATCGGGACTGGTCTGCACTTCCGTGCTGCGCGCCAGTTTGTTGCGGTTCCAGGAGACATCGGTGTCGCCGTCCTGATCGCCGTGCGTCAAGCTGATGCTCACGGGCTCGATCACATTGGGCGTGACGGTTCCGGGCAGGCCGGCCACATCATAGCCGTATTGGGTGATCACGGCCGGGTCGCCCTGGGCAAAGCTTTGCACGCAGGCACCAAGCGCGGTGTAATTGGTCGTGGCCGTGGCCAGCAACTGGTCGCGCGTGATGCGCAGATTCGTCAGGGATTGTTCCAGCAGGTCAATCTGGTCCAGATTGGTCTTGAGGGCGTCATTGCCGGCGGTGCAGACCACTAGCGTCGGGTTGGGATTGGGGAGCGCGGGCGCTTCCCCGCATTTGGTCACGGCTTTCTGAAACTTGGCCAGCTTTTCGCGCGGTTTCAGGCCGACCAGATTCGTGGCTACTTTGGCATTCATAGTTTTATAACTGTTTTGAGTGGCATCCCAAAAACCTTCATCCCAGGCTCCGGTATTGGTGTCCCATGGTTTTAGTTTTGGCATGACTCGTTTTATTTCGCTTTTTGCTTTCTCTACCACCACTACGCCGAATCCGGCCAACGACAAATTATTTATCAGGATATAATTTCCGCCGTTCCGGAAATTTCCGGGAAAACTGCCTTATGCTGGAATAAGCTGCGGCCATACCGCCTGGATAATCGGACTTATGCCAATGATTCCGCCAAAAAGATTTTGCCCGGCCGCAGCAAGCATATCCGCCGCCGTAAAAATGCCGGCGATGGGAACCACGGACAAATAAACTGCACCACCCACGGCGCGAGTGGCCCAAGCCGCCGCCATTTCGGCGGACCCGCCCGCGCTAATTCCGCCCGCCGACGCCCTGGCTCCGGCCGCAAACGGGGTTGCTGCCGGAACTCACGCGTTTGCTGCCGCAGCAACGGCCAGAGATGCGAAATCCAAAGCTTTGGCTGCGTTAACGGACGCAATATATTCAGCATCCAAAGCGTTTGATTCGTAATCCAACGCGATTGTGGCTGAAGCAAACGCGATTTATTCGTGATCCAACGCAATTGTGGCTGAATCAAACACAATTTATTCGCGATCAAACGCAATTGTGGCTGAAGCAAACGCGATTTATTCGTGATCCAACGCGATTGTGGCTGAAGCAAACGCGATTTATTCGTGATCCAACGCGATTGTGGCTGAA
>Ga0182030_10015915_pt1 | contig 14698 bp, 9 predicted proteins | sample 812S3MmetaG_FD_121299 | JGI IMG/M metagenome (GOLD analysis project Ga0182030, IMG submission 121299) | Permafrost microbial communities from Stordalen Mire, Sweden - 812S3M metaG (Illumina Assembly) | ecosystem: Environmental > Terrestrial > Soil > Wetlands > Permafrost | place: Sweden... | reverse complement strand
GTCGGAGGTGAAATCCTGGTCGACTTTCAGCGAGGTATCGAGCGACACCAGGGCGATCAGGTCCGCAGGCTGCATCTTGTGAGTTAGAAACTCTCTTGCGGCGTCGATGGCGCGATCCAGGTCCTCGGGCTGCATGGAAGTCAGATCGAAGAAGAAGACGATGAGGCGGTGATCTTTCAAGTCTTCCGGACGTACACCGCTGGTGGCCGTCTTGCCTGTTGCGGAAGAGGCGAGGCCGCTGATGGTGGCTTCATTGAGCGGCTTGGCCATATCGACGCTTTCAAAGTCGAAGCTTGCGATCTGCTGCGGCTTGCCGTCTTCGAGTACGGTGAAGTCGCTTTGCTTGAGGCCGGTGACGATGTTGCCGGTCTTCGCATCACGGACGACGACGTTGGTCAGCACCAGGTCTGATTCGGCCTTGAGGACGTAGCCCAGGTCCTGACTGGAGGATTGACCCGAGGCGCTTTGCTGCGCGGGCAACGGCATGGCCAGCATGAGGGCCATTCCCATAGCGAAGACGCGTTGTATCTGCCGAAGCACGTTGTTTCTCCTCTAAGCCTAGAAACGAAACTGCGCGCGGAATGAGAAGGCTCGCATCTGCGAAGCCGAGAGCACTTCCGCGAAGGTGGGCGAATTGGCGTTGGTGTCTACGCCCGAGTATTGCACGGTGTTGAATACGTTGCTGGCCGTGGCGCGAACCTCAAGGCTGCGGGTATCTCCCAGTTGCGCGGTCTTTGAGAGCGACATGGCGTTGGAGATAGTGCCGGGGCCGGGGATCGAGTTGCGCGAGGCGGTGCCGATGCCGTTGGCCGGGGCGGTGGTACTGAAGGCACCCTTGTTGAACCACTCATGCAAGGAGTTTGCGCCGGCAGTGATTGAAACGCCGGGGTTCCGATTGGGCCGCTCTGAGCCTTCCGTAAAGGTATCCACTTCCGACGTTGAGGCTTGATATGTCGGCGACAAAGGATTGCCGGTAGCGAAGGTGAAGGTGCCGGAGACTGACAGGCCTTCGAGGGCTTTGGATGCGAAGCCGCCTCCGGTTAGAAAGGCTTTGTCTTTGCCGAATGGTAACTCGAAGAGGTAATCTCCGGTAAGTCGATGGCGCTGGTCGATGCTGGAGTTGCCTTCTTCGGCGGGCAAGTTGCGCCAGTTTTGCGCGACTACTGTCGAGGTGCCCCCGATCGATCCCGCGTCGTCGATCGAATGCGAGTACTGATAGTAAGCGCCGAGGGAAACGCCTCTCTGCAGGCGCTTGCGCAGGCGGACGCTACCGTCGTGGAAATTTGAGTACGCGCTCGATTGCTCATATTTGAAGGGTTGAATGGTCGTGGCGAGAGCGCCATTGTAGGTCTGGCAGGGAGTGAAATCGGCGCCGGAGTTGTTACTGCAAGGGAGAGGAGCGCTGGTTACGTCGAGATGCGTTCCCTTTGTACCGTTATAGCCGACGTTGAGCAGAATGCCCCAGCCGAAGGTCTTCTGCACGTCGATGTTCCAGACCTGTACGTAGGGCAGAGAGTAATGCGGCTCGAGCGCATAAGTGGGAACCTGTTGAGCTTCAGCGGTGGGAAAGCCGTTTGCGAGGGAGATGGCCTGGCCGTTCGCAACCGAGTTCTGTTGCACGTTGGCGTAAGGCGGCTGGTGGACCATGGAAGTTACAAAGGTGGAGTATTGGCCGTTGTTGAAGTTGATGGCGTAGCCTGCGCGTACTACGGTGGATTGCGGAAGCCGCAACGCGAGACCCACGCGCGGGGCGATTCCGGGGTGGAAGGGATAGACCAGCGAGCGGGGAACGGTGCCGCAGTAAGTGCCGGTGCAGCCGGGATAGATTTCGGCGATCTGCGTAAAGCCTGGATTGGCGGCTAACTCGGCGATATGATCGAATTTCTCGGTATATGGGGAGAAATACTCATAGCGGATGCCGTAGTTCAGAGTTAGATTGGCGAAGGCGCGGAAGTCATCTTGCGCGTATAAGTCCCATACGTTTTGGCGGAGGTAGTCTTTGGAGACGGAGGACTGAATCGAGCTTGCGTCCGGCGTACCGTCGATCAGCTTCTGATAGGCTTCGTCGGTGGTGCCGGTGAAGTCGAAGGTGCCGGTGGCGTTGGAGCTGCCGAGGATATCCTGATGGACGCGGCGATAGTCGCCGCCGAAGCGGTAGTTATGCTTGCCGTGGCCGTAGCTGAGCACCTCCGAGAGCGAGATGGTCTGTTGCACGCGGAAGCTGGGCTGCTGCTCGCTGAGGCCGGTGGTGCCGCTGAGGACGACATTGGGGATGCCGTAGTTCAGCGGGCTGGAGTTGAGCGCAGTGCCGCTGGGGCCGAGGACGCCGATGTCGGTGGCGATATCCTGCTTGCCGGTGAAGTAATTGGTGGCCTGGCTTAGGCTGCGATTCCAACCGCCTGTGAGATTGCTGTTGATGCGGTGATAGCCGAGCGAGTAACCGGTCTGGAGCGAGTAGCTATGCGATGCTGTCTTTCCGCCTAAGTCGGGAAAGGGATTGACGTTGTCGGAGGCTGAATCGCTGTAGTTGAAGTTGGCGTTGACGCTCTGGCGCAGGCCCTGATTCTGATTGCGGCGGCTGCCGCCACCGCCTCTGCTGCCAGGTAACAAGGCGTTGGAGCCGATGCCGCGCATATAGCGAATGCCGCCCTGGGTAGTGTTGGCTTGGGCGGTCGAAGCGAAATAGTAGTTGTAGCCCTGGCTGTTGCCGCTCGGGTTCAGGTTGGGGTCTGGGAAGTAGTTGAGCAGATTGCAGCCTGGCGATGTGACGTTGTTGCAGTCGCTATGAAAGGTCGCGTCGGGGACGATGGCGTAATCGTCGACGGGCGTGGAGGTGCGGGTCGCGGAGAAGTTGAGGAAGACGGTGTCTTTTCCACTGGGCTTGGTTAGTTTAGGGATAAACGGCTCGCCCATGAGGGTGATGCCGAATTGGTTGGAGCCGTAGTCCGGCTGCGTCTCCTGCTGACCGCTTACGGCAAAGGGCAGCGCGTTCAAGGCGGAGTTGTTGCCGTTCCAGTAGATGGAGCCGTGGGGCTGGTCGGGGCGGAAGTTGCGGAAGTTGCCGCGTCCGCCCCCAAATCCGCCAGGGCCACCAAACCCGCCGAAGCCACCTGGGCCTCCGCCGCCGAAGCCGGGTCCGCCGAAGAATCCTCCACCATTGCCGGCCTGTGCCTGCATGGTCGCTATGGCGTCGCGAATGCGGTCGGGATCGATGCCGGCAAGGGGGCTGACAGAGCCGGATTGGCCGGTGATGGCGACAGAGTCCGCGCCCGATGCGGCGCTGGACGCGGCGCTGGGCAGGGCTGCACCGGCCGCGCTCGCGCCTCCCTCGGCGGCGTCCGTTCCTGAGGCGAGCGAACTCATCAGACTGAGACTCTGTGCGCCGTTGGTGGCCAATTGCTGCATGGCTCTCGCGGTCTGCTGAGCATCCCCTTGCTGCTGGGCCTCTTGTCGGGCTACACGCGAAGCGAGCGAGAGGTCAAAGTTGACCGTCTGATCGTGCGACGCGGCATTCAACAGAGCATCTTGGGTGCTGGCTGCGAAGGCTGCGAAGTCGGTGCGGAGAACGTAGCGGCCGTTTTGCGGAATGGTCATGGACCAGGCGCCGGTCGCGTCGGTAGTGGTGGCGTAGCTCTTGCCGGTGAGCGAATTTCTGGCAGTGACAGCGACGCCGGGCAACGGAACATTGCCGGACTTGATGACGCCGTGCAGGGTGCCTCCAGTTAAGGTAGGCGCAACCGGCGCTGGAGCCTGGGCTGGCTGGGATTCTGGCGCAGTTTGTTGCGCAACGAGGGCCACGGGCGCGGTCAGCATTCCCATCAGAATGAGCGCCCGCAAGGCATTCGCCTCCATTCCGGATTTCCGTAGATTGCCTTGGGCAAACTGCTCCCTGACTATTCGCATGGGTGTCAAAAGTGCTCCGCTCCCAACAGTTTATTCTGACTGGCTTCTCGCATTCGTCTGACGTACCACGCTCGAATAAGGTTTACGCAGCCATCGTTGTCCGTCCCAAAGCTATGGCGTCGCCATCGGCTAGGGCGGCGTTATCTGCGGAGGTAAGTCGTTCAGAAAACGCGCAAAATCGCGCTTGCTTTCGCCTCCGCCGCATGTTAACTATTAAAGCAACATCTCAGGTTGATTGTTTACAGATTTCGCATTCAGCAAACGTGAGGTTGGGAGCTCAAATACTATGCAAATCGGCACAACGATTCGCGGCCATCGGCTGCAAAAGGGCCTGTCTCAGGGGGACATCGAGAAGAAGACCGGGCTGCTGCGCTGCTACCTGTCGCGGGTGGAAAACGGGCACACAGTGCCGTCGCTCGATACCCTTTCAAAGATTGCGCAGGCGCTGGATCTGCCAATTTCGCAGTTCTTTGCCGAGGACTCTCTCAATCGCGATCTGAACGTGCAGAAGCTTTCGGACGATGAGCTCAAGTTTCTCACGCAGATTCGGCGCTACTCCACCAACCTGAATGAGAGCGATCGCAAGCTGCTACTGGCGATGGTGAAAAAGTTCGCGGCAACTGCTGTGCGCTGAGAATCTCCGGCGTTACTTTACGGTCCAGGTCGAACCGGGAAACGTAGAGGTCAGATAGAAGCCGAAGAAGATCAGGACGCTGGTCAGCAGGCCCACGGCGATACGGCGGCGAAAGAGAAACTTCGGCTTGGATGCCCCCAGCATGGGGATCAGCGGCAGGGCGAAGAGGACACCTCCGAGGAGCCCGCCCAGGTGGGCCATGTTGTCCACCTGCAGACCCAGATTGAAGTAGTCGCTGAGCAGGTTGCCTCCGAAACCTATCGCGAAGTTAACGGCCGCGAAATAGATAACGAGCCGGCGAAGGCTCTTCAGTTCTTTGGGATCGATGGGCAGCCGCGGCGATTTTAGAAGAACGATAAGAACGCCGGCCAGGCCGAAGACCGCGCCCGAAGCGCCAACTCCGACGGCTGTGTCCGCGCTTCCCGGCGATGAACCTGCGAACCAGAGAAAGTTCACTCCGGTGTAGCGGAACATGTTGACGGCGATGGAGAGCAGATTGCCGGCTGCGCCCGAGAGAATGTAGGCGGCCAGGACTCCAAAGGGTCCTATGAGCGGCTCGCCCAGCAGACCCAGGTTCCACAGGCACCACATGTTGGTAGCCAGGTGCACAATGCCCACATGAACGAACATGGCGGTGACCACGCGCTGCCATTGGCCGTCCAGCAGGACTGCTCTGGGCTGATTGGCGCCGAAAATCATGAGCTGGTCGGGCGTAGGGTTCCAGACGGAGAAGTGGCGCAGCAGCATGGCGACAAAGACAGCGCAATTGATACCGACAAGCAGGTAGGTGGCCGGCGCGTAGGCCCAGGAGCGCCGCTCCGGCTTGGCGCTCGTCTCCTCCGGCGGCGCGGAGGCGCTGGCGCTTTCCGGCGGCAAAAGATCGGACAAAATTGCCGGCGGATGCGTCGGAATGACAGGCGGGGAGGGGGTACTGCCCATGGTTCTACTTTAGATTGGTTGCCGTTCGCTGGCAATTCGGCCCCGGAATTCCACAGTGCCGGGGTGGACGGCGGTATGTGCAGCGCGGCTTGACCCACTGTTTGGATGTACCCTGAAGAGTGCGCTTTCGGCTGCGGAGACTGGCCGAAATGCCTGGTCCACATTTTTTGCAACGAAGGAAGCTATGAGCAACGATCTGAAACCGATTCGCCGCGCGCTGTTGAGCGTGACTGACAAGACCGGCCTTGTGGCCTTTGCCCAGACGCTGGCGGGGTTTGGCGTGGAGCTGGTTTCGACCGGCGGCACAGCGCGCACACTGCGCGAGGCTGGGCTTACGGTCAAAGACATCAGCGAGTTGACCGGCTTTCCCGAGATGCTGGACGGACGAGTGAAGACGCTGCATCCCAAGGTACATGGTGGCCTGCTCTACATTCGGGGCAAGGCGGAGCATGAGGCTGCCGTGGCCGAGCATGGCATTCTGCCCATCGACATGGTGGTGGTCAACCTCTACGCCTTTGAGAAGACCGCCGCGCAGCCGGGAGTGGCATTCGGCCATCTGATTGAGAACATTGATATTGGCGGTCCGTCGATGGTGCGATCAGCCGCCAAGAATTTTGAGGACGTGGCCATTGTTACGTTGGCTGGGGATTATGAGGCGCTCTCGGAAGAGCTGGCCGCGAATTCCGGGAGCCTGAGCCGCGCCACGCGCTGGCGGCTGGCGAGGCAGGCCTTTGCCACCACGGCCGCCTACGACACGGCGATTGCCAACGCGCTGGACACGATTGCGGACGCGCCCCAGCCTGAACTGCCGGCGGTTTTTGCCGCAGACACCCTGCCCTCCACCCTGCGCATCAACCTGGGGCAGAAGATGAGCCTGCGTTATGGAGAGAATCCGCACCAGCGGGCCGCGCTTTACGCGGATGGCTCGGGGCTGGGCGTGGCCAATGCGCGGCAACTTCAAGGCAAAGAGCTGAGCTACAACAATATCGTGGATCTGGATGCTTGCTGGGCTTTGGTTGAGGACTTTTCTGAGACGGCTGTGGCCATCATCAAGCACACCAATCCGTGCGGCGCTGCGACCGGCGCGACAGTGCTCGAAGCCTACGAGAAGGCTCTCGCCGCGGATCCGGTTTCCGCGTTTGGCGGGGTAATCGGCATCAATCGCGAGGTGGACGCTGCTGCGGCTACCGTCATTTTCAAGCTGTTTGTGGAGGCGATTGCCGCGCCCAGCTTTACACCCGAGGCACTGGCGATCTTTGCGGCCAAGAAGAATCTGCGGCTCGTGGAAGTCCATTCCGCTCCTGCGAAACCTGCGGTGAAGCAGATCTCCGGCGGGCTGCTGGTGCAGGATGCCGATACCGGCCAGGTTTCCGAGGCGGATCTCAAGATCGTGACCAGCCGCTCGCCTACGCCGGAGGAGATGGCCAGCCTGCTCTTTGCCTGGCGCATTTGCAAACACGTCAAGTCGAATGCCATCGTCTACGCGAAGGATGGGCAGACCATCGGCGTGGGCGCGGGGCAGATGAGCCGCGTGGATGCGGCGCGCTTTGGCGCGATGAAGGCTGTGCTGCCGCTGGCTGGCTGCGTGGCCGCTTCGGACGCCTTCTTTCCCTTCCCCGATGGCCTGGAAACGGTTGTCGAGGCGGGCGCGACGGCGGTGATCCAGCCGGGAGGGTCGGTGAAGGACTCGGAAGTGATTGCTGCGGCGGATCGGCTGGGTGTGGCGATGGTCTTTACGGGAATGCGGCATTTCCGGCACTGATGCCGAGGCAGAAGCGATTGCGGGGCTTCCGTGCGCGGGTTCGCTGAAGCAATGACTCGGCGACGGGAGCGCGTAAGCCCCGCAAAATCGGGTACACAACTCGCAATCTCCCTTTTTGGTCCAGATTCCGGCTGATTTTGCGCCTGGCAAAGTCAGCCCTGCCTGCCATCCGAACCTTTTGCAAGATACAATCGTCCAATAGTCGATGGCCGCGTCCAAACCTAGCCCTCGAAGATGACCGGTTTCCGGCCTGAAGCAGCGGTTGGCTGCCAATTTTTGCCGAGAGCCGCACCGTAGCGAGAAGCAGGAACAGGAAGGCCATCCACCCCGCGGCGCGTTTGCGCCCTTCGGGGAGAGAGCGTGGATTAGCCGAATGACGGAACCGCTTTGCACCAGCCTTGGCGCCGGATCGAGTGATTATTCATCGATTCATACACCCGCGCAGACCAACTTGCAGCCTGCCCACCGGATCAGGCTCCGAATGCCGACCGCAGCCGCGATATTGCTGCTCTGTGCGCTACCGGCGGCGTCGCGGGCTCAGGATCCAGTCGAGCCTCAGAAATCTCCTGTCGATATTGCGCCGCTGCCCGCTGCCAAACCCGCTCCCAAGCCGCTTACCGCTACGCTGCCTACGCCGGTCGACAGCCCCGCTCCGGATCGCGCGACTGCCTACTATCACGCCGCGCTCGCCGACACCTATGAGGATATGGCCACCAACACCGGCCACCAGGAGTATGTGTCGCGCGCGGTCGAGGAGTACAAGCTCGCTCTCAACGCCGATCCCAACTCGGCCGAGCTGGCCACCGGGCTTGCCGAGCTTTACTTTCGCGCGGGGCGCAACAGCGAGGCCATCGGCACCACCCGGGAGCTGCTCAAGCGCGATCCGAACAACATTGACGCGCACAAGCTTCTGGGGCGCATTTACCTGCGTTCGCTGGGGCAGCAGGATGGGCCAGGCAGCGCTGCGACACCCGCTAACCAGTCCGGAAACCAGGTGCTGGACCAGGCGATCGCTGAATTCGTAAAAATCATTGCGCTGGAGCCGAAGAATCTTGAAGACCGCCTGCTGCTCGGCCAGCTTTACACCGTCAAGCACGACAACGCCAAGGCAGAGGCGCAGTTCAAGGCCGCGCAGGCCATTGAACCGGCTTCTGAAGATGTAGTCCTCAACCTTGCGCGCCTCTACGCCGAGGGCGGCGACGTGAAGCGCGCGGCAAATCTGCTCGAAGCGGTGCCGATGGACGATCGCTCCACCAAGGAAGAGTTTGCGCTGGGCGCGGCCTACGAGCAGTTGAAAGATATGAAGGGCGCGATTGCAGCCTATCAGCGCTCTTACGACATGGAGCCGGAAAACCTGGAAGCCGCGCACGGCCTTGCCCAGGCTCTTTTGGCCGACAATCAGTTGGACGCTGCGCTCAAGCAGTTCAGGGAACTCTCTCAGGCGGACCCGGAAGACGCCACTTCGCTTGACCGGATTGCCGAGATCCAGCGCCGCCAGGGCAAGTACACCGAGGCGCTGGCGACCATTCAGGAATCGCTCAAGAAGAATCCCGATTCGCTGGAGGCTGGCTATAACGAAGGGCTGATACTGGACGTTCTGGGCCGCTACGACGAAGCGGTTACGGTCTACCAGAAGATGGTTGACCTCACCGGGCACGCCAACGGCGCCTATACGCAGGAAGAAAAGGCCAACCGCAGCGTCTTTCTGGATCGCCTGGCGGCTGTCTACCACGAGCAGAACAAGACTGCCGAAGCCATTGCCACCTACCAGAAGATGATCGACCTGGGCGGAGACATTGCCAAGGGCGGCTATCGCGGCGAGGTAGACACTTACCGCGACGTGAAGCAGTTCGACAAGGCGACCGACGTCTGCCGCAAGGCCGTCGCGGCGTTTCCGGACGACTCCGAAATGAAGCTGATGCTGGCCATGGAACTGGGCGAAACGGGCAAGCTGGACGAAGGCCTGCAAGTCGCCAACAGCCTTGTGACAGGCAAGCCGAGCGACCGCGAGGTCTACTTGCAGATTTCGCTGATCCAGATGCGGCTCAAGCACTACAAGGAAGCCGAAGACGCGCTGACCAAGGCTGAGCCCTTCGCCACCAAGGATGAAGACAAGGCCAATCTTTACTTCCAAAAAGCCTCGCTGGCGGAGAGCGAAAGACACTTCGACCAAGCCGAGCAGTTCTTCCATAAAGTGCTGGAGCTTGAGCCGAACTCGGCGATTGCCCTGAACAACCTGGGCTACATGTTGGTAGACAAAACCACGCGCTATACAGACGCGCTCAAGTACATCCGCAAGGCCGTTGAACTGGAGCCGACAAACGGCGCGTATCTCGATTCGCTGGGCTGGGTCTACTTCAAGCTGGGCCAGTACGAGTCGGCGGAAGACAACATGGTCAAGGCCGTGCAGCACAGCTCGAACGACCCGTCGGTACACGATCATCTCGGCGATCTCTATGAGAAGACGGGGCGGATTCGCCTCGCGGCCGAGCAATGGGAGATTTCTGTGAATCAGTTTGCCAAATCCTCGACAGCAGACGTCGAGCCGGGCGAAGTTGCGAAGGTGCAGAAGAAGCTCGAGGGCGCGCGGGTTCGGCTGGCCAAGCAGGAGAGCCACCTGGGCGAGGTAAAACAGCCTTAATCGAATCTCATCGTGTGAACGGCAAAATCCACGACGGGATTTGCAGGCCTTGTCCTGCCTGAACTCAAGATTATCTTTTTCGCGCCGATAGACGATTTACGGACAGATACGCGGGGCCTTGAGGTTGGGGATATGGCAAAGAAGTCCGCTGGAGAAAAGGAGCCTGCAGTACGGGCCCCTTCTGCCCCCGTACTTGAGCGCCGCATAGGTGCTCGCCTCTCTTGCGAAGGCATGGCTGAGGTTGTTGTCCCCTCCCGCGGATTCCTGTTTCGCGGCGAAATCTCCGATATCACTGAATTCGGCTGTCACATCATGACGCACGCGCGTCTCAATATGCGGCCCCGTGCCGAGGTTGAATTGCGCTTCACTATCAACGAAGAACTTTTCAGCGTCACTGCAAGGGTAGCCGTCGTGAGGGCAGGGGTCGGAGTCGGATTCGAGTTCTCTGAAGTTGAGACTCAAATTTACAAGAATCTGCTTTCGCTAATCGAAGTTCTTAGCCTGCGAGACCGGACGGATGCGGTATAGTCCTGTTGGGAATTGCCTTAGCCGCCACATTTCCTTATCGCGACGGAGGCGACGGCAAGAGACGCCCCCGCTCTAGAGCCTGCCATCCTCGAATTCAATTACAAAGGTAATCTGCTACTATTGCTTTGATACCGCGTAATGGGCGAAATAGGTTACTCTAGATTTATCAACCACTCTACTTCAAGTTCCCAAAGATGATTATTCATCTAGCTCAGGCGGAGAGTATGACGCAGGCGCAGGATGCGTCTCAAAACGATCGAATTCCCTCAGGGGCTGAAGCCCCGCCTATTTTTCTTGCAGTTGCGGCACGAGTCGTCTGGGTTGAAACCCAGACCTACCAGTCGTGCCCTTTCACAAAGCCAAGACATTTCGTTGCGTTTCGCAACGTGCCTGAACAAATTGGATAATCATTTTCCCAAATACCCTGGGCCTTAGCTTACGCACTGCTCGGTTGGTCTTAATCTCGATTAAAAGGAAAGATCGTTTATGATCTGCTCGTTTTGCGGCTCCCTGAATCTCAGGCGGTCTCGGGTTCGTCTTTTGGACCTGGGACGTATGGCATTGCTCCAATTACCCGTTCGCTGCAATCTATGCGGGGAACGATATTACCTTCGGATTCCGAAAGCGCTGCGTTTGTCCCCGCCTCCGCATCGGTACAGCTTGAAGCGTCGCCTACGCCGCAAGGGAAATAAATCCGTCTAAATTGGCCTAACACTGGTTGAACGTGGCCTGGCTTTTGAATCAGTTTCTGGGGTGCATGTATCCATTCGCATAATGGATACATGCACCGTTTATCACGCTCTTCTTCCTGATGCGCCGTTTGTCGGATAGGCGCAACGGTTCACGAAGCGAAGAGCTATTGCTGGTGTTCAGCTGCCGACCTGCTGTAGACATCCACATTGGCCTTGTCCACCAGCGCGGTTCCGGTATCGATAAAGACAGGATACTCGGAGAAGGCGTCGACTTCGTAGTCCTTGGTAAGCGACCTTGGCTTGTTGTGGAAGATTTCATCGAGTTCTTTGAGACCGACAAATCCCATGGTGTAGGGCTTCTGCGCGACGGTCGCCTCGATGGTACCGTCCTTGATCTCGGCCAGCGTATCCTGTTCCACGTCCCAGGCGAGCACGACGCGATCGGTCACCTTCTGGCGCCGCACCGCATCCGCGACCACTTTACCGGAAGAGGCCTCCAGGCAGACGAAGGCCGCGACCCGGGCAATGCCGGTCTGGGTCAGGTATTGCTGCGTGTTGTCGAAGGCGTTGCGTGCGTCCCCCTTGATGTTGATGACGTCGAGGATCTTGATATCCGGGTGCAACGCAAAGATGTCTTTGAATCCCTGTAAACGCTCGTCCAGATTGGGCTGGCCGGGCATCGAAAAGAAGACCACGTTGCCTTTGCCGCCAAGCTTTTCGACCAGACGCTGCGCGCCCAGGTGTCCGGCTGCCAGATTATTGGTGCCGATGAAGAACAGTCTGCGGCTGGTGGGAGCGTCTGAATCGATGGTGAGCACCGGTACGCCGGCTTGCACAGCCGCGTCGATTCCCGGCTTCAGCAGCGTTTCATCGGCTACAGAGATCAGGATTCCAGCCGGTTTGGCGGCAACGGCGTGGTTCAACTCGTTCAGTTCCGCCTGTGGATTGTAGTCGTCCGGGCCGGCGATCTTGGCAGTTACTTTGTAGCGCACCGCGGCGGCGTTAAATCCGGCGATGGCCGTCTTCCAATAAGGCAGCGCCAGATTGGCGGAAACGAGATAGTAAACTTCGGATTGAGAATGCCGTCCGCAGCTCATAACCAGCAGCAGCGCGGGGGATACTGCAAGTGCGACAAGCTTTCTGACCGATGGCATGGAATCACCCTCCGTGAAGTGTTGTTTCCGTCGTGGGACTGCGTTCATGGCAATGCCGGCATACGCCAGTTACCGCCGTTCTGGCGACGCTCGACAACCCTTCCCCAAAGTACCGGGAAGTGTACTCCCGGTTCTTTCCACCTGTCCAATGGAGTCTTCGCAAATCTGACAGTTATACCGCTGGAACAATTACTCTGATATGGACCAGACCATGGACGACGCGAATTACTCGACTCCTCCGCAGCCCCTTCCATCGGGAATCGCCGTTCCCGATGCCGGCGCCCTCACGGCGCGCGTCTATCCGGAACCGGCGCACCCCTACCGTTCGCCGTTTGTGCGCGATGCCGGACGCATTCTGCACGCTAAGGCCTTTCGCCGCCTGGCCGGCAAGACGCAGGTCTTTACCCGGCGGGCAGCGGAGTCCGACCACAGCCGCAGTCGCCTGACTCACACTCTGGAGGTGGCGGAGATTGCCCGCATTGCCGCCGCCGCGCTGGGCCTGAACGCGGCGCTGGCCGAGGCGCTGGCGCTGGTGCACGACATCGGCCATCCGCCCTTCGGCCACGCCGGAGAAAAGGCGCTCAACGCGGCGCTCGCCGTCCACGGCCTCGGCTTCGACCACAACCTGCATGCGCTTCGCATTGTCACCAGCTTCGAGGAGCGCTACGCCGGTTTTCGAGGATTGAACCTGACCCTGGGCGTCCGTGAAGGCATCGTGAAGCACTCGCGCGACTACGCCGCACAGGCGCATCCTGAGCTCGCGGCCTATTTCCTCGACCAGTTTCCCCCGCTGGAGGCGCAGTTGATCGACCTGGCCGACGAGATCGCCTACCTGACCGCCGACTTCGAAGACGGCCTGGGAGCCGGCATCCTCAACCTCGGCCACGTCCGCGACGCTGTTCCTTTTTTTGCGGGATTCTATGCGGAAGCCGAGCGAAAATATCCGGTCGCGGAGCCGCGCCTGCTGGCCAATGAAACCCTCAAGCAGATGCTCAACGCGCTCAACACCGACCTGATGCATCATGTCGCTTCCCAGGTCGGCGCGGCGGCCTTTGAGAAGCTCGATGAGATTCGCAGCGCGCCGCAGCGCATCGCCAGTCTGAGTACGGAGATGGAAGAAAAGCGCGCACAGGCGAAGCGGTATTTATACGCCCACCTTTACCAGTCTCCGGAGCTGGAAGCCGAGCACGAGCACGCCGAAGAGGTGGTCAAGACGCTGTTCGCAGCGTGGACAGGCGATCCCGAACTCCTGCCAGCCGACCATCGGACGCGAATCGCGGAAGAAGGCGTCGCCCGAACAGTCGCCGACTACATCGCCGGCATGACCGACGCGTACATCGAACAGGCCTGGGTCAGGCACAACGAAACCCGGTAGATCAGGGAAAGAATCCGGGGTGCCCCACCCTCGCCACGTCGTTGTTTTTGTGGCTAGGGTGGGATCACTCTCCGCGATCGGCATACGCTTCTGGCATGCGCAGCCCCTCTCGTCTTCCAGCGGTCCAGTTCGACTCGATTTCGACGACTCCAGTTTCTCCCGTCAGATAATGCCGAAAACTAGACCTTTTCCAATCCTCCGGTCGAGAAACCAGACCCCGGGCCACGGGATTTCTATGCATATATCTCAATTTTTCGATCCGCTTTTCCTGATGGAAGACGTTGAAGTCGTAGTAGCGCGGCAACCAAAATGGCCTCTGCAAACCCTGCTTGGAAACTGAAGTTTTCAAGGCCTGCAGAGCCACCTCCAGAGTGGAACGCTTGGGTTCACCGACCAACAGGTGTACATGCTCCGGCATTATGACATACCCGTAGACGCGAAGCACGTAACGACGGCGAACCATCTCCAACGAATGCTCAAAAGCCTCACGCATCGAGATGGCTTCAAGGTAAGGCCTCCGATCCTGACAACTGAACGTTAGAAAATGCAGGTCTCCCGACTCTTGATAGCGCTGCAAGCGATCAGGCATGGTAGCGGAAGTGTAATCCCACCCTAGCCGGAAAAACAAGTACCCGGCGAGGGTGGGGCACCCATGTATATTTTTCTTTGCTCAAATCCGCCAGATTCTCAGAACAATCCGGGGTGCCCCACCCTCGCCACGTCATTGTTTTTGTGGCTAGGGTGGGATCGCCTACTGGACCTGCCCATGGGGCCGCAGACGACGCAAATCCAGGGCGCATTCGACGGCGTTTTGCGCGGCGAGGCGCAGGTTGTCGCTGGCCGCCCACAGCCAGAATCGGCTGGTTTCGCCGCTGAGCCGGTCCACGGGAGGCTCAGGCTTGAGCCAGACCAATACATCGTTCTGTCCCGCGGCAGCAATATTGGACGGCGAATCGGTCTCTTCCAGCACGAGATCGAGGTGATCTCCGCCCAGCGCGTCTTCGATTGTCGAGAGCGGGACCGCCTCCGCCAGCTCGATGCAGATCGAAAACGTCTGTCCATGGAAGACT
>Ga0182030_10015914_pt1 | contig 14698 bp, 11 predicted proteins | sample 812S3MmetaG_FD_121299 | JGI IMG/M metagenome (GOLD analysis project Ga0182030, IMG submission 121299) | Permafrost microbial communities from Stordalen Mire, Sweden - 812S3M metaG (Illumina Assembly) | ecosystem: Environmental > Terrestrial > Soil > Wetlands > Permafrost | place: Sweden... | reverse complement strand
CATCATCGTTCAGACAACGAACCTCCAATCGAACCCTTACTACCGTCAAGATGTCCAACAACACCGAGAACAACAGCAACAACAACAACAACGACTCTCCCGGCCGTCCCCGCCGTGGATCTTTCACCTCTCAAACCTTCAACTCTATCTTCGGTCGTTCTAACAGTACGTCCGGAGCCCCGACTGCTCCCTTCCCGGGCCCTATCACCACAGCTGCCGCCCGAGACCAGCAACGACGAATGTCGATTTCCACCCTTGGTTTATCCGGAACCTCTCCTACTCAAGTTGCACCTTTCGCATTCGGTGGCCGTCGAGGTAGCGTGTCAACTGATCGCTCCGATTCGATTGACGAGAATGCTATCGATGATGATGACAGCCCCGCTCGCAGTGTCCCAACCACCCCCTTCGCACGCCGCATGTCATTTGGTGCACAAGCACTCCGAGCTGCTAGGACTGGAAATGGTAGTCCGGGAACAACTGGTAGAGCTCCCTCTTATACTACAAACCCCAACTCTCTGCCCACAATCCCAGCGGGTCCGAGAAGTGGAGGTGGAGTTACTCCTCCCAAAACTCTAGCACAGGCAAGCACGCAATCAAAGCCCAGAACTACATCTGACTATCCCGTTTCCGCTCGTCCAGGTGAAGGTGGTGGCTTCAACTGGTCTGAGCAACTTAGATCCCGTGCCGAGAGTTCTGTCTCTCAGTCGCAGCGCCCTTCCTTCTCAACCTCCCCAACCACTATAAAGATGCACGAGCGAACCAAGAGCGTCACCGAGATGCCTACTCCTCCCGTGGCGGTCCCTCCCCCTGCTCCGGTTAGACCGGCTCGGAAGCAACCTGATGCCTTTCAAGAGCGTATTCTTAAGGGCGATTTCTACATGGATTAATGGATTGGCTGGAAGGACATTTTTATTTTCACATATGTTTGATTATTGGCATGTTGCTATGGCACTGCTATTTGATGATGATGGCGTTAGGAGTTGATGAAGTGATGATGGCACAGCCTCTCACTAGAGCTTGAGTGATCGCTCTGCACGTATTTGGATGGAGGACACACGAATGCACGCTGGCGTTTCATTCTTGATTTTGTGATATTATTTCTGGCAAGCAAAAAGAGCTTCGTTGAGGGTTTTGCTTTGGCCAAGATGGCTTGACGAATAACGAACTTCGTTTGTTGATGAATGATGGCAGAGGTTTCGCGAGGGCTTCATATGTAGCTGTAGTCAACCTGCTAAATTGCCTGACTATCGACCGTTGCTTTGAATGTGATACTTTCTTAATTCTTCCCTAACCCAGTTGTTTAACTGGTTTGACTTCTTCCCCGGATTGCCGTCCTGTTCTTTCGCCATCGATGAGCTACTTTAACATGCTTGTGTTTCTCATCCTCGATTTTTAAGAATCTACTACTCGACTGCAAGTCCCCCATCTTCAGCAGCGGGATCCAAATCTTCAAAATGAAGGCAAAATGGTCCTTGATTGCGAGACTTGGGGTATGAAATTTTTTGAATTCCGTACTTTGTGCTCTGCCTTCACTGCCTAGAAAGAATCTTTCATTTCCTTAAAACAGAGCACACCGTAGACATTTTATTCCTTCACCGTAGCACCTACTCTAAAGACGAAATTGATGGCATAGTGAGAATTATGTACGTTTAATCTCTGACACGGTAGGCGAGCTAGGTCATGTTGGAATTGAGTGTCAAATCCATTTATCAGAAAGACCGCCAGGCACTTGTAAGTTACTTCTCAAGAACTGATTCTTATGAGAAGTTTCGTTGCTCCGAATGCTTGTTCTTGACATATATCTTTGAAATATTCACTCTTATATCGCGTGCCGCCACGCGCTAGTATATGGAATTTTCTGCGGCCGAAGACACTGTCCGCCTCTATTAGATCTCGACGCAAGACTTCGACCTCCTACCTCCAGGAGATGAAAGCCGAATGAAAGGCGATTACATTTAACTCCGCAACTTTTGTTTCTGGCTGATAATTTGCTTATATCCTGATCACAAAATGCCATCCTACACAAAATCCATGGGCTCTGGTCTAAAAAGAGGCAGGTCACCCCCTGTTTACTGTTTGTCTTATGTTTATGAGAAGACAGCTGCCGGAAGGTCTTTGCGCCGCCTCATGGTTCATTACTATGGTCTTGGTGTACTCAGAAGTTGGCTGCAGGATAATTGGGTAAAGTTGCGTCCACGCTGCTAGGCGAACTGGTCCTCTGCTACAAGGAATTATTTCCTGAAAACGCTGGATCAGATCGCTTGAATAACTTCGATATCAAGACGTTAGAAGTGTCAGAGGATTAAACCATGAGAAAAGTCTCCCGAAAATCTTCGGATCCCATGTCTCATCATCTCACGGACAATCTCGATCACCGCCTTCAGGCTCTCTTCCTACCCTCAATTCCCCCTCGACATCCTAAGCAATGGTTCGCAAGACCTTTTCCTACCCTACGAACCCCATATCTAAAGTCTATGCTAATTATATCCAGATAGAGTTACTAATCCGTCATTTCCGTCATTCAATCCTTTCTAAATAGCAACGAGGTTGTGTCCAAAATGGAAAGAACAACTCATTCGCATAGCAACATCCGTTCCCCGTACAGCTCCATGACTAAACAACAATCAGTGACTTTTGCAATCTTATCCCCTTTAACTTTCGTTACCGTTTTTTTGCTCGTTACATAATAATCTCTGGTCCAATATGGATTGGGTCCCGTTCAATTCAAACTGCTGTTCTTGGGACCGGATATTCCGTAACAACCATGTTTCGAATCAATTCCAGTTCATTTGGAAACTTGATATGATTTATACCGCAGATTTCTTTTCTTTATTTAAAGTTTCCTTACGATCTGAAATTCATTGTACAACTTGATTTTGCACAAAGTTTACAATCCGTCTTCCATATTTACAAGCTCATCGCATATTCCTCATCACCAAGCTTCCATTCCACGATCCATCACACAGAATTACCACGATGCCGGATAGTAAATCTTCGGTCAGGACTCCCGCAAAGCCCAACGGGCGTCCCGTATACGATGATCAGTTCGTCATCTTCCTGATAGGCGAGGAAGAGCATAAGTTTACCGTCCACAAGTCTTTTGCATGCTATTATTGCGAGGTTTTCAACAGAGCATTCAACTCCAACTTTGAAGAAGCCCGGACTCAGACTTACCGCATAAAAGATACAACCGTACGGGCTTTCGAACTTCTAGTTGATTGGATTTACTCCCAAGACATAGGAGACTGCCATTTCGAGGCTGTCATAGATGGTAAAGAAGTCTTTTGGAATCCGGGAGAAGTTATGGCTCGCCTAGCAGAGCTTTGGGTTTTGGCAGACAAACTACTTCTTCCAAACCTCCAAAATATTGCCATAGATCATCTCAACGATGTATTTACGGAGGAGGGAGCTTGCATGATCCTTCCTTATGTGTATGAGAACACAGCAGAGGACTCTCTGCTACGGAGATTCCTTATTGAAGCAGTGGCGTTGAACGGTCATAAAAAAATTATGCACGAAGCACTGCAACTCTTTACTGGCCCTATGCTCCTCGATTTTGCCAAATGCCTTTTAGCTCATCGACCTGACGAAAGGGAAGCCGATACCCTAGAAATAATTTTTGTGTCAGAATCTTGACGCTTTTTGGGCTTCTCACGCCTCACGTTGTGCAAAAAGCTCATGGATATTGGGGGGTCGGCTCAACTTGGCACGACACGCCTTCTTATTGCTATACACCCTAGGACCATCTCCTCACAGTTTCCAATTATTTATCCGTTCAAAACCACCATGACAAGAACAACGTTGGCCATGGACTTCAGCTTTTCGTGCTACCGAATTTGTGAAGTTTTACCATGAGCATTTTGCACATTCGAATTGTAGGGGTAAAATATGGCATATTCGCCTCAAGATTCGCTTCTAAGGTCTTCATAGGTGGAACCCTCTCCACGACAAGACCCTATTTCGAAAATACTTTCATGTTGAAACTGAGGAGGATACTAGGACTAAGGTATGAGAACTCCTCTTCCCAGATGATATGCCAGTGGTTGACAATTGCTTCAGGCAGGATTCGACGCTCGCGGATTGGAAATGGATTTCGATACAGTAGCCGAAATGCTAGCGCACTCACCCCCTATCGCCCTGATCCTCCGTTCGCACTACCAGATGGAGGGCCAGCGTATTACCGGTCTTCTCAGTGGAACTGATGAGTTCAGTAGCGTGTTTGGGTATCTGGGGTCGTTAAACATTAAGGATTGTAGGTGTATATGGTACTAGTGAAGAGAGTTTAGGTAATTTTAATCTTACTAATAAAAGTCAATGTCATCCAAATCACACGTAAATGATGATACGAGATTTGACTTTGAGCACCTCTCCCAGGAGATAGATTACCTTATAAGGCCCTCCAACATTTTCGTGAGTTCATGGATATTTAGTATAATATTCTTACTGACAGTTATTAGACAACCGGAAGCGCTTGTCACTTTCGGGGTCGGTCGGCATGAGGACATCAAAAGCTTCATTGTACATAGGGAGATCATCTGCCTTAACTCCCCGATTCTTAGGGCGGCTTTCAATAGCTCTTTCGTTAGGTTAGACTCAAGTCTATGAGCTTAATGATTTTGACGAAGCAGTTTTTCGTTTATTCATGCAATGGTTGTATCGCCAGGATTTGGGCCCGTCTTGGACGGACACAAGTAGCATAGCATTCCTCAGAGCACATCTTTTCGCGGATGATGCGTTGTGCAAATCCCTAAAGAAAACTGCAACGGATAAACTGAGGGAGAGGTCTTCGAATCTGGTCGGTTTGTAGGTTTTGGGTGACAGATTTTTGATTCCCACATTGCAGAATCTCGCCATGAATAACTTGGATATCATGTGAGTAATAACGTGGGTCCTCCAATACCACAGACTCAACTATGTGTATGAGAAAACAGGCCCTGATAGTCCACTTCGGCGGTTTATGGTCGACTATAGAGTCTATCCAAAAATCAGAATTTCTCTGATTTCTCCGATTTACCAGAGATCGAGGTTGCCAACAGTCCGAAAGTGATTCCCCTTCAAGTTACATTCCACATGTGTATCAAGGCTAACCGTGAAACGGACAGAAATAGAGAAAAAGATACGGGAAGCTATCGATAAAATGAAAGCACAGTACGGGCTCAGGCCAGATAAAGAACACCCAGAAGAATAGCTCATCCCTGCGCGTCCTTCTCTTCCACCTCTCACATCACAAACAGAAGTCCATGAAGATAAGGTTGAGTAACCAGTTGGAGACAAGAAATAGCATCAAACAATCATTGTCTGAGACCGCTTCGATATCTGATGAGCTTTCAGCATTTTCCTAATCCCGGTTCATGAATCTGTCAATGTCTCATGTTGGACGAAAAGTGTGCTTCTGATTACCAGTATGGATTTCTGGAAAACAGCTGAGCTTTTAGTGTCTGCCATCGATGATCTCTGTGGGACCAGGCATACATGGGATGTAAAATGAGAGTGATGATACTTGAGGGGAAGCGAAGTGTGACCAGGTATTAAGGACCACGTGGGAAGGCGTTGAAGTCAATTACTCCGGGAGAACTTACCAGAATCCTAAGTCAATGTTGAGCTGCCTTGAGACAATGGGTGAATCTGACGAAGAACATTGATTCTCGAGATGCTATTCACTTGAATAGTGCTAAGCCGCGACCTTCTTGCTCGCCTCCCTCTTCGCCCATTTCTTTCACTTTCAAGTCCGAAAATTTCACCCGACAACAATATTTTGACTGAGAAAAATCAGACTCATTTTGTCGCACTGCGATACAAACTGAATAATCTTTATCGCGAACGTTGTATTCTGATTATCTGCTGGTATTTTCACCTCCTGAGCTAAATATTTTTCGCGCAGTTGACTGTCTTGATTTTTTAAACACATTGGCAGTACTCAAGATGCTAGCTCTAGGTAGCCCTGGCGAGGTCCCCAACGAGAACTTGCAAAAGATGTCACTGGTATCATCATCGGAGAAGAAGAAAATAAAAACGGGAAAGCTTAAAGCTCTCAACTTCTCGTGAGTTGGGTATCTTATTAAGCGGTTTTTATTAAAACAAAATTCTGACGATGTATAGGAACCCTAACAAGCTTGTCACCTTCTACATCGGAAAAGAACCTAATGTAACGGAATTCAAACTCCACAAAGATGTTGTCTGTGAAAGATCTTCGGTTCTGAAAGCTGACTTTGACAGTGGCTTTGTTGAAGGACAAACTCAAACGTATCGAGTCGAGGATACCAGTAAGGAGGCGTTCACGTACCTTGCACAATGTTTCTACAGCAGCGTTAAAATTATCAACTTTGAACTCCATGGAGGTGATGCAAAAGATGACCCGGAAATCACGGATGAAGAGTTAGACGAGCACTACAAGCTATGTATGGTCCAGGATCGGAAGGTTGCGGAACTGTAGGTTCTAGCAGACAAGTTTTTGATCCCCAAGATTCAAAACTTAGCTATCGCTCAGATTCAAAGGACCTTCTCGAGATGTGGGCCGTCGACCAACGACTTGGTTTACATCTACGATAATACGGCCGAAGGAAGCCCACTTCGAAAGCTTGCGGTACAACAGATAGCATGGATCCATTCAAGCAGAACATTGTGAGATGCGGCTTCTCAACTTCCAGAGGAGTTGCTGGTTGATCTAGCTGTTGCTTTTATTGAGGTCCTTCCTGAAAAGGCTAGAGCAAAACGTAGGGCAGCAATCAACGAATTTGATTACTATGTAGAGGATGAGTCTACTTGATACTCAAACAAGTATATGCTTGCGAAGTAACGGTTGAGAAATATGCTAACATCACTTCAGCGAGTTCCCTCTTGTTTCTTAATGATTAGTCGTAGCGTTAAAGCTTTTCGACACCCGGGGAAAAGGTTCTTCTTTCCTTATGTTGATGATGGGCTATTATCGTCGAGTGTAGGATCTTGAGTGCTGGTCCGAAATAAGAGCACAGCGGCCATGAGAATGCTTATTGTCATCAAGGAGAGCTGGTCATCAAAGCCAAGTCCATGGCAGTCAACTGGTTTCCATTGTGTACTCAAAGAACCAAGGCTTTCCATATTCTGAACTCTTGAATCTAAATACGACGACCGTAATCTCTATGCTCTGAAAGGCCCAACAATTGAAGTGACACCTCCCAGAAGCTTCTGGTAACTTAGCAGAATATGCTCCCCACCCCCCAACTTGAAACCGTTGATTCTAGCATATTCACTCAAACAATCGTAGTACCTTTTAAGTCCAACTTGATCTCCAATTCCATCACAAATCTCAAAATTTCAAAACTATCAGCAATCGCGAATCCGAATCCGTGACTTGATTCATCTTATTGTTCTAATTCCGGTGAGTAAATCAATTTCTTCCTGAGATTTGCTGTACTGACATTTTCCTCAGTTGCGCCCAAGAACTGCAAGATATCTTCACTAGCATCAAATACTGCCGTCAAAACTCCTGTTACAGCTAGCATAATCTTGAAGTTGAAAGATAACAAGAAGAAGGCCCCGGAGTTCTCGTAAGCAGATTACCTATTTCTTGCCTGGAAAGTCATTTTAAAGTGTCTAACGATCGTTGATTCAGAACCTGCAACGAGTTCGTCACTTTCTTCATCGGCAAGAAAGGAAAAGACAAGAAGTTCACAGTTCATAAATCTTTCGCATGCCACTATTCTCCGGTCCTCAATGCCGCTTTCAACAGCACTATGATCGAAGGCCAAACGCAGACTTACCGGCTCGAGGACACAAATACGCAAACGTTCAGCTTGTTTATTGAATGGCTCTACACACAGAAGATTATGTTGCAACCTAACGAGGAGATTCGGATTGCATATCTTTTCCCAGGGCTGTGGGTACTCGCGGATAAATTACTCATACCGTGTCTCCAGAATTATGCAATCGACGCAATTGAGGAGTATCGAAAGACCACCGGCAATATAGCAACCTATGCGATTCCGTACATCTATGAAAACACATCAAAAAATAGTCCTCTCAGGCGCTTTTTCGTAGAGACTTGCACATGGTATCTCAGAGGCACTTGTTATAAAGAGTGGCCAAACGATTTTCCTAAAGAAATGCTTCTCGACTTATCGGCAATGTTTCGTGAACTAGTCAAGCCAAATTTATCATCTAAGCAGAGAGAAATGGCTCAATTCCATGTCAAGGAAGAGGACAATTAAATTTGAATGCACTCACAAGATCAAGAACGTTTGAGTTGGTCAGGAACTTTGATCGGGCGGGCAAGGAGTCCGAAATAAACTTTAGAGGACACAAAATAGAACCCATGGTAGTTATAGGCCGGTGTAATGACTGTGATAAAGATGCTTCGAAAACTTAACACTTGAAGTGACAACTCCCAGAAGGTTGGAAGTCTGAGCCCACCTTCCAATTTAAACCTCATCGATATTATTAGAAATCCTGTCCTACTCTCCAAATATGAGACCGGTCATTACACCTATCTCATCTCAAGAAAATCGAAGCATTCACCTTGGCACCAGAATTCAACTTGACTCGCCCAACGCACCAAATTTCCTACTTAAATGTCCCGTCCCATGCTTAAGAAATAATCTTTCCACTTCAACTACACAAGCCTCGGAATATCGCCATCGCCTCACCACACTCTGGAATCCTTCAACTGAAATCTTCCTCATTTGCGCAAAATGTCGTCCACTCCTACAGTTGGTACAATTGTGAAGGCCAAGGCGAAGAAGAGGCGACCAAGTTTCAGGTACAACCATTCCGCTTCCCTCCTTCAAAGCTCAGGATTTACCGACTAATCATTTGAAGCTCCGATGAAGGTTTCGTAACATTCCTCATCGGCAAAGAGGAGAAGAAATTCCTAGCCCACAAAGCCTTCGTATGCCATTATTCCCCGCCTCTCGACGCTGCTTTCAAAGGAAATCATATTGAAGGCCAGACCCAAACTTACCGGCTCGAGGACGTAGATGCTCCGGTATTCAGTCTCTTTCTTCAGTGGGTGTACAACCAGTCTCTGGACGTCGTACCCGAAATGGGCTTAGACAACACCGCCAACACCAGCCATTTGGCCGCGCTCTGGGTATTGGCCGACAGATTACTCGTTCCAAGGCTACAAAATCTTGTGATCAAGATCCTGAATAAAGTCGCCAACTCGCGAGATGAAACACTCCTCCGTGACATTCCGTACATCTACGAAAAAACCTCCGAATCAAGTGTACTTCGTCGTTGGATAATCAACCAGTGGGCTCAGAATATTACTAGGGGAGGCTTCTTGAAGTGGCAAGAGTCTTTTCCAAGACAAAGCTTCGTTGATCTTACAATGGCCCTTTACAACAAAAACATAATTCCAGTTTTCTGGCCAAGCAACATGGCTGACTTCCGTGTCCCCGAGGAGTAGAAAGAAGGCAAAGGAGACGCAGCATGAACTAGGATGGCTTTGAGAATGCAGGGAGGAAAGAGACACAAATACAATGTCTGGGGCGTCGTAAGTGGCCAACGTTGATATCAAGCACCAACCCAGAAATAAAACGCTTTCTATTGGCCATAAATGCATCGCTCACACGCTCAAAGAACTTGACGGGAAATCCGTTCCCCAAAAATACTCGTCATAAACCATAAACCCCCTCCCTACGCTCGTCGATAATACTCCCTCCTCCTCCCCCCATCCTCAACAACCACCCGTTCCCTCTCCACCAGCCTCCCACTCAACCTCGGATTTGTCTCATAAGTAATACTCCTACTCCTCCTCCTCTCCACTTTCCCACCTGCAGCCACCCCAGGAGCTTCAACATACCTATACTCGTTCCTCTCAGCCCCAACCCTCTCCCTTCCAGACTCCACCATCGGCACCATCCGAACCCTCTCCCTCTCCCGCTCAATATAAACCTCTTCCCCTCCACCACCCTTCGAATTCCTCTTCGCCTTACTCCCAGTCCCAGACTGACTAATACTAACTCTACTCCCCCTCGGGCTACCCCTCACACCCACACTCTCCTCCACAGACACCAATTCAATCCTCGTCCCGCTCCTCCTCCCTTCACTCCTGGGCGGACTGGGCGCCCTAACCAAACTCCTGGGAGGTGTAACAGGTCGAATAATCGGTGTACTACTCCGAGGGGCTTGTACATATTGTGCCGCCCTTTCTCCCCCTCTCTCCCGTCGAATAACAGATGTTTCAGATATACGAGACGAGCGTTGTTCAGGCACGTACGCTGTGACGACTTTGCGGCTGCTGCGAGGCCGGTTCGCGAATTCGACGTCGTAGTCGGGTTTTACTGTTTTTGTTGTCGTTAGTCCTGCAATTGGAGGGACGAGGGGAGGGAGAGAGGGAGTGGTATACCGGAGAAGAGACACATTTTGCTTGGTCAATCGATTGTCTTCCCTATCTGTCTTCCGTTGCGAATATGCAAAATACAATGGGGACTAAAGGTAAAGGGAAAAAATAATTTCGGCCTTGCGAATACGCTGTCAAACCGGGCAGTACACAATCCTTTCGAATCCCTCACTCGTAAAACGAGATCTGTCTTTTCAGGTTACGAAGAAGGGCGGAGCAAAAAGAATAGCGACAGCAACAATCGCATGTTGACTGGCTAATGGTAAGCTCCAAGGAAGAGGCGAAAAAGAAAAGATTGGGCACGATGTTGGGCACATGGTGACGAATGATGGCATTGGGCAGGGTCGGAGGTGGCTTGACTGGGATTTGCCTTGGTGTTGTGACCGATAAACGGGGATAGGCTGTCGAATCTAGGGGCGGGAACTAAACCTTGTCATCTCAGCCTTGTGGCGAGGCGGACACGAGGCTAAGGTAGTTAGTTCAAAGAGTATGGACAGAGTATGCACAAAGTATATAGACGGTCGGGAGAAAATATTAATATTTAAGAGTCCTTAGGTCTATCGTCGAGTCAATCTCCTATTGTGACAATTTATCCATACCATCACCACACCTCAACGAATATCAATATCAATCCTCGTCATACCAGTCAAGGTCTCTACTAAGTCGTTCCCAACCGTATCGAAATGGCGAGAGCTTTGATAGACGTTGGGTCCGCGGCGATATGAAAACGAGAGAGCTTCGAAGGAGCCTTCTGTATTCTGAGAAACGCCGGGATCTGATAAACCCCCCGTTAAACCATCACCATCTAAACCATAGTTGAATGGAAGTTGATTCGATTCAACACCATACCTCCGAACGAATCGCCTCGTAATCACATCAGAGACGTCACAAGAAGACATCCCGTCAAGAGATTCGGGTACGAGAGGCAATGGAGGCTGAAGAATATCTGGGGTTGAAACATCCGTCGTAGAAACATCAGTCATCTCGACGTCTCCGTCGCCATCCACAGCTCGAATGGTCCCATCCCTTATTACCAAGAAGTCCCTAGCAGATTCCTCTTGTCCGTCGTCGAGCCTCCAGACTTTGGCATTTCCCTCCTTGCTAAATGCCCAAACAGTCATAGCAGGACCAGAATCAACAGCTAGATCAACCAAGCCGCGACAAGTACCAATCTCTTGACCTCTGATTTTGACAGGCCAGATGGAACGAGGAAGAATGCCCGCCACTGGATCTCCCGCGTGATTGAGCCATTCCTGCAGCCCATCATCAGGCCACCAAGTCATCCATTCTGTATTTCGAGTCTCGTGGCTTGAACTAGCTCTAAGCCATGAGCTACCTACGAGTGTCTGAGAGCCTTGGTTGGCAGCAAATATATCTCTCGGGACAGAGAAGAACCAAATTCTCTGCTCTACTCCAGTTCCAAAAGCCGCAACAACCCTGACACCCTTGCTAAGATTTGCACCGCTAGCATAAGCAACAGGACTACCTGCCCCTTCTGGGCCTTTAAACCAGATTTTACGCAACAATTTGGTCGGACCACCCACCGGTGCATCGCTACCAAGGCAAAGAAGATCTGTTGTAGGATCTGTGAAGAGTATATGATAACCGTCACTGAGTGGAATTGCTCGGTAGTGATCAGACCCATTAATTCTTCCGCTCAGTCTTCGATTGTCGGTATCACTCCTCAATCGCGAAAGAAGTCCTTGTGAACTGCCTGCTCCTTCTTCTGTTTCAAGTGAGACACCCCAACCTAATTTCTCCCAAAATGGGCTACGCCTCATCTTTCCTCCGAAAGCGCGTTGATTAATTGCCGGCCTTTCCCTAGGCTTAGCAGCACTACTGATGAGTCTTAATTTCTTCGCAGAATCTACGCTCATCCTTGGCGGCAAAAAGAACAGATAGTCGCTGGGGGCTGTTAATGGAAACCATCTATTAAGATCTTGACCCGTGAGTGCATCAATCCAATGAAGCTCGATACCAGCAGAGCAGCCAAATGCGACGCATCGCCGTTGGGGACAAATGGCCACGGAACGGGGTGGATCATCGTCAGAATAGAGATTTCGATAGAGTGAACGTGGCCCGGTTTCCAGTGGCATTGTGTAAGGTCCGACATTGGTTTCTTGGCAAGGAGGTAAAATGCTGTGAAGACGACCTTCGGGTCTAACTGCATGGCGTGGCAAAGATGGGTGACGGGAGCTTGGCCCAGCAGTACGTATCGTCTCTGGCATATCTCCTCTAAAAGTATCTTGCCAGGCTGACTCGGTTGGAGCCGTCAGATGAGAAGTCGCGATTCCTGGAAACACGAAAGGAGGCGGTTCACTTGCAGCACGACCGGAGGCCAGACTTGAGGCAGAACTGTTCAAAGAAACTCGGTCGAGGAATGATGGACGACGACAGCCATCCCCATCGTGGACATTATCAGCCATATCAATTGAACATTCGCGGTCTTTCCCCTTTCCTGGTTGACTTCGCGCCGGTCTCGTTGCGGTGATACTGCTATGGTTTATATCGCAGACAAGCCCCATACGACCATCTAGAAGGACTGCGATAGCATACCGATGAGATGAAGTATCCATACTGCATGCCAACACCCTCCGAGGGCAGATAATGCTTGTGACGGGACGTAAGTTGCCTGGCTGAACATCGGAATCGTCATCCTCAGCATGAATGCCCCGATTGATTTCATAAATGTAGATCAGACATCCATTTGCCGCCATCAGAAATCGACCGCAACTGCTGACTGTGAAAATTATTCCAGCTGATTCATTGTAGTGGATGGCAACCTCTGTGAAATCAAATGTGGAAGTATGAACGAATGCTGATTTGCTCGAGGCACCAGGTGGTTGAGGTCCATTGGTTAAAAAAATTCCATTGCCTTTCCAGTCCGGACCAAGAGCACACTCTTGTGCAATGGCCTTGCTCATCAACCATTCACCATTAATCGTATTGCCGGGACCGACTAATTGTTCGGTTGTTGGGTCATGTTGAGTATCACTAGACCACCCACCACGTTTTAACATTGTCTCCAAAAGTGATCGATCGAGACTACTAATGAACCTATAATCAACAGGATCAGAATAATTCGGTCATAGGGGTAATGGCTAAACATTACGTACCACGACCGACACGTGTGTCTAGCAGAATTGAAGTCCACTGGGGACAAGTTATTCAAGATTTGCTGGATAACTTCAACGGGCAACTGAACGCCTAGTGAGGGGGCCTTGATCTCGCTTCGCGGCGTTGATTGAGCGCTGGACCAAAAATGAGATGATGACTTAATAGCCAAATATTCAAGTTGACTTATGTCTGGTTGGAAGTGGGAAACTGTGTCCGGTGGAAGAGTTGGTGCTGGATAGAGAGGCAGACAGTCACTGAAGACGGTAGTAAGGGCTCGAGCAGACTTTTCAGGAACATCTCGTATTGATTCAGGGGCAGGGACTGCAGTAGACGCCCGGAGTCTTCCCCCCGCAATTCCTGACGGCAGCTGAAGCTCGAACTGCCCATTGAGCACTTCTGAGACGCTGTGGCAGATAGGTAAATGTGGACAGGGTTCTAACAGATTGTCCTCTAAGATGGCGCAAGGATCCGAGGGATCATCGAAGAATGTTGAACTCCGGCTTATTCGCTTCTGAATCGGACGGCCGTCGATTTCAATAGCGCCGCTATTTTCTCGACTTCTTGATTCTGCTCTTGCAATAGGGTTCAAAAAACGGGGGCCTTTTTCTAAGGGTCTGCCGCGCTCTATCTCTTTGCTCTTCCCTTTGTCAACGACAATGTCAATCTTTGTTGTATCTGATGTACGAAAGTCCTCATCGGACCCAATAGAGGAAGGATGGAGTCGGTGATGCTCCCTGTGAATGATCGTGGCTGCAGATCCAGGAGCTGGTGCCTTAAAAGAGGTGCGTGAGGCTTCGGCATTTGTGCATGCTGTTTCGTCGTCTGAGGTCAGTTCTACAGATATTTAAAAAGAACGAATCTTGTTTTGACTTACCGCTAGGGGTCGTAGCCGCTATGCTTCCATCGGAGACGGTGGAGCAAGCCGCATCTCCAACAGTCATAACGTGCATCGAAGCTGATTCAAGAATAGAGGTCACGGGTACTGATGACTCGCCTTGGGGAGGCTCATGTCCTGATCCTGAGCTACCCGCTACACCCCTAGACAAGAAGATTTGAGAAGACGTTGTGCCGGTGGCCTCCTGAGCGGAGGCAACTCTACCAATAATTGTAGAGTGATATGAAACGACTGTCATCCCCACTTCTGTTTTTAAAAGGATTCGTTGCAGAAGATTCTAGTGGTCAATCTGGGATCCAATGTAAGTGAGTAATGTAGAGGCGAGAACACTTATATAAATGCTGAAGGAACGAGATACGGGTTAAAAT
>Ga0182030_10015913_pt1 | contig 14698 bp, 8 predicted proteins | sample 812S3MmetaG_FD_121299 | JGI IMG/M metagenome (GOLD analysis project Ga0182030, IMG submission 121299) | Permafrost microbial communities from Stordalen Mire, Sweden - 812S3M metaG (Illumina Assembly) | ecosystem: Environmental > Terrestrial > Soil > Wetlands > Permafrost | place: Sweden... | reverse complement strand
TTTCCGGGAACTGCGCGAACTGCCCGCCGAGCACGGCGATCCGGACAACCTGATCAAGCTCAGCCTCGGCGTGGGTTTTACGGACAACCCTTCCAAAGACCAGCCCTGGCAAACCCTGAACACTTCTTACGCCATGGCCGGGGAACACGGCGCCTTAAACGAGTTCACCCTGGACGGCGCGTCGAATACTCTTCACGACTCGGCGCGAGGTTCCATAGCCGAAGCCTGGACACCTCCCGGCGATGCGGTGGCCGAATATAAGGTGCAGACTGCGTCTTTCGACGCGACCACCGGGGCCACCCAGGGAGGCGTGGTCAACGTCAGCCTCAAGTCCGGAACCAACCAGCTACACGGTACGGTGTATTGGGGCAAGGAAACCACCTCCATGAACGCCAACTTGTTCTTCTCCAACCTCAACAAAATACCGATTGAGGGTCTGAAGTACAACCGGTTGGGGGGCACGGTCGGCGGCCCGGTCTACATTCCCAAGTTGTACAACGGGAAGAACCGCACGTTTTTCTTTGTTACGTACGAGAACATCCACTCGACTACAGCCCTGACCGGGGGCGACGCCTCCGTGGATACGGTTCCCACCGATGCCGAACGCGCGGGCAACATGTCCTCCTTGCTGGCCTTGGGCAGCAACTATCAGATCTACGATCCATACAGCACCACCGGGCCGAACTCCAGCGGCCGTTATACCCGCACCCCGCTACCCGGAAACATCGTTCCGCCGAGCCAGATCAATCCCATCTCGGCGGCCATTTTTGCGTGCAACCCTTCGAAAGTCACCATGCTGTCTTACGTTGCCACGCCTCAAACCACCTGCTATTACCCGGAGCCCCTGAGCGCCGGCACCATAGACGGCGGCAATAACTATTCCCCCGCGGGATGGCCCAGCCGAATCAACTATCACTCCGAACTTTATAAGTTCGATCAAATCCTGGGCGCCAAGAACCGGTTGACGGCGCGCGCCAATTTCAGGCACCACGTGGTGGCCGACAGCGACCAATTCGGATTTAACGATCCCGCCAACGGTTCCAACTTCTGGAACGACTCGGAGCAGTACGCCCTCGACGACACGCACGCCTTCAGCCCGACCTTCGTTATGGACGTCCGGGTTTCCGACGCTTATTTTGTGCGCGCCCAGGAACCGAGCCCGCCGGGCCAAAACTGGAACATGACGCAACTGGGATTCCCGGCTTCTATCGAGAACGAGATCGCTCCGCAGTTCCACCAGTTCCCATCGATTCTGATCTCGGATCTCGCCGCCTCGAGCGGGCAACCGGAGACCTACGCTCGCGTGTATCTCTTTAAGGCGACACAAACACGCCAACTGACGGTTTCCTTCGACAAGGTGAAGGGTAACCACGAGTTCAAGTTCGGCTTGGACTACCGGCAAAATCCCGACAACCAGATTTCGGGCAGCGCCGCCACGGACCTCTCTTTGAGTTATAACCCGACGTACACCAACGGTCCGCTGGACAACTCGCCGGCGGCCCCGCGCGGTCAGTCAATCGCCCAATTCCTGTACGGCATACCGACGACGGGCAGCTTGCAGACACCCGCCGCCAGCAACTTCGCCGACATGTCCTACCTGTATGCGCCATTCTTTCAGGACGACTGGAAAGTTACCCGTAAGCTGACGCTGAACCTGGGCGTCCGATACGAATTGGAGACTCCGGAGAACGAGAGATACAACCGCGCCGTGATGGGATTCAACCCTCAGGCCGGACAACCCTGGGCGCAGCAAGTGATGGCCAATTATGGCGCCAACCCCACGCCGGAGATTCCGGCCTCGCAATTCCTGCTGACGGGCGGACTCACCTTCCCGACACCCAACGGGCACGGACAGTCGCTGTACCATGCCGACACCAACAATATAATGCCGCGGCTTGGATTCGCCTATCAGTTGAACGCTACAACCGTCATTCGCGGCGGCTTCGGAAGCTACTTTGGGGCGCTGGGCACCAAGCTTCAGGACGTGATCCAGAACTCCGGCTTCCTGACCACCACCAACGTGATCCCTTCGGCCAACGGCGGCGTCACCTACCTCGCCACCAATTCCAATCCGTTCCCCAACGGATTCGTCTCCCCGACGGGCGCCACGCTCGGCTCTCAGACCAACGTCGGCAATGCCATCAGCTTTTTCGCCCAGAATCCGGAGGCTGCCCGCCTGGAGAAGTATCAGGTGGACATCGAGCACGAATTCCCGGGACACATCCTGCTGGATGTGGGCTATGCGGGAGCCCGCGACTACGATCTGGAAGTCAGCCGCTCGTTGAGCCCTTTGCCCGACCAGTATCTCAGCACTCTCTCAACCCGCGATCAGACCACCATCAACTATCTCACCGCGAACCTGCCCAATCCATTCTACGGCGTGAGCCAATTCGCGGGCACTACCCGTGGGTCCACCAACACCATTGCGCGCTCCATACTGCTCTCGCCCTACCCGCAGTTCGCCGGCATTTCGTACTACACCTACGACGGCAAAGCCTGGTACGATGCGGCCAACGTGCGCGTGGAGAAGCGATTCTCGCACGGCTTCACGGCCCAATTGAACTACACGCATTCCAAGTACGATGAGGCAACCGGCCTGTTGAATCCGGGCGACGTCTCTCCGGCGAAGGCCCCTTCCTCGCAGGACTACCCGAATCACTGGTCCGTTTCCGGGATCTACGAACTTCCGTTCGGCAAAGGGAAGCCAATGCTGACCCACGCCCATGGTGTAGCCAACATTCTGGTAGCTAATTGGCAGCTCGCGCCCATTTACACCTACCAGAGCGGCGCGGCCATCGGATTCGGGGATGCCATCATGACCTGTCCTCTCTCGGAAATACCGATCTCCGGAACCAACAGCAGCAAGGTCCACCATTGGTTTAACACAAGCTGTTTCAATACGAATTCGGCGCAACAGCTTGCCAACAACCTGGTCACCCTTTCCGCGCGGTTCAGCGGAATCCGGGCCGACGCGTACAATTCCTGGGACGCTTCGCTCATCAAGAACACGCCCATCAAGGAGCGCACCAGCCTGGAGATCCGTTTTGAAGCCTTGAACGTTTTCAACCAGGTGAATTTCGCCGCTCCCAACACCAGCCCGACCAACTCGGCGTTCGGGCAGGTGACGGCGCAAAACAACGTCCCGCGACACCTGCAACTTTCGCTCCGGTTCAAGTTCTGACGCCGGAAGTACCAGCGGCGGCTGGGGCGCTCTGCAACGCTCCAGCCGCCGCACCCACCAGCAGCCCCGCGGCGAAGTCCCGTGGGGTTTATTATTGATATTCGAACCCAATTCGTCTTTTAGGAGCAGTTTATGAAGATTGCCCGTGCCGTTTTACTGGCCATCACGGCCCTCTCGATCGCATCTTACGGTCAGGAACCGAAGATGACACCGCATGTCAACAGCCAGCACCCCATCCTGGCGATCGGGTCCCAGGCCCCCGACTTTAAGTTGCCCGGCATCGACGGCAGGGATCACACCCTGGCCGAGTATAAAGACCCCATCCTGGTGGTGATGTTCATCTGCAATCATTGCCCCACGTCGCAGCTCTACGAAGGCCGCATGAAGAAGCTGGTGGCGGACTACTCCGCCAAGGGAGTGGGATTCGTGGCCATCAATCCCAACGATCCCAAAGCGGTCCAACTCTCCGAACTGGGCTATACCGACGTCAGCGACAGCCTGGAAGAGATGAAGGTCCGCTCCGAATACCGGCACTTCAACTTCCCTTACTTATGGGACGGCGCGACGCAGTCGGTTACCCAAGCTTACGGGGCGCAGGCCACTCCCCACATCTTCATCTTCGATAAGGACCGCAAGCTGCAATACGAGGGCCGCATCGACAATGCGCAGCGCGAGTCCATCGTGAAAATCCAGGATGCGCGCCTGGCCCTCGACGCCATGGTGGCCGGCCAGCCGGTGGCCACGCCGCACACTCCGGCCTTCGGCTGCTCCACCAAGTGGAAGTCGAAAATCGACACCGGGATCGCCGAATTGAAGAAGATCGAGGCCGAGCCCGTGACTGTGGAAATGGCGACGGCGGACGATCTGAAGAAGCTCCGCTCCAACCCCACCGGCAAAGTGATGGTGGTCAACTTCTGGGCCACCTGGTGCGCCCCGTGCCTGGAAGAAATGCCGGCCATCGAAGATACCTGGCGCATGTTCCGGCGCCGCGATTTCGACCTGGTCACGGTGTCCACCAACTATCCCGACGAGAAGGCCGGCGTCCTGAAAACTTTGCAGGCGCAGCACGCCTCCAGCCGCAATCTGATGTTCGGCTCCGACGACACCTACGCCCTGCAGGCCGCGTTTGACGCCAAATGGGACGCCGGCGTGCCTTTCACCATGGTGATCGCACCGGGCGGAAGGGTGATCTACCAGGAGCAGGGTTCGGTAGACGTCATCGCCATGCGCCGCGCCATCCTGGCCAATCTGGAAAACGAAACGTACGTGGGTCACCCGGCATACTGGGCGGCCAAGTGAACCGAATATGAAAGCTAAGAGCTCGCTCCGCCTCCTGGCCGTCTGTGGCCTGGTGGCACTCTGTGGCGCCGAGAATCTCGGGCCCTTCGAATCGAATACCGACATCGGCGTCACCCAAAAGGGCAAAGCGGAGTTAGCCGGCGCCGGCGCATACCGCGTGACTGGCGGTGGCGCCGACATGTGGGGCAAGGCCGACTCGTTCCAGTTCGTGTGGAAGAAGATGTCCGGCAACATGGCGCTCACTGCCGATGTGCAGTTCCCCGGCGCCAGCGCCCAGACCAAGCGCAAAGCGGCGCTCATGATCCGTCAGAGCCTGGATGCGGACTCCGCCTACGTCGATGTGGCGTTCCATGGGAATGGCGAGATTGCCGTGCAATGGCGGCCTACCGCGGCCGGTGCGACCGCGGACACGGTCCAGCCGGAGTTCCTCGATGGCACAGCGCCGGCGCACATTCGCATCGAGCGGCGGGGCGGCCGATTTGTGGCGATGGCCGGCAAACCCGGCGGTGCGCTTACCACCACCCCCGGGCCCACGGATGTGGTCCTTCAGGATCCGGTCTACGTCGGGTTGGCCGTCTGTTCGCATGACGCCAATGGCCTGACGAGCGCGGTATTCTCCAACGTGACTGTCGAGACCTTACCGGCAGGCCGCGGACCGATGCCCAGTTATCGCAGCAAGATCTCCATCTACGACATGCGCGACAAATCCATCCACACGGTCTACCAGGCCGACACGGTGTTCGAAGCGCCCAACTGGACTGTCGACGGCAAATACCTGCTGGCAAATTCCGGGGGCAAGCTCTTCCGCATTCCGGTGGCCGGCGCCAATATCACGCCCGAGCCGATTAATATCGATCCCTCGCTGCGCCTGAATAACGACCATGCGCCTTCCTGGGATGGCAAGTACATCGGGTTTTCGGCCTCCTCGCCGACGTCGCGCGCATCCCAGGTTTACCTCGCCAACGCCGACGGCTCGAATGCCCACGTGATGGTGACCACCACGCCCAGCTATTTCCATGGCTGGTCTCCCGACGGAAAGTACATGGCATACGTGTACCAGCATCCGGCGGCGAACGGCATTCCGTCGAACTACGACATATTCCGGGTTCCCGCGGCGGGCGGCGAATCGCAGCAGCTCGATTCCAACCCCGGCTACGACGACGGACCCGATTATTCCCCCGACGGCAAATGGATCTACTTCAACTCCGACCGCTCCGGCACCTGGGATGTCTGGCGGATTCCCGCCGATGGCGCCGGTCCCGGGGACCAGAAGGCCGAGCGGGTGACCAGCGACGAAATGGAAGACTGGTTCCCGCATCCTTCTCCGGACAGCAAGTGGCTCTTATTCCTGAGCTTTCCAAAAGGCACCGCCACCCATAACGACAAGATGGCGGGCACCCAGCTTCGCATGATGCCCATGCCGGGCGCGCACGTGGCCAACCCGCCGCGGATTCAGGTGGTCACGACGTTTTTCGGGGGACAGGGCACCATCAACGTGAACTCCTGGTCGCCGGATTCCACGCGCTTTGCGTTCGTGATTTACGAGCCTCTGCCGCCGGCTGCCGCGGGACGATGAAGTAGACGGCTACTTGTTGAAAGCAACACTTTTGCCCATCCACCGCTGCGTGGGGAGAACTTCGTAGGTGGGGCAGGCGGTGCTCGCCTTCGCTCGATCCTATTCGAGCAGCGGGCCAAATTCAGCGCGGGCGGGCAGGCGGCACCGCCTGCCCCACCTGCGGGCTCACTGCCAGTTGCACTTCGGAGCTCGCTCATACCGCCTTGATCGCGGGGCGGTGAAAGCCCACCCGGCAGAACTCCTGACGTCGTGGAATTCGGGATGAGCCCGTTTTCGTGGCGCAGGCACTCCTGCCTGCTGGGTCGAGACTCATCTCGACCCTCTTCGCGAGCGGCAGCCACCCGTGTCTGCGCCACGTCACGGCTCAGGTCAATTTCCCCAACTATCCGAAATCCCCGGCCGACGTCAGGAGTTCTGACCCGAGAAGGCAAATTACCGGCCAAAAGCAACGCTGTGTGGAGTTTTTGCACATAGGCATCTCCCCCATACACCCGCAAGCGTGTTAGCGTGGAAAAATCAGGTACGGACAATCGCAAAATTAATGGAACTTTCGCTTGTCGGGCGATAACCTTTCCATCCGGAATCTCGTCATTTCCGTTGAATCCTTTTTTACCGTGCATCGCGGGGCCCACGCGGGCCCACTTAGGGTGAACATGTCATCGTTATCGAACAGTGCTCCTATGCCCGATCCGGCAAGGGAGCCCAGCGCTCCTCAACCGGGGGCGCCGAGGCCGTCGGTAGTGCCTCCCCGGGAGCCGAACAAGCGTGGTCCTGCCAGGTGGGCAATTCCGCTAGCTTTAGTCGTGATTGCGGCCGGCGTGGCTTTTTATTTGAAGAGTCAGGCAGCGGCCAAGACCGCAGGCGGCGGCCCGGTGATCACCGTGCCGGTGGTGTCCGTAGTGGTCGGCGACATAAACCGGACGGTACGCGTGGCCGGGACTGTGGCGGCGAAGAACTTTGCCTCCCTGCTGGCGCCGCGCATTCAGGGCAGCCGTTCCAACACCAACCGCGGCGGCATGGGCGGCGGCGGATTGGGCGGGCCGGGTGGAAACGACTTCAATCTGGTGTTGCTGCATTTAGTCAAAGCCGGTATCCGTGTCAAGAAAGACGATCTGGTGGCGCAGTTCGACCCCACCAACCAGTTGTTGCGCCTGGACGACTACAAAGACATGGTGATCCAGACCGACAATAGCATCAGGAAAATGATCGCCAGCCTGGCAGCCACAAAGGAAGCGCACGATCAGACGGTGCGTGCGGCCAAAGCCACCTGGGACCAGGCGGTGCTCGATCTGGGCACGATTCCGGTAAAGGCGGCCATCGATGCCGAGAACCTGAAGCTCGCGGCCGAACAGGCGGAGGCCGCCTACAAGCAATTGGTGTTCGAGGATTCGCTGGTGATCGAATCGCAGCGCGCCACCATCCGCGTTTCGGAGTTGACCAAAGACCAGTCGAACATCGAATTGCAGCGCGCCGACGGCAACGTGAAAAGGATGGACATCCACAGCCCCATGGAGGGCATCGCTGTAATGGCCAGCATCATCCGCAACGGCGAATACGGCCAAGTCCGCGAAGGCGACCAGGTGAACGCCGGCCAACCGTTCCTGACCATCGTGGATCCGAGTTCGATGATTCTCGACGCCACCGTAAACCAGGTGGATGCCGAGAAACTGCGGCTGGGGATGAAGGCGATTATCCACCTGGACGCCTATCCGGATATCAGTTTGCCGGGCGTATTGGAGGGCATCGGCGCCATGTCGAAGACCAGCACCTTCCGCGCCGGATACGTGGGCGAAATCCCGATTCGCATCAAGATCGACAGGATGGACCCGCGGGTGATTCCGGATCTCACCGGCAGCGCCGAAGTGATTCTGGGCGCGGAAACCAACACTATGATTTTGCCGCGGGCGGCGGTGTTTGAAGAGAATGGCGGCGCGTTCGTCTATGTTCAGGGCCCCGAGGGGTGGACCAAAAAGCAAGTCGAGCCCGGGGTGAGCAGCTTTACCGAGGTGGCCATCCATTCCGGCTTGCAAAAAGGCGACGTGGTGGCGCTGCAGCGGCCTATGTAGGGCTGGAAGCCGTCCCCGATAGAACACCAGCGGAAATAATACTATGGCATCCAAAGATCAGAGACCGACGACTCGCCTGGGGAAGTCCAATCCGCGGCGCGTCAAGATTATCACGTGGGTGATCGGACTCGCGGCGTGCGGCAGCGGTTTGTATGCCGCGTATCACTACTCCACAACCACCGAAGTGGAGGTTGCCACGGCGCCCGTGCGGCGCGGCGATTTTGTAATCAGCGTGCGGACCCGCGGCGACATCAAGAGCGCTCATTCCACTATCCTGAAGGCCCCGCAGGCGCCCGGACTGCGCATCGTGCACCTGGCGGCCCAGGGCAGCCTGGTCAAAAAGGGCGACGTGGTGGTGGAATTCGACGGCATGCAGCAGGAGCAGAACGTCATCCAGCAAACCCTGCAGGTGCAGGCGATCCAGGGCTCCATCGACCAACTGCACGCCACCCAGCGGATCAACGACGATAGCGACCTCATGAACAAGATGACGTCCGAATATGGTGTGGAAAGCGCCAAGCTGGATGCCAGCAAGGCCGACGTGCTCTCCGCCATCGACGGTGAGAAGTTCCGCATTACGGTGGGGGTGCAGGAAGGCAGCCTGCAGCAGGTGAAGGCGACTATTAACGCCCACCAGGTGGGTAACGACGCCGACACATTTCGCCTGACGCAGCAAAAAAACAAGGCGAGTAGCGATCTGAACACGGCCACCGGCTATCTGGGCATGATGCAGCTTCGCGCTCCTACCGACGGAGTAGTCAACGTTCTGTCCAACTTCCGCTCGGCGGGAACCTTCGGGCAGTCCCTGCCGCCTTTCCGGGAGGGCGACAACGTGTGGAACGGCGCCGAAATCGTGGAAATTCCGGAGCTGACCGAACTGTACATCGATCTGAAACTGGAAGAGGTGGACCGCGGCAAGGTGCAGCTCGGCCAGCCGGTTCGGATCCGCGTGGACGCGATTCCCGACAAGGAATTCATGGCCAACCTGGATTTCATCAGCCCCATCGCCGCCCTGATTTTCAAGGGTGGCGCGACTCCCGAAAAAACCTTCCCGGCGCGCGCCACTTTGAAAAATCTGGACCCGCGCTTGAGCCCGGGCATGAGCGCCAGCGCGGAGGTGATTATCGAGAGGGAGCCCAACAAGCTCCTCATCCCGATCCGTGCCAGCTTCGACAAAGACGGAAAGCCGGCCGCCTATTTGCAATCGGGTAAGAGCTTCAAACTGGTGCCCATCGAAGTGGGACAGCGCAACGACGACGATATCGTGGTCGTGGGCGGGCTGAAGGAAGGCGACATCGTCACCCTGGAAAGTCCCGCCGACGCAGCCAAGAGGGCCAAAAAGAAAATGTAGTTGCGGCAGGGGGTGGGTTCCGGGCTCACTGTCCGCGGACCACCCGCCTGAGGAACGGATTCATGAAAAAGGCGATCTTTCGAATAGTCATACTGGGGATTCTGGTGGGTGGCGGATGGTACGGCTACCGCTGGTACCAGCAATTGCCGTCGCATCAGGAACAGCTTGCGACCACCAAGGTGCAACGCGGCGACGTCACCATCCGCGCCTATTCGCGCGGCGAATTGCACGCCGTCCGGTCGGTGACACTGGTGGCGCCCAACCTGAACGGCACGGTGCAGGTTACGGCGCTGGCTCCGGCGGGTTCCTTGGCCCGCGAGAAGGACCTGATCGTGGAGTACGACGATTCCGAGCGCCTGGCCGCGCTCGACGAAGACCAGATGGCGTTACAGCAGACCGACGAGCAGATCAAAGGCGCTAATGCCAATTTGGGCATCACCGCCAGCCAGGATGCCCTGGCCCTGTTGAAGCAGCGCTTCGCGGTGCGCGCCGCCGAGCTGAACGTGCAGAAGGAAGACGTCACCGACCTGATCGACGCCAAGAAGAACCGGCTCGCTCTCGAGGAGGCCAAGCGCGCGGTGACCCAGCTTGAAACCGACATCGCCATGCGGAAAGCTCAAAACGAGTCCATCCTGGCGGTGTACGCCGAACAGCGCGGCCGTAACCTGTTGGACATCCGGCGTGAAGAACAGCGCATTCAACAGACCAAGGCATTGGCCGAGATCACGGGGCTGGTATCGATCCGCCAGAACCGCGCCGGCAATTTCAATTTCGGTCAAGTCATGCCTGACATCCGGGAAGGCGATACTCTCCAGCCCGGAATGCTGGTAGCCGATATCCTGGACCTTTCCGAAGTGGAGGTGTGGGCCAAGGTGGGCGAGTTGGATCGCGCCAATCTGGTGGAAGGCCAGGATGCCCTGCTGCAGTTGGACTCGATTCCGGACAAGCAGTTTCACGGCAAGATCAAGACGTTGAGCGGCACGGCCACGGCCGATGTCTTCTCAGGCGATCCGGCTAAGAAATTCGACGTGGTGTTCACCGTCGACATGCGCGCTCTGTTAGCGGGTTTGGGGATGAGTCCGGCCGAGGTCGATCGCGTGATGGCCACAGCCGAGGCCAACTCCAGGAAAAATGTCACCAACACGGCCGGTTCCCTGTTCGCCAGTTTGCAGCTCACCCCCAATGGAGCGGCCGGCACGCCCGGAGCGGCGGGCGCCGGTGGCGGCGGCCAGGACCAGGCGTCGGGCGACATGCAGGACGCCGGTGGACGCCGGGGCGGAATGCCGGGCGCCGCGGGCGGGCGTGGCGCGGGTCGCGGCGCGGATGCCGCCGGCGGGCGCGGTCAAGGCGGCGCGGGTCGCGGTGGAGATGCCGCGGGCGGGCGTGGTCAGGGTGGCGCGGATGCCGCGGGCGGGCGTGGTCAAGGCGGCGCGGGTCGCGGTGGAGATGCCGCGGGCGGACGCGGGCCGGGCGGCGGAATGCCGGGTGGCGCAGACGCAGCCGGCGGACGCGGTCGCGGCCGTAGCGCGGCCGACCTGATGGCCATGATGGCCAATGGCGGATCCAAGTTCACCGAGGAAGAACGTAGCAACGCTAAGTTGCCCTTGCCCCCGGGCCAGGATTCGCAGGTCCAGGTGCTGCTTCGGCCGGGGCTGCTGGCGGACGTCGAGATCACCGTCGAGAGGTTGCCCAACGTGATCCACGTTCCGGCACAGGCGGTGTTTCAAAAGGGCGGGAAGCCGGTTGTGTACGTGCAGCAGAAGAATGGCAGGTACGAACCGCGCGAAGTGCAAGTGGTCAAACAGAGCGAATCCATGATGGTGCTGGGCGGCGGTGTGCAACCCGGCGAGATTGTGGCGCTGGGAGATCCCACCGCCGACAAGAACGCCAAGAAAGACGAAAAGAAGTCGTCAAGCGACCCCATGAGTTCCATGCCGGGAGGGAAATAGGATGATATTCGGGCACGTTCTTCCCGAGTTGAAAATGGGGCTGGCAAGCCTCTTTGCGCACAAATTGCGCAGCTTGCTGACGATGCTCGGCATGATTTTCGGTGTCGGCGCGGTGGTGGCCATGCTGTCGATCACCGCCGGCGCGCAGAAACAGATGATGAGCTTTATCGACCAACTGGGCGTCAACAACATCATCGTGGATGCCCATGAGGCCGTGGACCGCAACGAACTGCAGACCGTGCGCGCGGTCTCGCCGGGCATGAGCCTGCGCGACTATCGGGCCATCCAGGAAAACGTCCAAGGACTGGTGGCCATCACGCCGCGCAAGAAATTCAAACTGCAGAAGCTGTTGCCGAAGACCAACAGCGAACCCCCCACGCTGGTGGGTGTCTATCCCAATTTTCAGGAAATCAACAGCCTGAAGCTGGCCGATGGCGGCCGGTTCTTCACCGAGGAGGAAGACCGCGATTCGGCCGCGGTCTGCGTCTTGGGCGAAGGTGCCAAAGTGAGCATGTTCGGTTACGGCGACGCTCTCGGCAAGTTTGTCAAAGCCAACGATACCTGGCTGCAGGTGATCGGCATTCTGAAACCCCAAGCCGGCGGCGATTCGGACATGGAAGGCGTGCAAGCCCTCAACCGCAACAACATGATCATCGCGCCCTTCAACACCGTGATGCGCCGCTTCGAAGACCAGACCAGCTACCTGAAGGACGAGATCGACGGCATTTATATGAAGGTGCAGCCGAATATCGATTCCATCGAAACCTCCAACGTGGTCGGCGCCCTGCTGGCGGCCACCCATAAGGACGCCGGCGATTACACCGTCACGGTGCCCGCGGGCCTGCTGGAACAAAAGAAGCAGACGCAGTTCATCTTCAACATCGTGATGATCTGCATCGCCGGCATTTCGCTGCTGGTGGGCGGCATCGGCATCATGAACATCATGCTGGCCACGGTTCTGGAGCGCACCCGGGAAATCGGTATTCGCCGCGCCATCGGTGCACGGCAGGCCGATATTGTCCGTCAGTTCCTTACGGAAGCCATCATGATTTCAATCGCCGGCGGATTGATCGGTATCGGGTTCGGGTTCGCCTTGTCGCAGATCATCGCGTCGGCGGCCGGCTGGTCGACGGTGGTGACAGGCTCCTCCATCGGTATCGCATTCGGAGTTTCGGTATTTATCGGATTATTGTTTGGAATTTACCCGGCGGTCCAGGCAGCCAAACTGGATCCCATTGAGGCCATTCGTTACGAGTAGAGCTATGCTGTCGCGAACTTTCATTGCAGGTATCATTCTGACGACTGGCGCGTTTGCGCAGATGTCGTCGTTCCCCAAGCCGAACTATTTCCGCGAGGTCCTGCGGCAGACCAGGACCAACGTCGATCTGCGGGATCCCGTGCGGTTGAAGGATTTCGTAGTCTCCGGAAAGCTGGAGCTTTCGCTGAAGAATTATCTGGAGCTGGTGATGGCCAACAACACCGACGTCCAGGTGACGTTCCTCAGCGTGGAGATACCGAAAAACAATATCACGTCGGCCTCTGGCATCTGGGATCCCACTGCCTTGGCAAGTTTCTCCACTACCCGGACCACCAGCGTTCCCACGAACCCTTCGCAATCGCAGAACGCCACGCTGGGGTCCACTTCGAAGAGCCTGTCCCAGCCGCTCTCGCTCAGCTACAGTCAGGCTCTCGACACCGGCACGAATTACACGGTGTCGTTCGGCGGAACCAAGAACTCTTACAGCAACAGCTTTTCGTCGTATAACCCCAGCCTGTCTTCCAATATGTCCTTCTTGGTGACGCAAAACCTGATCCGCAGCCGCAGCCGCTACGTCAACCGGATTCCCGTGATGCAGGCGCAGAGCACCTTCCGGCGGGCGGAGTTCAACCTGCGGGCGTCCCTGTTGACCTGGGTCAATACCGCCGAGAATGCCTATTGGAAAGTGGTTTCCGCGCGCGAGAACGTGAAGGTGCAGGAGAAAGCCCGCGACACATCCAAAGCCAATCTGGATTTCGTGCAGAAGCAGTTGGATTTGGGCGCCGTCTCGCCGCTCGACATTTTTAACCCGCAAGGGCAACTGGCCGCCGCGGAACTCGCCCTGTCGCAGGCGCGATTCGCCCTGGAGCAGGCGGAGGACATCGTGCGCCACCAGATTGCGGTGGACCTGGATCCCGAACTGGCCAAGCTGCCCATCGAACTGACCGAACCGGTGGACGTTTCTACCACCTCCCTGGATTTGGACCCGGGCCGGGAGGTCCAAAAAGCTCTGGCCAGCAATCCCAACGTCAAGGCGGCTGCGCAGGCCCTGGACATTGACGACCTGGGTATCCAGAGCGCCAATAACGGTCTCCTGCCGCAGCTCACGTTCACGGCGTCGTACGCCAACGCCGGACAGGGTGGGGTCTATAGTTCGAGCGGCTCCACGCTGCTCGGAGGGGGCTCCGTATTAGTGGTTCCCGGCGGTCTGACCGATGCTCTGAGCCAGATGTTCGGATTGAACAACCCGACTTACAGGGGAAGCCTGAACCTGACGCTTCCGATCCGCAACCGCACGGCTTCCATGGTCCTCGCCAATTCGCTGGTTACCAAGAAGACCGACGCACTCAACCTGCGCAACGTACAGCAGAACACCCGGCTGAACGTGCTCACGGCCATCAGCACTTTGAATGGCGCCATCGATTCATTGCGGCTCGCCAGGGTGCAGGAAGATCTGCAGCACAAGAACTACGACGCGGAAATGGAGAAGTACACTCTCGGCACCGACATCAACCAAAACGTAGTCATCGCGCTGCAGACCTGGGTAGTGGCCCAGTCGGCCGTGGTGACGGCGCAGGTCAACCTGCGCACCAGCATTTTGAATCTGTACACCCAGACCGGCGAATTGCTGGACGAGCGCGGCATTATCGTAAAGTAGCCCCCTGACGATCCCGCCGCGGGCGCCATTCCGGCCCGCGGCGGCATTTTTCTTCATGCGGCCGGCGATTCATCCGGCCGATGCGCGCTGCGACTCGCGGCAACTATAGGCGCCGCCAGCGTGGCATTCTCCCGTTGGGCGCGCCGCTATCTGACTAGTTTCTGTCGCGAAACTCAAGAAACCGCTCCCTTGCGGTCGCGGCTCGGTAACGCAGCAATGATTCCACGGGACTTGTTACCCTAAAAACGGCGGTTGACAGGCCGCCACACAAGCTTCCTCTTTAGCCCCAAGTGCTTGCAGAAACGGCAGTTGTCACCCAACGGGTGAACTGCGCGGCAGTTGGAAACCCATACAGGTCTCG
>Ga0182030_10015911_pt1 | contig 14700 bp, 20 predicted proteins | sample 812S3MmetaG_FD_121299 | JGI IMG/M metagenome (GOLD analysis project Ga0182030, IMG submission 121299) | Permafrost microbial communities from Stordalen Mire, Sweden - 812S3M metaG (Illumina Assembly) | ecosystem: Environmental > Terrestrial > Soil > Wetlands > Permafrost | place: Sweden... | reverse complement strand
TTTTATTACAAATAATGTATCTATGCAAGGTTAAATGATTTAAAAATATATAAATGATTTAAAAATATATAAATGATTTAAAAATATATAAATGATTTAAAAATATATAAATGATTTAATAATATATTTTATCAGAAATATTGAAAAATTATATATAAGATGAAATCAATTAATTTTTTGATCGTTGAGATTATTTTATTAAGCAATATATTCTTCATCTTTGTAAATTCTGAAAACAATTTAAAGAAAAATATTTGTCAAGATTTTAATAATGTGAAAACTAATGAAGAATATAATGAACTTTTCGAATTTTGTTTTTTTGATCAAGAATCTGATTTCATTGAATCCAATTTAGAAAGAATTTTGACATCAAGCAAAATGTTTGAGGGAATTCATTATAATTTTGAAATTTACAATTCATGGAAATTGATTCATGAAAAAAACACAAAAGTTCAAAAATTTTATGTTAAACAAGAAGAAATTTCATTTCATAATAATGAATTACAATATGGATTTATTACGAAAGAGGCAAAATTCAAATTTGAAGAAAATTATTACATTACTGAGTTTCAAATCAAAAAATTAATGAATCTATTCAAAGATTATGCAAACTTTGAAGTTAATCCTTTGATGTTAAAAATGTCTTTAAAGGTTCAATCCAAAAAATTCTTTGAATTTAATTTTCTTCCAAATAATTATGGAATTTATATATCTATTATTGAAAAATAATTTTATGTAATTACAATATAAAGTAATAAATAAACTTTTATTTATTTTTAATTTCTACAATAGTAATATACGAACGATCATCATTACAAACAAATTTTAATTTTCCATTTCCAACCAAAAATATATTCGAGTTAAAAATTCTTTGAATATGTTCAAAATGTATAAATGATGGTTTCGTATTTAAAAGATTATTTTTTACTAGGGAATTCCAATTATCAAAAATATATTTTCTAAGGTTTAAAAAAATTTCATAATCTTTCTTTTCTAATTCCTTTTGAAAATCTTGAATACTTAATGTTTCTGAATTGTTCATTTTTTTAAATAATGATAATAAATTATTCTTTTAATATAAATGATTTATACTTTAAATGAAATAAAAAATAAATTATTGTTTTAATAAATAAAGTGCGAATATTTATAATTTATAAATATAAGCTTTCTATGCAATTAATTTTTAATTAATAATTACAAAGTAATATGTTGCAAAGCAACTAAATTATTTAGTCAAAAATAAATTATAAATATCATTTATTTCTTAAGAATAAATGATAATAATTTATTTTTTTAATATAAATGATTTACATTTTAAATGAAATAAAAAATAATTTTAAATAAATTTATTATACTGCTGATCTACAACAATTTTCGCAGGGTTTGCACATAAAAAGTAAAATAATAATTCCAACAATTATAGCCAAAACAATTAATCCAGGTAAAAATATAATACCAGTTAATTGTGTCGCAAATACATGATTTGTTACATCAAAAAATGTATGATCATCATTATTATAACAATAAACTGGTCTACTCAAATAAGTTGCTAATCGATCTGGTTGATTTACATCATTTACTAAAGAATAAATGTTTGGAGCATATGATTGACTAATAACACCTTGACAAACTGCATACGGAGCACTTCCATAACTAATACAAAAACTTCCAATTATAATAGGAATAGCAATTAAGCAAGCTATTAAAGTTCCTCCAAATCCAAGACCATCTCCCATTTTTTATTGTTTGTAAAATAAATTTCTGTTCCAGAAATCCACAAATATTTTTAAATCATTTATGAAATTTATAAAATTTAAATCATTTAAATTATAATTTTAATATACAAATTGAAATGTCTGATAGGAAAGTAGTGTTTTTAAAAACAATTCCAAAAATATCTTATGGATGTTCTTCAATACAAGGAAAAAGACAATATATGGAAGATTTTTATGTAGCGATACCTAATCTTAAAACTGTAATTTTATAATTTCAAATGATAAATTAGGAATTCAAATCACTTGATAAGTTCAAAAACGCATCATTTTTCGCTATTTATGATGGGCACTCTGGAAAAGATTCAGCAGAATTATGTTCAAAGCTACTTCATAAAAATATTATAGAAAATTCAAATTTTGAACAGGAAAAATATAAGTATGAAATAATTGAAGCATTTAAGAAAACTGATAAAGTAATAATTAAATATTTATTAAATTTTAAAAAGGATATTAGAAATTACTCAAATAATAGTGGATCAACAGCAGTCACAATTTTTATTTTAGATGATATATTATATTTATCAAATATTGGAGATTCTGAAGCGATTTTAATTTCAAAAAATCATTCTGTAGAAATAACTGAAAAACATACACCAGCAATGTCATCAGAAAAAAGAAGAATTCAAAAAGCTGGAGGTAAAAAATATTGATCTATTTACTTTTATAAGGTATAGTTTATGAGGAAAGAGTAAATGGAATTCTTGCTATTTCTAGAAGTTTTGGTGATTTTGATTTTAAATCTCCATTGAATGATAAAACTGAGGATTTTGTTTCAGTTATTCCATATGTTCAAGAAATACAATTATCAAAAAATATAAGATTTTTAATCATTGGATCAGATGGATTATGGTTTCATTTAAAATTATTTATTTATACAATTATTAGGGATGTTGTTTCATATAAACAAGCAGCAATTTTTGCATTTTTCTTTAGAAAAAATGGAAAGACATTACAAGAAACAGCCGAAATGTTAGTAGATTATGCCTATGATCGAGGATCAAATGATAACATTACTGCAATTATTATTGAATTTTCTTTTACATAATCGATTATTAAATGAGTGATTTACAATTGAAAATTTTTATTTAATATATTTTTGATAATTACAAATGAAATGAAAATATTAATTTAATTTTAATAAATCATTTAATTTTAATAAATCATTTAATTTAAATAAATCATTTAATTTAAAAAATTAATTGATATACTCTTTCAAATTTATGTTTATTAATCATAATATATGAAAGAAAAATAATAAATGAAAATATTATAACTAAATATCCATAATTTTGTTCAGAAAACATTTTTATACTTCCGACAAAAATAATAATTTCTAAATAGAATTTTAATAAAATAATGTATTACCCCCCAATTGTTCTAAATAATAATAAAAACATATTATCAACTTCAGAATCTCTTGCATTTATAATTATCTGATCCATTATCAAAATTAATTTAGATTTTGAATGATTTAGATTTTGAATGATTTAGAACAATATTTAATAAATTAAGATTTCGAAAATAATAAAAATTTATGAAATTAAATACTTTTATAAAAAAGTAAAATTTTCAAATTTCATGTTTTTTCATTTAATATTAAATCATTTAAAATAAATAAATGATTTAATATTAAATTGAAAAAATAAATATTATATAATAAATTCAATTCGAAAAATCAAAATTATAAATTTCATAATTTGAATAAATCATTTATTTGTTTTAAATGATTTAATATTAAATTGATTTATATTTAATAAAAAATATTAACAAATGAAAGATATAATATTTTAATTTAGAATAAATGATTTAATTCTTTTTTTAAATCATTTATTATAATTTTCAATTTCAAATCTAAAAACTTATTAATAATGTCAGCTTCAACATTTGTTCCAAAATTAAATTCAGCTTCTCATTCTATTCAAGGAAGAAGACCATCAATGGAAGATACGGATGTTTTAATTAATAATCTTTCAAAAGAATATACATTTCTTGAAAAATATTCACTAGCAGCATTTTATGCTATATTTGATGGACATGGTGGAGAAAAATGTTCAGAATTATGTAAAAAATTACTTCATGAAACAATTTTAAAAAATTCAAAATTTCAAAACGATGATTATATTCAGGGAATTAAAGAAGGATATATAGAAACAGATAGATTAATTAAAATATCACAATTTGGTTGGGGAGACAGTGGTTCTACAGCTGTTACTGTTTTTATATTAGATGATAAACTTTATGTTGCCAATGTCGGAGATTCAGAAGCATTAATTGTTTCTAAAGAAAATGAATTTAAAATAATTACCGAAATTCATAACCCAACTATTCCATCAGAAGAACAAAGAATTGAAGATTTTGGAGGTAATAATTAAATTAATGTAATATATAAGGATCTGTTATCGATAAAAGAGTATGTGGAGTATTAGCTGTTTCAAGAGCATTTGGTGATTTTAAATTAAAATATCCAAGAAATGAAGGAAAAGGAGATTTTGTTTCAGTTGTCCCATTTGTTCAAGAAATACAATTGACAAAAAATGATAGATTTATAATTCTCGGATGTGATGGATTATTTGAAAGATTAAATCATAAACAAATTGTTGATTTTACTGTTAAATGTAAAAAAGAAGGAAAAACATTAAAAGAAACAATAGAATCAGTTGTAAAATATTCTTACGATAGCTTTTCCTTTGATAATATAACATCGATAATAATTGAATTAGAGTCTCCAATAGAGGAAGAAAATTTTAAAAAAACAAATGAAAATATTCAAGAATTTCAGATTAATATTGATAAGAGAAAATTTGATTTTGTTATTGAAAAAACTAAATTAAAATCAAATAATAACAATAACCTAAAAAATGAAATAGATATCTCACAATTAAATGTATATGAATTCGTTTGGGAAATTGAGGATAATGTAAAGTTTAATTGGAATTCTGATGATAATTTTAAATCGGTTATTAATCCATGTAGAGAATTTTTAACAGAAGAAGAATTAAAATTATTGGATTCATTTAATTTAATCAATAATTATCCAACATATTATAATGAAGGTCCAGGTTATACATTTATGTTCCCTTCAGAATTATATGATTGTGGATTGTGTAAAGGAAATGATAGAAAATTATGGATATCTAAATCGAAAAATCTTAAAGATATTCCTCAATTAAGTGAATCTTGTGAGTATCACAAAGTTCATGAACCAAATCCATTCATATGTTTTGATTGTATTGAAAAATATTATTTTGAAGAAAATAAGCAAGAAATGAAATTAGTTACAGAAATTAAAATACCAAAAAATAGCACAATAAATGTAAATGAACAATGTATCTGTGGAATCGATAAAATGCAAGATATACAATATAGATTTTATCCAGCAATTCCAATTTCTGGAAGTAAATCTTGGTTTATTTGTCATCAAAGATCTACTTATTCTCAAGCAACTTCACAAGTTGCTGTATGGTGGAATTTATTACCCACAAATTCCAAAATATCTACAGAAAATATAAAAACTTTAGAAAACAAACAAAAACAATTTATAAATATATTAGAGAAATTGGAAGTTTCAATTAAAAAACAAAGATCTGAATTTCTTGAAGAATATTGTAGAATATCTGAATTATCGACAGATGAATTAAAGAAATTAGTTCTTAATAATAATTATACAAATTTTCATATGAAAGATTTATTTATAGAAGTTTTGGAAAAAAGAAGAATTTCAGAATTAAACAATAGTGATTTTCAAAAATATTGTTTATCATTTAATAAAAAGACTCCAAAAAATGGAAATTCTGGGTCCATGGACATTGTTATTGGAGAATATTTAAAAAAAGAGATTAAAAAAAGAAATTCAAAACAAGGAGTATTTATAGATACATTTCTTGTTGATATGTCATTTAATATTTGGGAATAATAAATCATTTAAAATTTTTAAATCATTTAAAATAAAATTTAAATCAAAACAATTTTGAATTTAGTAAATGATTTAATATCTTGATTTTGAGCATATTCACAAAATTTTATTCTACAATAATGGAATACATCACAAGATTTTCCGCAGCTATTCTAGGTAGTTCAAACATTAGTGAAGAAGAGTATCAAAACAATATAAAAAAAGATACAAATATTCCATATCCGAAAACAATTCAAGATGAAAAATCTTTAGAATCAAAAATTAAAGATAAGCAAGATAGTTATGAAAGAATGTCTATTATCGAAAAATATAGAGAATTAGCTTCAAAAGATCCTTTGTTAGATAATGTACTTGGATGTTTATTTGCTGGATTCCTTGGAGATTCATGGGGATTGTCTTCAGAATTTCTTACAAAAGAAGAGTGTTTAAAACTTTATCCAGATGGGAAGATTCCATTCCCTAAATTTGAGAGAAACAATCATAATTCAAGATGGAATGAAGGTGATTGGACAGATGATTCTGATCATGAATTTCTAGTAATGCAAACTATATCAGAAGTTGAAGAATTTGAAAATTATTCTAAAACATTTGCTAAAAAACTTAAAAATTGGATATCATTTGGATTTAAAGAATTAAATGATAATTTTGGTATGGGAATAGGAGAAACTACCTCAAAAATATGTTCTTCTGAGAAATTTTTGGAAGATCCTTCTTCTATATCTAAAGAAATTTGGGAAAATAGTGGAAAGTCTGTTGCTCCTAATGGATCTTTAATGCGAACATCTTGTTTAGGATTATTTGAATATAGAGAAATGTCAAAAGTAATTAAAAATACTTTGGAGTTTTGCAAAATTACACATTATGATCCACGATGCTTGGCATCTTGTTTATTTCATACAATGATAATTTCTGAAATATTAACTAATGGAAGATTTAAGACTAAAAAACAAATTGATTTATTGATAAAAGCAATTTGGGCAAAAATTAAAGTGGAACTTTCAGATTATGAAAATTTTCAAGATTATATTTCAGAAATCGAAAAACATATTATAATTGATGGAACCGAAAAATATTTAGAAGGTCTTAAATTAGACGAAAAAAATAAAATAGGATATGTATTGAAAGCTCTTGGTGCAAGTATTTGGGGATTATATGCAACTACCGAAGATTATGGAAAAACATATGAAGAAGCAATTCAAATGATCATTATATGTGGTGGAGATGCAGATACGAATTGCAAAATATCTGGTGGGTTAATTGGAGCAAATCTTGGATTTTTGAAAATCTCTGATGATAAATTGAAATGTTTATTACATTTATCATTTGCTGAAAAAAATATTGATACTTTCTTAAAAAAAGCTACTTTTATCAAAGAAAAATTTGTTTATAATAAATAAATAAAAACTTTATTGTAATGAATCATAAAATCCTTTTTCTGGAAATGACATCCCTCTATTTATCTTTACAAACATGGTTTCTAGCAAAAAAGGGTTCTTTACTCCTTGAAACTTTTCGTTCCATCGGTCATTTTCTATGATAATATTTGGATCTTTTTCAGTTTTTGAATATATTCCTTGATCTATCATATATGAAAATAATGAATATCCTTCATGCAATAAAATTGTTGACATTCCAACCTCGCATACTGCTATCAATACAAGTTTATCCGCTGGAAATACTTTAGCTTCCTGAAATAATTTATAATTTATGAAAATATCCAAAGCTTGTCTATCAAATGAAAATGCCATAGATTGAATATGACTAAAATCATATGTATCTATACTATAATAATTTTTTAATAATTCATGCCCACCATGTAAAGTACATTTGTAATTTAAACTAATACCAGTTAATTTAACTTTATATGATAGTTTACATGTAAAAAGTGTAATCCAATCATCTTTATTGTATTTTGCAAGATAAGGACCACTTACGGATGAATTTAAACAAATGAATTTATCATAATATTTATATAAATGATCGCTCTGATTAATTATATCATCTGGATCATTTTTAATAATTTTTTGATTTAATGATTTTATTGGTAAAAATAATGCATCATTCCAACCTCCAAAATCATATCCTATATTTCTTCTTTCAAAAACATAAACATTATTATATTTATTTATATAATGAATATATTCATTTAAATTTTCATCTCCATTTGATACCATAATAAATGTATAATTTTCATTTTGTATTAAGCCTCTTTTTAAAAATATTTCAACTTCAGCATTATATTGATGAAAAGCATATAAAATAAGTGTTTTCATTTTAATATCCTATCTATTTCTATTTGTATTTTAAAAATTAATTTTTATATTAATGTTTATTTTATTTATATAATTTTGAACTTTCAAAAAATAGCAAAATCAAATTATGAAAAAATTAATATTATCAATATTTCTATTATTTACATTTACAATTGCAATATCTCAATCTTGTAATAATAATCAATATATAAAATGTGTTGAAAATTGCCCCAGTGGAATTTGTGATCAAAAATATTGTTTTTGTATCGGAAGCTGTAATCCTGGATTTTGCACAACATTTTGTTCTATGAAATGTAATTCAACTTCTTGTAAGAATGGACAAAACTGTGATCAATTATCTTGTTTATGTAATTAATTTTATTTTGTTATAAGTAATAAACCAATTTTTAAATGCTCTAACCGAATTATTAAATTTAATTTACTTTATTTAAATCATTTAATTTTAAATAACAACATAGTAATGTAGTTATTTAAAATTACTTAGCTGATTCAATTTGAAAAAAATCAAAATAATTAATTTCATTTAAGATTTATAAATAATGTAATAGTTTTATATAAAATCTAAAAATTTATTTAATTGTGATTAAACTTGAAATTAAATGATTTATATCAATATTAAATGATTTATTTAAAAATAATATTATTCATAAAATAAAAATTATTCATTTCATAAATAAGACGAAATTTATTAAATGATTTAAGAAATAAATTATTTAAAAATTTATTATTGTATAAAATAATAATACAAAATTCATTTGAAAAGTGAAATTTATTATTTATTTTATTAAATGATTTATATGTTTAAATCATTTATATAAATAATTTAATAAAAAAATAAAATTGTTATTTGAATGAAATTTAAAAATAATTTGCAAAGATATTTCAAAATTAATAAATTATTTATATTCCAATAAACATCAAAATAAAATTATTTTTTAATATTTGCACTAAACAACTCTTAAAGGGGGTAGCTTCTTTTAGAGATAAATGATTTATATTTTTAAATGATTTAATATTTATTCATTTAATTGTAATTTAAAGTATTTTAAGAATTATTTCAATATAAATAAAAATAATATTAAATACATAATTATATAAATATTTTTATTAAAGTTAAATCATTTACATTGATTGTATTGTAAAATATTCAATAGGAATGATAATTATAAATCTCAATAAAATTCAATATAATTTTATTCAATGAATATAAATCATTTATAAAAAATAAATCATTTATAAAGTAAATTATTTAAAGAAATTTTTATAATATTTATTCGATTTGAAAAAGTGAAAATTATTTTTTACAAATTTATTATTTATACATTTAAATCATTTATAAATTTAAATCATTTATAAATTAAAAATATTTCAAAACTAAAATTTTCTCTTAATGAAAATTGGAATGATAATTTTTGCAAAAATATTTAAATGATTTAATTATAAATGATTTATATTCATTGAATAAAAAAAGTAATTTTTATAAATTTATTATTTGATTTAAAATTTAAATGATTTATTACATTAAATGATTTAAAGAGAATATTTATTATTTTTCAATAATTTCTGTTAAAAAATAATTATTATCAAAATTGATTTGCGTATTTCTTAAATGGAATTTTCCTTATTTTTTCTAATAAATCATTTAAATATATAAAATATATTTCTTCCGGAGATTTTTTCAATTCTTTATTATTCTTTGCAATTTCATCAACTTTTATGATTATTTCAAACATATCAAAATAAAATAAATAAATAATTATTTGACACAATTGCAATTTTCTTTTATTAGTAAAGTTAATTCTTCTTTTTTCAGATTTTTTCAGTATTCATTAAAATTGAAAAAGTATTTAATATAATTTCGGATTTTATCCAATATTTATAAATTATAAATGATTTATAATTATTGATAAATGATTTAATATTATATTTATTTAATAAGTCTTTCAAATCTATTTAAAATAATTAGTCATTTCAAAATATCTAATATATTTAAGTAATATATTTAAAAACTAATTTATTTGTATTTAAAGATTAAAAATAAGTTTATTTATTGATATCAATCTCATAATAATTATTTTGAATATAAAAATATTTTCCAATTTTCCAAAAACTCATATGATTCTTTATTAATTCATCGGGTATATTCCCAATTATTTTCTTTTGAGTTTCATAATGAATTCCATAGATTCGTTTTTCGAATGGACTTAATACCCAATAATAATTTTTTGTTAAAAAATTCATTATCATTCCTTTTTTGTTTTCGTGAATTTGAATACATTGATCTCCATTATAATATAAACAATTATAATCATTCGTTTCAATCGAAAAATGATGTGGTGGGAAAAACTTAAACCTATCAACGCTTTTCATAATAAGTTTTTCATTAAAAGTTAATTCACAATCATGTAATTTAATGTTGCTTGATTCTTTCCATCCACAAGAATTAATATTCTTGTACTCTACATATTTAATTTTTCCATTATCTGATTCATAAAAACAAAAGGCCATATTATCATGTCGATCATCATCACTAATTATATTGGAGATGATCATTCTCGCTCCTTCATAATATTCATCTTTTTCGAATAATTCTGATTGCTTTTTAAAAGCATGATCGCTTAATTTTTGTATAGTTTCTATAGCTAATCCACGATCTGGTTCATAAATTACATAAAAGTGATTTCCTTCAGATAACACAACAGCTTTCTTCAAACATTTCCAAATAATTAATGTGGAAAAACTTTGAGCATCATTTACAAAAGGTAGAATAATTAAATATTTTCTCCCAGTTCTTTTGCAACTAAATTCAAGTTTTTCAAGATTAAAATAAAATCGACTAGTAGACGAAATTTCTTCAATTTTTGGATAATCCACTTTTTTTAACCAAAATTCATTACATTTTAAGAATTGATTCTTTTTTTTCATTCTTTGGTTTAATTCCATAAAATCATTAGGAAAAGGAAGCTTTCTTGATAAGATTTTCCAATTCCATTTTAGTGACATTTTATCCAAAATAAGTAAATTTCTAAAATATCGATTCAATTGTCGACAACGAAACCATTCTTTTAGATCAAGAAAATTGAAAATAATAAACAAAATGTCCTTTGTTAAAAATTCCATAATTTTTGTTTTATTATAATTTAATATTTTTATTTAAATCATTTATAAAACAAATTATAAATTTTATTCTTTGCAAAATTTTTTCACAATTTGCGTTAAATCATTAAAATTATTCAAATTCTTAACAATTTCATTATATTCTTTAATTGGGGGCATTGCAATATTATTTTCATGAAATTTACATGCTAAATGTCCATAAAGATTATTATGAAAGCCTTCAGATTGAAACAACCCATTAATAATAATCTCGCTAAGCAAATTTTTAGAATTTTCGATTGATTTCAATTCTTGATTTATAAGTGGATTATCACTTTTGATTTTTTTATTACATGATTCTAAATCATTATTTTTTCTTTTCGAATGCAAATGATTTTCTATTTTATCAATGGAAGATATTATTATATTGCAGAATAAACATTTGAATTGTTCAATTGATTTTATAAGCGATTGATTTTCATTTTTGTTTAAATCTTCTTTTTTAATTTCTGGATGTGAAATCTCAATATGTGATAATGCTAATTCATATGTATTAAATATTTTATCACATTGATAAATAAAGTTTGGATTTGTTGGACAATATGTTTTTAATTGTATATTACATTTAAATCCAGAAATTTGTTCTATATCACAAAATTCACTATGTTCTAATATTTTAGACATTTTTATTTAATCTTGATCTATTAAAATAATCCTCTTTATGTTATTCTAAATATTAAATGATTTAATATTCTAAATATTAAATGATCCATTTATATTGTATCAATGATAACAAAATTTTGTGAATTCGTTATGATCATATTTATGATCATAATAATTTTTATAAGAAAAAAATATGATTATATATTTGATTCATTATTTTTAAAAATATGGAAACTGAAGTAAAAAGACTAACTCACGAATTTGTATTAAAAAATCCACATATTGATAAACCAATTAATTCAAAAAAATAAATAAATTATTATATTACAATAGTTTTATTTGATTCAACAAAATTATTTTCATTCAATAAATTTATTTCATTTTCAAATATCTGGACCAATTTTTCCATATCAATTTCATTATTATATTTTAATATTCTTTTATCCAATTTTAATGATCTTTTATTTAATCTTTTCTTTGGTAGTTTTCTTGGCATCTTTTAAACTTAAATTATTTTGAAAAATTAGATCTTTAAATTAAAATCTAGAACAATTTAATTCTACAAAACTTGTTTAAATAATAACTAAATCATTTCTTTTTTAAAATAAATAAATATTATATTATCCTAATAAATGATTTAATAAATATACAAATCATTTATTCAACAAAATAAAATTAATTTCGCAAAATGATCCTTCTAATCTTCAAAAAAAGATATTAGAATATTATGAATCTACAAATCAAAAAGAGTATGAATCAATCTGAAAAAAGTTCTTTTATTGAAAAATTACCATATCTAAAAATAATTAATATTCAAAATAATGAAATATTTTTATAATAAATTTAATTCTGTGACTTAAATAAAATTTTTTATTATTAAATTAATAAATCTTGTTTTTCTATCGATTTTATTTCTAAGTTTTTCCATAATTCCCAATCTTCTAATAATAATTTATCTTTTTTCAAATAAATAATTCCAGATAACAAATATATTTCTTTTAAATAAATATGTTTCTTTTTAGATGCTATTTCAAGAAAAATATCATATGTTGAAACAAAATTCGATTTTGCAAGATTTGTTGATTGAATTAATAATTTCAATTGAGACAAAATTAACAAATAATTTTTCTCACAAGTTTCATATATAAAATATATAAAACAAGCTAATATTTTTAAATAAGTATCAACTTTTAATGGATTTGTGCCAAATAAAGTAAATAATAAATTAATTATTATATGTTTTTTATCATTTAACATTATCGAACAAGATAAATGCTGCAAATTTTAATTGAAATAATTGTAATTACATTAAATATTGTACAACCATCACAGGGATCTATTGCTAATGCTTTTAAAAATATTTCTCTTGCTCCAATATAATCCTTTTTATAAGTAAATAAATAAAATCCATAATGATTTAATAAATCTATTTTTTTTTAGTTATTTTCATAATTACTTGTATTGTGAGGATATAATAAAATATATTTTTTGAGATAACTTTCACATTTTTTTTCATCTTTTATAGACCAACAACATTGCAAATATCTATAAAAACATTGTAAATTATCGGCAATTTTTAATGATTCTTCAAAGTTCTTAAATAATATTTTAAAATATAATAATTTTATACTATAATTGCATTTTTAAGATCATTTTTCTGTATTTCTAAAAATTGTCCATAACAATATGATACATTTGAATCATCATATTTTTTCAAATATTCAATCATAATCTTTTCAGCTTCATGATTATCATTCATATTAAACCATAAAATATATGATTTATATAAAATAGCAATACCATCAAATTGATTATATTTCAAAACTTTGAATTCATGATAATAATATATTTTACCTTTTTCAAATTGTTTTAATGCTTCAAGATAATTTTTTCTACTATAATATAAAAATTTTCCATATAAATTTAATAAATTATCTAAAAATGAAATTCTTTAATTTGTTAATACCATATTCTGGATATAATTCCAATCCAGATAATAAAATTTGCTCTATTCTATCAAAATTTTCACGTATATCAATTAAAAACTGAGCATAATTTAAAAACATTTCTTTGCATTTCTCATTCGATTGAAATACTTTCTCAAAATACTGTCTATTATAATTAAAATTGAAACTTACAATTTTCGAATTAATAATATCAAACTTTTTGTGAAATAAAAATGTTGCATAATTATATAAATTATAATAATATAAGGGATCAACATTTAATGATAATAAATAATATTTTTCAGCTAAATCATGATTTTTTATAACATTTTCTTGAAATCTATAAAAACATTAGAAATTTCCCAGAGAACTCATAAATACAATGCATAATTAGTTAAAATCCTTGGTGAATTTGGAAATATTTCGATAGATTTTGTATACAGATGATCAAGTTGAAGTGGAGATAATAATTTATCATCAAATTCTATTAAAATACTTAACTCTAGTAATTTCATATTTTTCTTAACTTTCAAAATATTATTAATTAGATATCAAAAAAATTACTAATATTTTTGTATTCAAATTTCCAATCCTTTACAAAACTCACTGATATTGATATTTTCCATAATCTTTCACATTTTAATTTATATAGTAATTGATTGTTTTTAAATAAATTAAACCATTCTTTGCAAACTCTCTTAAATTTATCGATTTCATCTATATCGATAAAACTTAAGATTACTATTTTCGGATCTCTACTTAGAAAATTATTCATTAAATTTAAAAAAATATTTTTATAAATGATTTAGTTTCTCCATCACATATTACTTCATAATTATTATTATTTTAAATCATTTATATCATTTTAAATGATTTATATAAATCCATTATCAATAAATGGGTTAAAAAATAATATGTTGTTTTATAATTAATAATTTATATTTGATAAAACTTAAGTTATTTTCAAAATAAACTTAAAATATTTAATAAATCATTTATTAAATATAAATGATTTATTAATGAAAAAATTGCAC
>Ga0182030_10015909_pt1 | contig 14700 bp, 12 predicted proteins | sample 812S3MmetaG_FD_121299 | JGI IMG/M metagenome (GOLD analysis project Ga0182030, IMG submission 121299) | Permafrost microbial communities from Stordalen Mire, Sweden - 812S3M metaG (Illumina Assembly) | ecosystem: Environmental > Terrestrial > Soil > Wetlands > Permafrost | place: Sweden... | reverse complement strand
TACGTCATTGGCACCGCCGACGGCTACTTCTGGACTTGAATGGTCGGTGATGAGTCGTCCGGTCAAGTGGCTCCTTCCCGTCTTGACGCTAGCCGTCGTCATCGCGACGGAAGCGGTTCATTCACACTTCGTAGCTCGGCATGTCTACTCGCTGACTGAAGAGCCGCGTTTTCGATGGATCTTGGTTTTTGTCGCGCTCATCTGGGCGACCAGCTACGCGGCCGGCCTTCCGGACTGGGGTGGTCATCTGTCGCGTCGGTTCGCCAGAGCGGTCACCGCTCTCGTGACTGCCGACCTCATCATCTCGGTGCTACAGCTCTTCACCGGTGCCCAACTTCTTCCGCGCTTTGTCGTATTCGTCAGCTCCGCTGCCCTCGTGCCGGTCTTCGTGCTCGTATCCGGACTGTCCGGTGCGACCCAGCGCAGGCGCGCGAACCTCGATCGAGTGATCGCGATCGTCGCGGGAGAGGAATCGGAGCGTCTAGCGCGGGACGCCCAGGGACTCACCGAACGGCCAGCCCAGCTGGTCGCTATGGCCCGACCAGACGACGTGATGCCCACGACTGACCAGCCTGGGCCACTGGCACAGCTAGTGAAGAGTTCCAACGCGAATCTCCTAGTCCTCGATCGAGAATCGCAGCAGCGCGAGGAGATCGTCGCCCAAGCGGCAGAGCTCCACTCGAAGGGCGTGCGCATACGGACTCTTTCGCTTTTCTACGACGTCTGGCTAGGCAAACTTCCGATCTCAGAACTCGAGCGCATATCGCTCCTGTTCGACATCAACGAGATACACCGACCCGCGTACGCGCGCGGCAAGAGGGCCTTGGACCTCGCTGTCGCATCGGGCGGGATACTCGCCCTTGCTCTAGCCGTGCCGATCGTCGCCGCCGTCGACCTGTTCGGCAATCGCGGTCCCCTCTTCTACAGCCAACCCCGAGTGGGCAAGGATGGCGTCGTGTTCACCATTCTCAAGTTTCGGACTATGCGACCTGGGGGCTCGACTTCAACTTGGACCGAAGCGGATGACCCGCGGCTTGGCAAGGTCGGTCGGATGCTCCGACGTCTCCACGTCGATGAGCTTCCACAGATGTGGAATGTCCTTCGCCACGACCTGTCGATCGTTGGGCCGCGTCCTGAACAACCGCATTACGTAGAGCTTCTCGCCAAGTCCATCCCTTTCTACGAACTGCGTCATCTGGTCCGTCCCGGTATCACGGGCTGGGCACAGATCAACTACGACTACGGGTCAAGCGATGTCGACGCTCTCGAGAAGCTGCAGTACGAGTTCTTCTACCTCCGCCACCAGAGCCTGACCCTGGACCTGCGGATCATCGGCCGGACGTTGCGAACCGTCTTTGAGGACAAGGCCCGCTAGCGGTTCCTCCCATATCGATCGCGACCGAGTTGAGCCAAGACGCGGCGAAGGAACACGGCCACACAGCGAAGCGCGATCCCCACCGCCACGAGAGGCAGAAAGATTCGATCCGAACCGTAAGTGGTCCGACGGGCGAAGCGCCACAGCGACAAGTGATGCGAGACGATCATCCGGTAGGGAACCGCGGCCGTCGAGACGCCGGCGAGGTGGAGGACGCGTGCCGATGCCTCGTAGCCGGTTCGCCATCCCGCCCTCGCGAGCCGCCAGCAAAGATCCACTTCTTCCACGTACATGAAGTACCGGTCGTCGAATCCCCCGACCGCCGAGAACGCCTGGCGGCGAACGAGAAAGCACGCGCCGGTCACCCAGTCAACAATCCCGGTTTCGGCCCGCGCCTGGTTTGCCTCTCGATATCGCCGGCTGAAGGAGTTCTTCGGGAACAACACACCAAGCGCCGCCTGGACACTCGAACGACGAAGAGTCGGAAAGTCCCGCCCCGACGGATGCAGGGCTCCCGCGGGAGTGACGAGCGCCGGACCGACAAGCCCGAGCGACGGATCTTGCACAAGGCGTTCAGTCATCGCGCCCAGGGCCCCTGGTTGCAGCACGAGATCAGGGTTACAGACGAGAAGAAGCTCGCAGGCGGTCTGCTTGGCACCGTAGTTCACCCCGCCTCCGTACCCGAGGTTTCGGCCGGTGCGTAGCACCCTAAGGTCTGGGTTTGCAGCCCCGAGACCCTCCAGCGAGTCATCAGTTGATCCATTGTCCACGACCACGATCTCCCTGACGGCCTCGCGCTCCAGGCTCGCGACGCACTCACTGAGGGCTGACCCGGCGTTGTAGTTCACTACGACGGCGGCGACCTCATGGGTCGGCAGTTCGCTGGTCATCGGTGAAGCGAAACGCTAGTCACCGTCACCGCCAGTGTCCCAGCTATCGTCTATCGCGTGCGATCGGGAGTCCGCCTGAACTGTTGCGGACCAGTAGCCCCAAGCCGTATCGCAGCGTCTCGCGCATCGGAGCCGCTCGTGGTGAGCAGTTCGTGAGCAGCGCACCAGGTACTCGGCTCCGGGTGGCCCTCTTCCATGGGTTACCGCCGGGCGGAGCGCTGCGCGCGCTCTACGAGACAGTAAAGCGCTTCCCACCAGAGCTTCAGGTAGATCTGTTCACGGCGGATCTCGCGCCAGCCGACCGTTTTGCCGATCTCGCAGCTGGTACGTACCGTCTCGACCTTTCCCGCGCGGTCGTCTCCACGAGGAGCTACGAACTCCCCGGCGCGGTCCGTGCGCTAACGCCTCGCCTCGGACGCATCGGTGCCTTCGTCGTGGCGGGGGAAGGAATGCGTCGTGTCCAAAGACAGATGGCGAGCGACATCAACCGGGGTGGCTACGACGTCGCGTACCTCCACGCGTGCCGTTTCAGCCTGTCGGTGCCCATCGCCGAGTGGTTGACCGTCCCATGCGTGTTCTATGCGCAGGAGACACGACGTGTCGGCTTCGAGGCTCAGCAACATCGCGTTTCAGAACACAGCAATCGTCAGGCGCTCCTTCGAGTCTTGCGGCGTCCTTACGAGTCCGTCTGCCGGCGCCGCGATCGGCGTGCGGTCGCCGCTGTCGACCACGTGTTGTGCAACTCACATTTCAGCTCAGACATGCTCACGGCTGCGTACGGAATCGACCCGGTCGTGTGTTATCTAGGAGTGGATAGCAACGTGTTCCGGCCGTCTGATGAGTTTCCGGTCGGGTCGAACGTCGTGCCACTGAGGGTGCTGTCGGTCGGCGCCCTGCATCCGGTGAAAGGCCACGATCTGGCTGCCGCGGCAACTGCTCATGCCGCCAACGCCAGCTCGGCTCGAGGCGAGCTCCATGTCGTTTACGAACGCGAGCGAACCGGCTACGCGTCTGAGCTCGGCAGGCTAGCGCGATCGCTCGGAATCGATCTCCACCTGCACAGGGGCATCACCGATGAAGGTCTCGTGGACCTCTACCGCAGTGCGCGAGTCACAATTTGCGCCGCGCGTTTGGAGCCGTTCGGCCTCACTGCCCTGGAGTCGACCAGTTGTGGCACTCCCGTCGTCGCGATCAACCAGGGTGGCTATCGCGAGACCATCATCGACGGTGTGAACGGCTATCTCGCGGAACGCAATGCGACTTCGCTCGGCGAAGGCATCGTTCGAATCGTGCGTGGTGATCTGAGGACCACACCAGCCACCTTGCACGCCCAGGTCAGCCGTGACTGGAGCTGGGACGCCGCTGCCGAGAGGATCGCCAACCAGCTGCGCCTCGCCGCCTCGAAGCCGAAGGCGCGACCGCCCGACATCGAATCCGCCGACCCGTCCGTAACGACCGAGTTCGCAGGGGCGGCACCGGCGAACGCCGTATCGCATTTCGAGGAGCAGGAAATTCAGTGAACACCAACACATGCCGTTCGTGCGGAGCGGTCCTCGGTCGTACCGTGTTCGACCTCGGGCTGGTCCCGCTTGCAAACGAATACCCCGCGTCCGAGCAGGAGTGTGAGACCGAGCAGCGATTCCCCCTGAAGGTTCGACTTTGCGAACAGTGCTGGCTGCTTCAACTCGAGGAGGCGGTACCTCCAAGCCGACTCTTCTCCGACTACGCCTACTTCTCCTCCTACTCCGACACCTGGATGAGTCACGCGAAGCAATTCGTCCACGACTCTCGAGAGAGGTGGCACCTGGACGAACGGAGCCTCGTGGTCGAGGTAGCTTCCAACGACGGATACCTTCTGCGTCACTTCGTTGCTCTGGGCATCCCGGTGCTCGGCATCGACCCAGCGGAGAACGTAGTCCCGACCGCCCTGGCAGCCGGTGTGCCGACCGAAGTCGGTTTCTTCGGATTGGACCTTGCCGAGCGACTCTCCGAACAGGGGGTGCAGGCCGATCTGGTGGTCGCAAACAACGTCTTCGCTCATGTCCCGGATACGAACGACTTCGCAGACGGCTTCGCTCGGGTGCTTGCACCCGAGGGGGTGCTCAGCATCGAGTTCCCTGAGCTCACCACGATGCTGCTCGGCACTCAGTTCGATCAGATCTACCACGAGCACGTGTTCTACTTCTCGCTCTTGTCGTGCGAGACCATTCTTCGTCGTAAGGGGCTGCGTGTGATCGATGTCGAGCGCCTGACGACTCACGGAGGGAGCCTTCGTCTCATCGCGTGCCACGACTCAGCCGGACACCGAGAGGAGGTATCGGTCAACCTCAAGCGCGAGGAAGAGCTGCGGCTGGGCCTAGCGGGCACAGACGCGTACGACGCGTTCGCGTCCGCGGCCAATCGACGCGCCGCCTCTGTGAGCTCATTCTTGGAACGCGCCGCGACCGACGGCAAGAGGGTCGTAGGCTACGGTGCCGCCGCCAAAGGCAACACGCTGCTCAATTACTGCGGTGTCTCCACGCGAGAAGTCGCCTACGTGGTCGACCGAAGCCCGCACAAGCAGGGGCACTTCCTTCCGGGCACCCACCTTCCCGTCGTTACTCTCGAGAGACTCCTCTCAGATCGTCCCGACTACGTAATCGTGTTGGCCTGGAACCTTCTCGACGAGGTGCAGGCCTCGCTCCCCCAGGTGCGGGAATGGGGAGGTTCATTTGTCACCACGATGCCGAGCCTCACGGTACTGGCATGACCATCGCCAAGACGGACCTGCCCGGCGTGTTCCTGATCAAGCCGGATCTCGTCACGGACCGGCGCGGGTTCTTTGCACGGCTGTACGACGAGGAGGAGCTTGCGGGTCTCGGCGTCGACACCCGAGTGGCGCAGTACTCCATCGCCTTCAACGACGCAATGGCCACAATCCGGGGCTTGCACTATCAGCAGGCGCCTTATGGTGAGACAAAAGTAGTCAGGTGCACGGCAGGTGTGGTCTTCGACGTAGTCGTCGACCTTCGACCGGATTCGCCGATGCGGCACCGTTGGGTCGACTTCGAACTCAGCGCGTCGAATCGAAATACCCTCGTCATCCCGCCGGGATGCGCGCATGGCTACTTGACCCTGACCGCTGCGACCGAGGTCACCTACCTCATCTCGGTGCCCTACGTGAAGACAGCCCAGCGCGGGGTCCGATGGGACGACCCAGTGCTGAAGATCTCGTGGCCACACGCTCCGCTCGTGATCGGCGAACGCGACGCTGCCCTACCGTTCCTCCAGCTGTGATCTCCAGTACTGGACGACGTCGTCGAGCATTTGACTTCGCGACCTAGAGGGTCGCCACCCTGACTCATTGACAAGTCTCGCGTTATCGCCGACAACTATGTCAGGGTCCCCTGACGAGCGCGTGAGCGTCCCGAAATGTAGGAGCTTGAGCGATCCGCAACGCGATGCCATATCCGAAACCATGTCCTTCAATCTGACTCCCTCGCCCGAGCACACGTTGACCGGACAACTCAGGCGGGCTCGCGAAACAGCAACTAGCGCGGCAGCCACATCGCGGACATCCAGGAAGTCACGCACCTGGTTCCCGTCGGTCAGATCGATAGGCAATCCCCTTAGAAGCGCCCGCGTGACCAGAGGCACAAACCGATCGGGATGCTCGCCCGGACCGGTCACGTTGAAGATCCTGCACCACGCCGTCGAGAGCACATTCGACCTAGACAGCTCTGCCGTGAGGTCTCGTAGCGCCGCTTTTGCCCCCGCGTAGGGTGTGACCTGCTCAACGCTGTCACTCTCGGTAAGTCGGAACTCGCTCGGGCTGTACTCAGCCGACGTCCCGGCGACAGTCAGGTGCTCACATCCACGGCTCATAAGCGCGCCGAGAAGCTCGATGGACGACCGGAGGCTCCGGAGATTCCCGAGTTGGGACGACAAGTAGTCATCTGGGTTGGCATACCAGCCCAGATGGATACAGCACGCGACAGAGGACGTGCCGATCAAACTGTCGACCTGCGCGCGAGACTGCCACGCGTGTTCGATCGACACAACCTCTACTCCTACAGAGCGAAGCTGCGAGACGACATGCCGACCGATGAAGCCTCCGGCTCCGGTCACGAGCGTGACACCGTCGCGACGGCTTTCGACCGGACCCGCCGCAAGCTCATCCGACCTGTGGAGAAGCCCGGCGCCAACATCGCAGCGCGCGTCCGTCATGGAGCAGACGACCTCCTGCGACCTCCACCCTGTCCGAGGATCTGGGCGATTGGTTGGCGACGCGCGTTCCGTATCGCCCGGCCTGGCCGCAGCACGGCCATCGACGCGAGCAGCGCCGCATCGTAGACCAGGTTACCGGCCCTGCTCGTGCGTCGCAGCTCCTCCCTCAAGTCGTCGACAACAAGGTCCCGGAACGGTGTGCTCGCCAGCCAGCAAAACAGCGCTCGCCGGCCCGCACAACGAGCCGCAGGCTCGACGCCCTCACGATCGCAGCTCTCCAGCAGGTCTTTGAAAAGACCAAGGTGTAGCCACCGCGGAGCTGTTCCAGAGCCCTCAGGCTGGAGACCACGCCAGACAGTTCCTGACTCCTTCACCGGGTAACGGCGGTACTCGAGGAGCGTCTGGGGAAGAGTGCCGATCCTGAAGCGAAGCAGCATCTCCCAGATGAGAATGACATCCGGGCCGAAACGTTGAAGGAACAAGCCCGTTGTCTCAAGCGCCTCCCGGCGAATCAGCCCGTAAACCATGAACCAGGACCGGCGATCGAGATACGAGCTGAGGCGCTGCTCCACATAGGGCGAGCTCAGGTTTACGGGCTGACACAGGACACCCGAGGCGATGCCAGCCTCGTCGATGAACTTGACCGCGGGCACGCACATCGCGTGGTCGGGGTGTGCTTTGAGATGGTCGACGGTCTGCTCCAGGTAGCCGGGGAGGAACCGGTCGTCACTTGCAACCCATGTAAACAGCCCGCCGTCGGTCCTGGCAAAGCAGCGATTGAAGTTGGCGCTCGCACCAGAGTCCGACTCAACTCGCAGATACCGAATTCGCGGGTCGGCCAGGACGGCCTCGCGAGCGACTTCTTCCGTGCCGTCCGTCGACGCGTTGTCACACACCAGCAGGTCGAAATCTCCGAACGACTGCTCGCGGATCGAGTTGAGGCACTCGATGATGTAAGGCATGCCGTTGCGAACCGGCAGGCCGACCGAGACCGGAGGCGCCACCACGCTCACCGGAACAACTCGATTCTCGTTCGCATCAAGCCTCCTTGGGAGCTCGGGAAGTGACCCCCGTCCACGCTGCCATCACCGTGCCCCTAAGCTCGGGACCGACGAAGATGAACGACAGGGCCAGGTGCACGGCGAGTGCCGGAACGAGGCAGCAAACGACCACAGGGATGCGGTACGGGCCGAAGTTCTGCAGACAGACCCATCCGAATGCGAACACCAGCAATGAGGGAACAAAACGTGTGTTTCGCTTGAGCCATGCCGACAGGGTGCTGTCAAGACAGGCCCTCAAGAGTCTCGGAACCATCAGGAGATAAATCATCGCGCCGTACATGAGCCAAGCGAGCGAGGCGCCGATCATGCCGAAGAAATGGGTCAGGAGGACGACGATTGGAAAGACGACCGCGGTCGCTACCACATTGGTCCTTGCGACCGTCCCTGCCCTCCCCGTCGCGAGGGCAGTTATGTACAGCGCACTGACAGTGGAGTTCGCGAAATAGCCAATGGCAAGCAACACGACTGGAACCTCAACAGATCGCGCAGCGCTGAGCGAGAACAGCCGTGTGAAGACGGGACCGGCAACAAACGCTATCCCGGCATAAAGGGGCAAGCTGCCGAAGCAGATGAGATCGTGGAGCTTCCGGTAGCGAACCACAAGCGACTGGCGCGCATCGAGGTGAGAGCGCGTGATGGCCGGGAGGCTCGCTTCCGATGCCGCAGTGACAAGTGCTTGCGCGCGACCGAGCAAAGCTGCACCGGTGGCATAGTATCCCGCCACGGCGACTGGGAGTGTCCAGCTGACCGCGGACTCATCCCCCTGCGTCTGCACAACGGAAGTGGCCGAAACCAAGGCCATGCTTGCCGCAAACGAGCGATACCGTCTAACAGAGGCGGGGTCCCAACCAGGGCGCAAACTTCCGGTCGGCACAGCGCGCCTTGCGGCGACCAGACTCAGGAACGTCGAGATCGCGAACCACGCCAATACCCACCAGGCGACCGTAACAAGTCCAACTCCGGCGAGCACTAGGAAGTAGATACCGAATTGTTGTGCCGCCTGGCTCGCGACGTTGATGATGTTGAAACCGCCCATACGCTCTGCCCCTCGGAGAACGGCCTGGTAGAACGCACGTGGGATGGCCAAGAGCCCTCCCATAAGGAGGATCCGAGACGCGACTAGGGCATTTGTGACACTTCGGCTGACAGACCTGAAGAGCAGCGGGAAGACCCCTGGCAGAGCAAGGTAGACGAGCAGCGCCCCAGCGAGCGCGAGCACCCAGTAGATCGAGGTTGCGCTGCGGAGCAAACCGCTCGGGTCCTCATCCTCATCAGCCCGCCCAGCTGCGACGGCACGTACGACGATCGAGGCGAATCCCAGCTCTAGCGCGCTCACGATGGTCGTACTCCATACGAGCGAAATCGTTATGACACCGAACGACGATGCTCCGAGCCTCCGGTAGATGGCATGCACCGCGAAAAGGCTGAGGATCATGATTCCAACCTGCCCAGCCAGGTTGTAGATCACATTCCTGCTCAGCCGCGAGATCAAGGCTGCGACGCGTCCAGTCGCGAGCGCCCGCTCTCGTCACTGTCGGAGAAGTCGGAGGGAGACACTCGCGCGACCACTTCACTCATCGACCGCAATCCGCTCACAAGATCTGGCTGTGACGACCAAGTAGTCTCCCTGGCAAGTTGGCGGCCGACGCGTGCGACGATTCGTCTCGTCTGACGCCGCAGGCGCGGAGGACTGGCAGCAATGGCCAGAGCCGCCGCCGCGACGATTGTCGAATAACAAATACGCTCTGTGGCCGGATAATCGGCCCAGAATACCGACGACTGGCCGGGAAAGTGAACGCCCTCTCGGCCGAACTGGCGGAGGAGGGTGCCGAACTGCAGACGTCGGTAGCGGCGATAGTCCGGAACAGCGGAGAACTTCGGACACGCTGAGACAAGCGCCTCCAGGGCACAAAGCCAGGAATCGAGGTGCTCGGAACCCGCGACTCTCTCGTCCCGCGTCCGAGCTGCCAGAGCGGACGCGTTCTGCAGGAATTCCACTCCTTCGGAGACCGCACCGTTGAAGTAGAAGTAGCCGAAGGACTTCTTCGTCGCACCGACGGCGACCAGTGGAACTGGAACCTTGACTACCCGGTTCGCCTCCAGAAGCACACGATTCATCGCGAAATAGTCTGGATAGGGGGATTGGAAGAAGCCGGGCCCATCGAGCCGGGTGATCAACCTCCGGCTCACCAGAACGAGCTGCATGTTGAAGGGGTACGACATACGGAACCGGAACGCGTCGGCCACCGCAGTGCTCCGTTCACTCATCGTCATGAGGCTTGGCACACGTTCGCCCTTCATGAACGAAGCCACGCCGCAAACTTGAAGCGAGCCTGCCGGTCGGCCCGGGATGACGCCAGGGTAGGAATAGAGCAAACCTTTGCAGTAGATCGCGTCCGGTTCGCCGAAATCATCGATCACTTGCTTGTGGTTCGTGAAGTGTCCCTTCAGGATCGCGTCGTCATCACCCAACATCACGACGTAGTCACCCGAGCTCATGGAAAGGCACCTGTTCCAGTTCTCGGTGACCGGAATCAGCTGCTCAGTTCGGCTGTAGAGGATCCGTGGGTCATCGAGACCTTCCACCCATTCGCGAGTCGAGTCGGAGGAAACATTGTCAGCGATGCAGATTTCCCAATCCCCGTAGTCCTGGTACAGAACACTCTCTACGGCCTGGCGGAGGTATTCGACACGATCGCGCGTCGGCACGAGCACAGAGAACTTGGTCACTGGGCTTGTCTCCGTAGGATCAGGGTATAAGCGCTTGCGCGGCCCGCTCGGGTCTCGCAGTCTTTGAGCACGCGTGCGATACAGGTCCCGACCCGGAGTAGCCACAATGAGACGGCGCGCGAGCCAGAGACATTCCCGAGGGACTGCTCCCACCCGAAACGGTTCCACCCTTTGGCGGATCGATCGGACATGTCAAGGAGATCGAAACGGAGCCCATGCCGGGCGGCGGCTAGCACGAGTGCCGCAGGCGGGCTCAACACAAGATGTCTGGGCGCGTCGAGATGGGTCCACCGTGCCCCGAGTACCCGTATCTGCAGAGAGGTCGGGTTCGGGCTTGCGATGATCAGGATTCCATCTTCGGACAGGACATTCGCGACGCTGTCGAGGACGCCCCAAGGGTCACGAAGGTGTTCCCACGAATGCCACAGCGTGATCACATCGAAGGTTCCGAGCGAGGACAGCACTAACAATGGATCGTCGGCCACGTAAACCGAGACGTCGAGATGCTCTCGGATCCAGACGGCACTCGGGCCCGGCATCTCGAGCACGCTTACTGCGAATCCAGCCTCGCTCGCGAGCAGAGCAAACCCGCCAGCTCCGGGCCCAATCTCGAGAAGGCGCCCGGAACTGTGGGTCCGGAGAACAAAGTCCAGCTTGTATTGCTCAAATCGGCTGGCAATTCGAAGATCGTCAATCGACGCGTGCATCGGGTAGTACGAGTCGGGATAGTACAACGACAGGTCGGAGGGAACGTCGCTCAGGAACAACAGGCCACACACACGGCACCGTAGATAATGGAATCGGTCCGCGGTGATGTTCCTGTTGAGGTCGCGAGCGATATAGGCGAGCTCGCTGTCACCGCCACAAAGGAGACAGGAAGCCGACGCCGCCTTACCTTTCTTCTTTGCGATCATCGAGCAAAGTACGCGCGGTACCAGGCCACGGTTCGAGCGAGGCCTGACTGGATATCTATCGATGGCCGCCAGCCCAGCACGAGGGCTGCCTTGGTTGCGTCAAGATACTGCGACTGGATCTCGGATCGCGCAGTGTCGAGGATCTCGGGCTCGAGGTCCTCGCGCCCGATCAAGTGCCTTAGGAGGCTGACGATTTCACTGACCGAGTACGGCTGGCCGGCACCGAAGTTGAAGGGACGGCCCCGTACCTCGGGGTGCCCGGACTTATCGCACAAGAGGAGGTAGGCGTCGACCACATCGTCGACGTGCAGGTAGTCCCGCGTCGGCGAACCATCGCTTCGCACCAACGGCCGCTCGCCGTGTAGCAGGCTGCGGATGGTCCCCGGAATGACGCGACTCCAGTGCAGATCGCCGCCTCCGTAGATATTCCCGCAGCGGGCTATCGCGACCGGGACATCGTATGTACTGGCGTAGCCCTGCGCTATCAGGTCTGCGCACGCCTTCGAAAGGTCATAGGGGTGCCGTCCGGCGGCGGGCATCTCCTCGGAGTATGGAGGGGGCTGCAAGTCGCCGTAGGCCTTGTCGCTTGATGCGATCACAATCCGGTGAACGAGGTCCGCGTGCAAACGGCATACTTCGAGCAGGTTGTAGGTCCCGCGAACATTCGCTTCCATGGTCAACAGGGGAGAACGGAGCGCCGCGCCTACGAGCGCCTGTGCGCCAAGGTGCACGACGGAGTCCACCTCGTGCACGACGACAGCGCGCTCGAGGTCCTCGTACTGCTCCAGTCTTCCGTTGACGGTCGTCACGCGATCAACCGTCCCGGAGAAGAAGAATTCTGATCGGTGATCCGCGTCAAGAACAAACGCGACCACACTCGCTCCCTCGCCCACCAGCCGGAGCGTCAACCACGAGCCGACTATTCCCGAGGCTCCCGTCACCAGAACTCGCCGGCCTGACCAGGGCGAAGGGCTTACCAGATCTTCCATGGCGCCTTGCCGCTCGCCCATAGTTCGTTCAGGAACCGCTTGTCGCGCAACGTGTCCATCGGATGCCAGAAGCCATCATGGCAAAAGGCGGCCATTTGCCCTTCGCGCGCTAGGCGCTGCATGGGCGTTCCTTCCCACGCCGTCGAATCATCGTCGATCAGGTCGAGCACGGCGCGTTCTAGAACGAAGAACCCGCCGTTGATCCAACCTTCGTGTGCGGGGGACTTCTCGGTGAACTCGATCACATTGCTGCCGTCGAGCACTACTGTTCCAAAACGCGCGGCGGGCCTCACCACCGTCACGGTGCATAGCTTGCCGTGCGACCGGTGAAACTCGACGACACGTCTCACGTCCAAGCTTGCCACGCCATCGCCATAGGTCATAAGGAACGTCGACTCGTCGCCGAGCCAGCGTTCGAGCCTCTTGAGTCGCCCCCCAGTCGCCGTGCCTTGACCCGTATCGACAACAGCGACATTCCAGCGTGGCACGTCCTCGCGAGGCAACAACTCGACCGAACCAGCTGCCAGATCGAAGACGGCATCACTCTGGCGCAGTCTGAACCTCGAGAAATATTCCGCTATCGCCTCGCCCTTGTACCCAGTGGCGATCACAAAGTCCGCGATGCCAGCCTCCGCGTAGATCTTGCAGATATGCCAGAGGATGGGGTGTTCACCGATCTGCACCATCGGTTTGGGTAGGAGATCTGTCTCCTCGGCGAGCCTGCTGCCAGTGCCTCCAGCAAGGATGACCGCCTTCACAACCGGCCTACAGAGTTCTTGGCCGAGGCGTCAGACGGACCTCGTCGGCTAGGTTCGATGTCCACGTGCCCTCTTCCTTCAGGGTAGCTGACCTGGGCCTATTCCGAATCGTAGTGTACGACGCCCCCTTGCCTGTCCTATTGACCAAAGTCGGGCGACTCATTGACAAACGCTCGGGCGCCTCCTGATGAGGTGCTCCCATCTTCTTGGTGATGCCCCGAACAAACCCAAGCCCCCAAGCTGCATGCATCGTGGGATAGGCGGCCAGGAGAGTCGGGACCGCCGGCGGGTCGCGTGTGAGCTCAACGGCGCCCCGGCCGAGAATGATCGCCACGTAGGCCGCGAGCACTGGCCGGCGCCACGGGCTCGCGAGACCGACGAAGAGCGCCGGGACGGCAAGCTGGCGCCACGAGAGCGAGCCCGGGTGCTTGCGGATCGTACGGGCGCGGTTGTGGCCATACCGGTAGAACTGGCGCGCGAGCGGCCTAAGTCCGTCGCGGCCGAGATAGTAGGACCTGATCGACGGGTCCAGGTAGACCCCACCGAACCGCTGGGCCCGCCATGCGAGCTCTGCGTCTTCGTTTCCACCTGACCACTCGTCGTAGCCGCCGATCTCGCGGATCGTGCTCGCCCGGAAAGCCCCCAGGTAGACCGTGTCTACGAATCGCGGCTCTCCACCTTCACGCCGGAAGGCCGCAGGCCCGGCTCCGAGGCGGGAAGTCATCGCCGCCACGATGCCGCGCTGGCGTGCGTCATCAGCTTCGTAGCGCATCTGCCCACCGACGATGGCCGCTCCCGACCGCTCAAGGGCCAAGACACAGCGCTCGACGTAGTCGAACGCGAGCGCGGTGCGAGCGTCGACTCGCACGATGATGTCGCCGGAAGCAGCGGCAATGGCGGCGTTCAGGCCGGCAGGGCGGATGCACAGTGGGTTGGCGACGACACGCACCTTCGCGAACTTGGACACGACTGATCGGGTCTCGTCCGTCGAACCGCCGTCTGCCACGACCACCTCGATGATCGAGGGGTAACTCTGTTCGGCAACAGCTCGCAGGCAGCGCTCGAGCCGGGCCTCCTCGTTCAGGACCGGGAGGATGATCGAGACCGTGGGAAGTGCTGGCGACGAGACCGGCCCGTCGCGTTCGGAAACGTCAGACTCCTCGGTCACCACCGGCCTCCTCCTCTTGGGTACAAGCTTGCCAGCTGGCCGAGCCGCGGCGGAAGATCCTGCTGTGTTTCGGTCGAGACGGCGTCGGCATCCGCGTCGGCAGAAAGCCCTGATGGTAGGTTCGAGTCGTCAAGCGACCAGCCCATGAGTCGAGCGAGATGAAGTCAGAAGACGCCACCGTCGAAGCGCTAGCCGAGGCGTGGTGGCAAAGATGCCAGGCTCATCGGTGCGCTTCCGGCCGCGCAGATGCCGACGAACGTGAGCTGCTGCTCAACGCGCTGGGGACGGCTGCAGGTGGTTTCTCGCGGCTGTTCGGGCAGTCTGGTCCCCCCAGTGGGGATCCTGGCTTAGCGACGGCCGCGACCGCCACGAGACCGCCGGAGGTGACCACCTCGCGAGATGTGGCTGAACCGCGGCACACGACCAGCCCTGCAGTCCAGATCGAGCGCCGACGTATTCTTGCCGCTTCCGCGACACGCTGGGGAGCTCGCGTTGGATTGCCCGTTCTCGTTGTCGAACAGCTCGTTCAGCTCCGGGGCCTGGTCGCGGTAGGACCGGGACAGAAGGCGATCATCCGACTGATTGACCTCACGATGATCCACGCCTGTC
>Ga0182030_10015908_pt1 | contig 14701 bp, 17 predicted proteins | sample 812S3MmetaG_FD_121299 | JGI IMG/M metagenome (GOLD analysis project Ga0182030, IMG submission 121299) | Permafrost microbial communities from Stordalen Mire, Sweden - 812S3M metaG (Illumina Assembly) | ecosystem: Environmental > Terrestrial > Soil > Wetlands > Permafrost | place: Sweden... | reverse complement strand
TCTGCGAGAGGCACCGAAAATCGCTCTCACATACGCAAATATCTCGCGAACCTCAACGGCCTTCAGGCGGAGGCGTCGCTGACGGCGTTGCTGACAACTGTCACGCTCAGGCGCACGCGTTGCCGACGGCGTTGCTGACAACTGTCACACGTTGCAGGTTTCCACGGAACTTGGTCAGAAATAGTGTTCTTGACCAGGGACTTCAGTGGGCCGTGCAGGACTTGAACCTGCGACCCCTTGCGTGTCATGCCCATATTTCCTGTTCACCGCCGCTTTCTGACGTCCAAATCTCTCGAAATCGTAGCACCTTTTGTCCACTGAGATTTGCCGTTATGCGCCAATATTCATCGGCGTTGCTGACGGCGTTGCTGACGGATTGCCCTTGCAAACCACGCAAATGGTCATAAAGTTCGACGTCCGCACTCATTGGATTCTATTCTCACTCGCCTGTCAGAATTCGAGCAGAGGGGCCGGTAGGTGGGACCGAGATCAGAGTAAGTCAAGCGGCTGAATGTGAACGTACTCCGGATCGACGGCTACGACCACGAAGTCGCGATAATTGATTGACTTCACTAATCCGACTCTTGAGTCTTCGTTGGGCCAATGGAAGAATTCTGGCAGTTGCTCCGCTCCAATGACGATCACCTTTCGGTCCATTATCCCGTCTGGATGCATTGCAATTTCAAATGCCAATACTTCTTCTGGCTCTATGAAGAAGTTGCCTTGATAATTACAGCCACCAAAACAGATCAGAGTGACGTGCTTCGGATCGGTTGACGAAGTTCCCCACGCATTCCATCCAGCGCCGCACTTCGGACACCGCTTCGGTAGCGGCGTGTCCTGTGGAAAATCGTTCATGTCAATCCATGCGCTCCTTCATGAGTCATCTCATTGCTGTGAGATTCTGGGTTGATATGTGACATCAAACGACCAGTCATGGTCTGTTCCTTAACCGTGTCCATCATCCTTCACGATATCGGCAAGATCTGTCATTGACTATCTGAAGGCGGCCCGCCAATTCTGTCTTCTGAGAAGCATTCATTTCACCGTGCCAACAACCTTCAAATCAGGTCCAATCGGAAAGTCCCCGTCTGTCGTGTCGCCGGTTGTGTTGAATCTCCTTGGGAACACCATCGCCCGATTAGACCAAGGGTGTTCCGCGTAGACCGTGAATCTTAAATACTTCTTGTCGTGCCGAAGCGCTTCTAAGATTTCCGGACTGTCTGAAAGCGTTACTCGAAACGCATATCCGATATCTCTATCCTGCCGATTGAATCGCTCAAGAGAAATGAGTTGAGAAGGCCGCACAACTATTGGATCCCGTTCGAACTTGTACTGACTTGCTTCGAATGGAATTCTCTTACCAAAGATGAAGTATCGCCTCCGTCCATCGATTGTCGAATTCGACGCTATTCGAGGTGTGAGAGCCACTAGTTCAAACGAAAGCTTCACCGCCTTTGAAAATCGCCTCTGATTGACAATTTTAATTCGGTAAACAGGCTTCCCCTCAGAGTTGAAATTGTGGGCAAGGGACGTTGAAATTCCTATTTTCGGCGTCAGCATTGCTCGCATTGATGCCAAGAAAATAGCGGAGGCCAGAACTCCGCTAGCAATGCCAATCAGGGCACTGTCAAGAGTGTTCATCCGCCTCCACTACCGAACTGCTTGATGGACAAGACTACCTAGTCTTCCTCTTCTTCTTCCATTTTTCCTCCTTCTGTAGCCGTTGATCACATCGTAACTCCATGCAACATTCTACGACTTTGCACGGAGTTCTGACGGTACCATCGCCGCGCCAAGGGTAATACAAGGGCGATAAATCACTTCATGCACCAGCCGGCATATGGTGATGACCGTCCGGCTCAATGATCGAATTGGAGGGCATAGTCCCTGGGTTCTGTGCGAGGATACTGACCTGATGCAGGTTCCACCAGCCCTCCTTGAATGCGTCTGCTACATCGAGGTCAACGACCATCTGATGGGGACCGGATTTTTTTTGGGATACCCGTTGAATCCTGGCGGGGAGGGACCTCAACGCTTCGTGTACGTTACGACTGCACGCCACGTTATCGAACTTGACGAGGCAATGATCGCAAGAATTGGTGCGCCCGAGAAGATAACTCTCCGAATCAACACGCGCGACGGTGGGTTTGGGAGGGTGGAAACGAGCCCCGATGATTGGGTTCGCCATCCCGGCGCCGACTTGGCTATGACGCCTCTGGCGCCCGATATCCAAGTATTTGATTACCATCATTTCCCTACTGAGGGAATGCTGAATGTAGAAGTGATTGACCGCCTCGGACTGTGGGTAGGCGCAGAGACCCTAACGCCAGGTCTTCTCGTAAATCAGCCTGGGATCAGCCAGGTCCAGCCCGTTGTGAGATTTGGGCACGTTGCTGGGCTTGGAACAGATCCAGTAAAAATGAAAGTGGCGCCGGGGCTTGTTGTCGAGGACAACGCAATCTTGATCGAAGGCAAGTCATTAGGTGGAGTCAGCGGAGCACCTGTGTTCGTCCATGTCGATGATTGGCGTCGGGACGCCAACGGCGTTATCCAACCACTAACATTCACCGGCTTTGCCGGGACGACTGGACCTAACTACCTGCTCGGCCTTGTTCATGGATTCTTTGGCGCATTAGAAAACGAAGTGCCCACACCAGAGCGAGAATTTATGCGCCAGATGAACTCAGGAATTCAGATTGTGGTTCCGTGGTCCCGAATTGAAGGATTGTTACAGCACCCCGATCTTGTCGGAAAAAGAAGGAAGGAGAAGGAAGAATTCGATATTGGGAACATGCCCGAGGCATTGTCCATCGCTGCTGACGAGAGTGACACAATCGCATTAACCGCTGAACTTATGGGGAAGCTCCTCCAAGCCTCCAAAGACGAAATCATGAAGGATCAGTCTTGACCGACCAATTCCTTCCACGTCAAACGACGACCGTCGCCAATCTGTGACTGGCGAATTGACGCTTGGGAAGGCTGATCGCATCGGAGATTCAGGACTGATCACAGAAACGCAATCAAAACGAACCGGCTCAGTCGTAGTCACGCGCTAATTCGGCACTTATGTGACCATCAGACGGGCAAAGTCTCTAAGTTCCTGAGCAGTCGTTCCGCGCGCGAGTACCGTTCCGCCTAATCCATGTTGCGATCGGACACTCTCCACTAACTCCTCCACGAATACGGCCACTTCGCGGAGATTGACCGTAGTTTCATTGGCAGGAGAAAGGGCCGTATTTGGTTCCCAAGGGACCGCGGCATGAACAATGAGTTCGCCCTCTTGGACCAAACGAAACACGTGTCTCCGTGCAGCATTTTCATTGCGAAGCGAGAACTCATGTGCGAGAGAACATCGTAGCGAGTAGAGCGCCTCAGCATCGTCCTCGACAATGGAACGGGTTGCAAATTCTTGACTACCCGCAAGAAAGCGAAGCGACGGAGTATTACGAATTGCGAAGACACTGTTGGGGCGCGCAACGACTCGGCCAATCATCTCGACAACGATCAAGAATCCAAGGGTCCCGAGCCACAGAGCGTGTTCGACGGCGGCCCGAGCATCTCGGAGAGCAGCGTCGAGCGTAGAGAAATTCACGTCACCGTTCGATATGGGACGCAAGAACGCCTCCAGCGCCGCTTGTTCATTTGCTTCATCCGCCGTCAATGAGACCATTGGAACTTTCTACATGTGCGGTACCTAGGTTGCAATTCGTAACAAACTCCGGCTAAACCGCGCCTCACGCGAATCCTGCGGCGAAACTTGCAGTTAGGAGGGAAGGTAGATATGCACGTGGTTGAGACGATTCTGTTTGTTTGTGCCTTCATAGGAGAATCGACGGCGGCAGGGCTCATTCTTATTGATATTTCGGTACATCGAAAGCAGGAAGCAGAAATAAGCAAGAATCCTTCTCCAATCTCCTCCGTGCTCGACAGATTTCAGTCGATTCCTACGATGTTCGACAAGGTGGCACTCAGAAGCGATGAGATCGAGATGAGCAAAATGAATGCGACGACGATTCGAAGGTCGATCAGTCGCCAGTCATGGGCATTTGTCGCAGTAGCAACCGGTGCCATCGCTGCATTGATTGGCGACTTACTCACAGTCTGGGCGCACTAACTGCGAGAGAGTGTGTCCCTCAAACAGCATGGAAGTGCAGTACTAATCACTCATTGTTAGGAATGACTCAACATCAATGCCATCTTGGCCGGTAAATGGAATCGATTCGGGACCAATTGCGAAGAGTGCGTAAAAGTGAGTGACGACTTGAAGTGCATCTACGGAGACTGTGGAGCCTGACGGCACTTCACGAACCCAACTGTCGCTATGACTTTGATATGACGATCCGCGATTGAGGAGCGTGATGAGCCGGGGATTGCCTGTCCCCAATCGGATGTCGTCGCTCATGAATTGTCTGCAAGTGAGGCGATACGTCCAGTTAGCGTCGGGAATCGTTGGTTTAAGTGCCAACTGCACGAACCTACAGAATTCAACAGTCTCTTCAATGACGACTGTTCCATTGACGACCACTGGTTGGGGTGAACTGTCATCGGGCGGTTGAAGTCCCCATCCAATCACTTGCGGTGACGCCAAAATCGCCAGAGTGAAGAGACCATTTGCGTCGAGGCGAAGGTAGGCGTCATTGCGACTCCCGTAAACTAGGTTGCCGTCCACATAATCGGGTTGGCCAAATACTCGTAAGTTGAACCCGTTAGTACGCAATGGCGAAAAATTTTGAAGTTTGTTCGCAAGGCCTTCTACACCGAAAAATCCCAATAGGGGTGCAGGGTTGCCGCTAGGTATGGCTTGCAGCCAAAACACTGGTCGAGAGAACCAATTCTTCTCACCTTCAACGTCATTAAGTGTTTCCGTGGCGTTGCGGGACGATGTTTCGCTAGAGGCGGTGGTTGAGACATAGGAGGCGCTTATACCAGCTCGTATTTCAGCGTGAATCTTCTCTGCAGTGTGCCAATCGGTCATATCTCCATTGCGTGTTGGGATTGAAATCGCCTCAACGATCTCGTCACCCTCGACAAGACGTCTGAGAATGAATGGTTTTTGTTCACTTGACTGCGGGTTCACTTCAATCAACAAAATTCCCTCGTGCGTGTCGGTGACATTGAACCATTGAATTCTTGGTTCGCGAATTAATGGGTAGACACCGTTTCTTATTGCACTTTTGTAAGAATCAATATTGACCAATGCGTTCTGGACACAACTGTATGAAGATGCGACATCGCTTCCATGAAGAGGATTGCGCTCAGTTTGGTAACCAACGACTATGCAACCACCTCCCAAATTTGCGAAGGCAGCTACGTCTTTGCAGAGTTCACTTCGTCCATGAGCGGACAGGTTGCCGGATCCCTGCGGTTGCGTTGCATACGGTTGCCGCTTGAAGTCAATCCAATTGGATTCAGGAGTTCCGACAATTCGGTCAAAGTCTTGAGTGGCAAGTGCTTCGCCCAGTTCGGTCTGTGAATTGACTACCATGACAAATCGTATGTTTACATACGAGCGTAGGAGAGTTTTCAAAGTACCGGAGTTTGTTGATGTCGTGGGCCCTGTTTGGTTCCAGGACATATGCGACATCAGTTATCAAGGCAGGGAGTTCGAACTATTTACGGGCGCTGTGAATCGAAAAGTCGCGGATCCGTCATCAGGTCCACAAACACGCGGTTGATCGGTTCAAGCAGGTCTCGCAGTTCCGGGTGTTCCAATATCAACGCGACCGCCGCGTCGTTCTGATCCAGCAAAGCCAGCTTCGCAAGCAGCCAGGTGTCCCCTTTGGGCGCTTCCCAATCGCGAACGCGTTGCTCATACTCAGCACTAACTTCGCCACCCACAAAGTGCTTCAACGCGAGAAGGTAATTAACTCTCGTGCTTGGCCGTATATCATCAAGGTCCATTGCTTCGAACGCTTCATCAGACACTAGAGCCAGTGACACCCAATGCTCCTGAGCGAGTAAGTGCACTTGTGTGAATGACAGCGTTGAGTGGAGATAAGGCTTTTCTCCATCTATGGCGCACCAGTCAAGAAACGCCGAGCGCAGCGCGTAGGCGAGCAAGCAGTCGAGCTTTCCGCGCAAGTCCTCATCGGTGAGATCGAGTATCGCACCCATCTCCTCTTCACTTACCGGATTGTTCTTCATCTGGTTCTGGAACACTGAATCAACCCGGCCCTCTCGGTGGATAATCGAGTTGCGCTCAGTGAAGATTGAGTTTACCTGCTCGCTGAGTCCTCCCCGCTTGTCAAAAACCTCGCCGAGACGCTTGCTAGTTAGTTCCATTAAGTCGCGCGCGGAGAGTGGGCGGCTCCCCGCCTCGGGAAGTTCCTCTTTGAGAGACGCCAATCTTGTTAAGTGTCGCTCCAGCGCACCGCATGCAATGGATAAGACGCCGGAACGCATCACGTTGCCGAGAGTTTGGAGTCGCGCGATGAGTTCGTGCGCGATGGCACTAGATGCAATACCGCCTGAGCCGTCGATCGTAGTGACAACAGAAGAGACGAGAGGCTCTGCGACCTTTTGTATGTCAGAGGCAACGCTCTCGTCGACTACGTCCATAAGATCTTCAAACGATACATCGGCGGGAAACTTCACACTGCCCTTCGCGCGAATATTCTTTTGGAGTCTCTTTGATTCGAGTTCCGCATTGCCAATCGTCAGCAGTTGCTCGCGCGAAATGTTGAACTCGCCGTACTTCTTGATGAGCTCGTCAACGATGTCTTCCAACGGTTCAACCTCGTCGTACTTCAGTGCCACGTCCGCGCTGTTATAAATCAGCTGAAACTCATAAAGCAATGTATTGAGTCTGAAGCAAAATTTCTCGTCTAGCGACCTGTCTTTCGACTGAACCTTCCACTGCTTGGATTCCATGAGTGGAGCCTATGAGTGAGTTGTAACTACTTCGTCGAAGGCATCCTGTGATCTGCTATATCGTTGCGTCATGTTGCCCATGGTTTGACCGGCGAAAGGGAACACGATGACAGACTGGTCCGAGTTAAGTGCCAGCACGGTAAACGCCCTTGCAAAGGCCAATGAAGCCGGTGACGGTTTTTCCATCGTTTGGCCCAACGTGCTTTGGACCGCTTAACAATTTTGGATTGCCCAGTCAGAGAACAGTGAAGATCGCCGTATCGAAACTTGGCATCACGTAGTCATGTCTGCAGGCAACTTCAAGCGACCAGGCGGGACTCAGATATCCCTCCTTCGATTGGCGAGAACTGGGAACAATGATCTCGAGCAACTGGTTCACCCTGACAGTTGCGTTGTATATACGAAGAACGGAGCTCTCACGCTCCGCCGTGACGATCTCGATACCTGGATACGTCTGTCCGAACAAGTGAGCGGCCTCTCAGTTGCCACAACAACGACGTTGTTATCTGCATTGTGGCCCGGCCATCACGTCATCGCTGATCTGTTCGACGTGAGCGTAACCATTGCCCTAAATTTGGATGAAGCGATAAAATTCGGCTGGATTCGATTGGAAGCAGCCACTCCAACGCCGATGGGATGGGATACATATGTGTGGTTCCGATCAAAGGTTGTGGCTAGGTCAATTGATTTAAGTTCTGGAGAATTGGTCATAAGGCCCATTGACGTTGAGCGCGCTCTCTATACGTTGGGTCGACGCGCAAACGATGCCAAGCACGGTGAGAACTTGCATTGGAATGCTTACTCGGAACTTGTCGAAACGGTGTTCCAAGCGATTTAAGGAATCATGTATTTAAAAAACTGATACGAGGATGCAGTTTCGGCTCGACAATCTCCCCCTTGCCGGTAGACGACTCACGGCAGAAGTCCCTCCAAAGACAACGGTCGCAGTCGCTGCATTTCAACTCGACCATTCGGTCCCTCCAAGTCATGCCTCGGATGACATGTGCTACTAAGTCCGATGACAATGCCATCTCATCCCCGGTGTGGACAGGTGACAGAATGAAAGTTGATTTCAAGTAGCGCGACACGGTATATGTCATGTAACTACTGGTCCAGTACTCTCAACCTAAGCAGCAGCAGTCCAAATTGGAGGTTCGACGAAGAAGGTGATCGCCGTTGTTTGTTACAAGTGACGTTGATATCCCAGATGAGGTGCTCGATGCTCAAAACGAGGGAGGCCTCGTAGTATTTGTGGGAGCCGGAGCATCCTACGACAAACCTTCGGGTCTTCCTCTATTCACCGCACTCACCTCCGAAATCGCGCGAGGAGCCGAAAGAGACATTTCGTCCCGGGAAATACGGAACGAACCTGACGTGGTACTCGGGAAACTTGACGAAGACGGTATACCCGTTCATCAGCGCGTTCAATCGATAATCACTCGCACAGATTCGAAGCCGAATCGTCTTCACCATGCGTTGGCAGGACTATTTCGAAACAAGTCCGATATTCGAGTCGTTACCACTAATTACGACACGCATCTAGAGTCAGCTCTGAAGACAAGGTGGGACGAAGTTGAGATATTTAGAGCACCGGCGTTACCCCTTGGCAATGATTTTGCTGGACTCGTTTACCTTCACGGTTCGACTTCACAAGACCCGAAGCATCTGGTCGTAACGGACGCTGATTTTGGCCGCGCCTACCTAAACGAAGCCTGGGCCACACGTTTTCTTCACGACCTGTTTGCGACGTCGACGGTTTTGTTCGTTGGATACGGTCACAATGATCGAGTAATGACATATCTCGCGAGAGGGCTTTCTAGAGAACACCAAAATCGCTTTGTGATGGCCCCACGAAAAATGGACAATGAAATTCTTTGGCAAAGCCTTCGACTCAAGCCAATCCCATACACGACGAGGCGTGGTAGCCATCCACACCTTAATTTGACGGAAGCCGTGGAATCGTGGTCTGCCCGATCTCGAATGGGACTGCTGGATCACGCAATTCGGATTCGAGAAATGACCGTGACAAATCCACCAAACGATCCCACTCAACACTCCTATTTGAGTCGCGCCCTTGGAGACGCCGATCAGGTCAGAATTCTCACGAATCACGCGACAGGATCAGAATGGGTCGATTGGGTATTGCAGAACCAATCAGTTCAAGCCTTTATTCAAAAGAACGAGCGACTGACACTTGCTCAACAGATACTCGCTTCGTGGCTCGCACGAGAATTTATGCTCAATCCAGATCAAATTCTTGAAACCGGGAGATTCTTCGATGCCAATCTTATTCAGACTCTTTGCCCGTACCTGGCTCAAGAAGCTCGCTGGAATCAGAGGTCGAATCCTTCGATGGTGAGCAAGTGGATTCCGACTTTGCTCTCGTCGTCGCAACTCAAATCCAATAATGCTTTTGATTATTTGTTGGCGGATTGCAGATGGCCGGAAGATCGAACGAACGCGCTCTTATTGTTCGAATGGTTAACTATGCCCATCGCATCATTGGGTCCATGGCCCCGCATTGAGTTGAGAGGGGACGACTACTGGCTTACTCATACGTGGGCGAAATACTTTCAGCCGAATCTTCCAGCTCTCTCGATGTCCCTTATTTACTTGCTCGTTAGTCATCTGAAAACAGCGCACTACCTTTTATTCTTTTCTAAGCGAGAGGGCACGGTCTGGAATTCTCTCTCGTATGATCGTTCCGCCATTGAGGCCCATGAACAAAACCAGCACGCCCAAAGTGGTCTCAATTTTGTGATTGATGCCTGTCGAGACACGCTCGAAGTCCTAATGCAATCCAATCTCGAAATCGCACATGGACTTATTCAAAGTTTTCAAGGGTCAGACATCCCACTATTGAGACGATTCGCTATCTATGGCTGGACGGAACGAAGCGACGTCTCGTCTGAGGACCGTCTAACGTGGCTCCTCGGTGAGAATCTTGTGTGGGATTTTTCTGCAAAACATGAAGTTTTTCGATTGGTGAACTTGAATCTTTCGACCGTCAGTCCAAAAATAAAACAGGAGTTGCTGTCCGAAGTATTAAAAGGGCCTCCCCTACCGAAAGGCGTTGACATTGACGCCAACGTTATTGATTACGCAATCTTCAACTTCTTATTTTGGATGGTCGAATCTGACGGTGAGTTTCAAGGAGCCGCAGACGCCCTGAAACTAATGCGGGCCCGCAATCCCGACTTCGCACCCAGAGAGAATCCGGACTTCGACCATTGGATGTCCGGGGGATTCATCGGTCCTCGATGGCCGTGGACTCCCGAAAACGTTGTTCAACTGATTCCACGAGATTTTCTACTGGATATTTCTATATTTCGAGACATGGAATTTAACGGCATCGATCCCGTATGGAGCGACGTTTGTGGACTCGTCTCCGAAGTCGTAAGACGAAGTCCCGACTGGGGTGTCCGGCTGGGTCTTCAGCTCAACGAAGACGACAACTGGGATTCGTACTTGTGGAATGCAATTGTTCACGGTTGGTCCGTTGGACAGTTGTCTGGCGCCGAGTGGAAATCGGTATTAGACCTCATCCTTTCTCATCATGAAATTGCATCCGTCCGCGATTCCGTTGCCGGTTTGTTGATGAATGCGAGCAGAGAGAAGCAAGATGAAATGGCTTCTGACTTGCTTGAAAGAGCAGGCACGTTGTCCGCACTTCTTTGGAACCTAGATATTTCTGAAGCAGAAGAGATTGAAAACGTGGATTGGATACAAATTGCGTTCAATCATTGGTCGGGGAAAATTGTCCAATTCTTGTTGTACCGAATCAGTCGCGAGTGGAGAGATGAAAAGGAGCACTGGAGAGGATTAAAACCAGAGTTTCGCGAATCGCTCTTAGAATCGATAACTGGTAACGGAACTAAACATGCTTTCGCGCGAAGCATTCTTGCCGGTGAATTGAACTTTCTCAGTGGAGCAGATTTCCAATGGGCAACACAAACTTTGATTCCACTTTTTGATTGGAATCGCAATGCGCTTGAGGCAAATCAAGCGTGGAACGGATTCCTGACAGTCGGTCAATGGAGCCAATCGACGCTGCCTTTTTTGCTTCCGCACTACGTAGAGTCTGTCGGCCAACTTCGCTCTGCTCCAGAGTCTCAACGTGATCAGCTTTTTAACCACCTCGCGTTTATTGCCCTCTACGGAGACGTTGAACTACGCCGGCCACCCGAGTGGCTTAGCCGAGCCCTCGCCATAGCTGATCTTGATGGTCTCACACGTTGGTCTCAGAAGTTCGGGAGGCTGCTTAAAGTCGCACCAAAGGAGTTAGCCGAGACCTCTTTCGAGAGGTGGATCCTTCGTTATTGGAAAGAACGAATTGAAGGTATTCCAATTACCCTAAGTAATGACGAAGCTGGCGAGATGTTTCAGTGGGCCATTTATGGTGGCTGCCATTTTCCAGAAATCGTAAAACTTCTGACGGCTGGACCCGCAACCGAGATTCATAATCACTATGGGTATCTTCATGATTTCAAAGAATCCGCCATGGTGGATGAATTTCCAAATGAATCCGCAGAGTTCCTCCTACTTTTTCTTCGATCGTCGTCTGACCCCTTATTTGAAGCAGAATTAGTTGAGCCGATGATCAGATCGATCAGGTCGCGCGCGAGCGTAGATGTAACGCGTGACGTGTTGCCTCAAATCTGTAGTGAAGCGATACGGTTAGGACTGTCGAGCGCTATCGATTGGCTGGAGTCGTGATCGCGGCTTCATCAATATCTTCTAGGCAGATCTCCTGAGCGGGTGAATGTCGCTCAATTCAGCACCATATAACCCTTTGCGTGGCCCCCAACGTAAACAACCAGTAAGCAACCCACAAAAAACTTAGGGAAACACCGGACTACGTTCACGCACTAAATCCGAACGAATTACTAAAATCTTGGACGAATTCAGATGTGAACAAACGTCCCAAGTGAGGATGGCATGTGAATTCAAGCAACCATGGTGTGTACTAAGTGAATGGACATTCGAGACGAAAATCATTCGGGGAAAACCATGATCGACGTTTCTTACCGACGGTTCAAACGTGCGGGCAGAAATTTCGCATGGGTTGGTCCCTTACTTTTTCTGGTCTTCGTCGCCCTCCGAATCGAACTTCTGTCGAATCTCAATCCGGAGACTGTAGGTGCAATCTCGCAGTCAATCAATATTCAAGATCTTGCAATCCAGTCGATTCTTGATTTCATGCCACTTGGATTAATTATCGGGCTTATTTATTTTTCTGACTCTCGTCAATCGACCAAGAATCACCTCGAAAGAATTGCCACCTATTTGATTGTCGCCTTAATTCTATTTATAGCAATTTTTTTTGACACCGCCAATTGGTACGTATGTACGCTCGTGGTTGGCGTTCTATGCGTCGTCTTCGATATTGGTCAACGCATATACCTAGCCTTTGCTGTTGAGCGACGCGAGCGAATGGATCGAAGAGCGGAGAGATTCGCCCGATTTATTTTCGCTCGCTTGCCTGTACTTTCGCCATTTCGCCGACTGACGATCTCCGTAGTGGTTCCTATCTTTTTGGTAATGGTGACTTTGATAATCACTGTCCAAGCTTTAAATACACCGATTTGGCTTCCCGCTCAAGAGTTTCACTTGAGCAATCCAAGTAAAACTTTCTCGGGATACTTGCTATCCAGCACAAGTCACACTGAGACAATATTGACGTATTCGAGTGACAGGATCCACGTCTATGACTCAGCGAAATTGACACCCCGAAACCTTTGCCACGAAAACAACGAGGCAACCAAACCAATTTGGGTGACATTTTTCCATTTACCCTCCGGGCATAATTACCGAAGATGTACGAACTAACTGTCGATTAGTAAGAAAACGTACGACAGAGTTCAATAAATTTGACTCAATACCGCCCCGCGATTTCCAGTCATTCACGTCACTCTCTTTGAGCACTATTTAGCAGTCATGAACTGCTCAAAGCGCGTGTCCACCGACGTTGACGAATTCTTCAAGATCCGTCATTCGAATTCGTCTAGAGCGACCGATGTGTACCGAGGGTAAATGACCTGAGTTGAGAAGACCGTAAAGTTTGGAGCGACTAATGGCCAAGACTAGGCACGCCTCACTGATCGCCAGAAGAAGTTTCGCCGGAGCCATGTCTCGATGACGAGCGATGTCATTCCGGACCAAGTCACTGAAATCAATGTTGCCTGCGGAAGGTGAAGAATTTATTGTCACGATGCGCGTCCTTTCGCAGTGGGTGTACCTGTATTTTGCTGGCGACGGGATTGTTGTTGACATTGACTTCTTGGGCGGACGCGGCTACAACTCAACGGTCCGCGACTGAACAGATCAGCCAAGAATTCTCGCTTCGAATCTCTAATCCAACCGACGGCGTTGTTCTGCCATCGTTCGTGTACATCAACGGCGCGGAGCTCTCGACCACAAGCATCGTCGGAGACCAAGTACTTGCACCCAAAGGAAAGATTTTCCTCACGTTCAGCGCAAACGCAGGCCCAGAACAACTCTCTTTCGGGCAAGCCAATTGGGGTCATTTCTTCTCCACGATGACACCCTTGGCGCCGTCTGCCGTCACCTTCAGGAGTGGTTCCGGCCGACGGTTTCTCGCTCATGAAGCCAGTCCCAAGAGCCAGGCGAACAACCCGAACGCCGACTCCGACGATGGGCTCCTCGACGCCACCTATTGGTTTCTTGTCCCGAGCAATACGAGGGCCGGAACAATTTCGATCGGTCCAGCCACCACCGAAGGAACTGAGTTCCAAAGTTTTGAAGGCCAGTCGACGACCCCGCTTCATATCCATGGAACCCTTACGTTCAGGGTCTCGTTTCCAAGCAAATTGACGGCACCTGTTGTGAGCCGTCCAGCGAACCCAGGATCGACTCCCAAGACGTATTCCGCACTGAATGAAGTTCTCACGATCGTTTCGTTGACCTTCTTTGGTCTCATTTTCTGGCGTGTTCGGCGACGGACGCGGCGTCAGGTGCAAAACGTGTCGGAGTACTGCCCTCCCGCGAATACTCAACGTCCGACGCCCTCTCCACAGCCAGCTGAAGTTCGACGTCCAGCTTCCGATGAAGCTCCAGAACCAAAGACCGACGCCAAAGTTCACGAACTGCGTGTCAACGTGCTCGGTTCGCTTCAAATCGAGCCATCGACCAAGGGGGCTTCCGATCCCATCCGTTCGATCCTCGCCTATCTGGCTCTTCACGACGATCGACCTCAATCGGCTGACGAGATTCAAAACGCCTTGTGGCCCGAGTCGATGAGGGTCTCCTCCGTCGCTCAAAAGACCTTTCTTAACTACGTGTCTCGTGCGCGTCAGACAGTCGGGATTCAGTTTCTGCCGGAAGCGAATGGTCGTCCCGGCTATGAGTTGGTCCAGACGAGTTCGGACTGGCGAGAATTCCGCGCTCTCATGAGTAGGGCAAGCTCCTCCACCAAAGAACAAGCGATTGAACTTCGTCGAAGCGCTCTCGAGTTGGTGCGAGGTGTCCCATTCGAAGGAGAATCGAGCACCTTCTTTGAATGGGCTGTCAATCAGAAGTACGTCACGAACATGATCGGACTGTTACGACGACCGCTCATCAACTCCAAGCTGATCTCGTGATGGTCGACGACCTCGACGGTGCCACGTGGGCAATCAAACAGGCCATGCTGCTCGCGCCGACCGAGATGCCCCTCTGGCGTGACCTCGTTGACATCTGCGACGCACGATGAGCTTCCCCAGAGAAAGTAGACACGGTTTATGCGGCGTGTTGCTCTTCTCGAGCCAACGATAACTCGTAACGGATGGGACTGACGCCGCCGGCTTTGGCGCAGCGTCGCTGGTGATTG
>Ga0182030_10015907_pt1 | contig 14701 bp, 14 predicted proteins | sample 812S3MmetaG_FD_121299 | JGI IMG/M metagenome (GOLD analysis project Ga0182030, IMG submission 121299) | Permafrost microbial communities from Stordalen Mire, Sweden - 812S3M metaG (Illumina Assembly) | ecosystem: Environmental > Terrestrial > Soil > Wetlands > Permafrost | place: Sweden... | reverse complement strand
TCCTATGCTTGCGCGGATCTGGGTTACTACGGCTATGCCTCTCCAACGGCAGCCGACGCCATGGCGCGAACCAATCCTCTCCTATATCCCGATTTCATCGGAAAAATGATTGATATGTACTTTCAATGCGGCCTCGGCAACGGGCATGACCAAGTCTTTCCCAACATTTCTTACCGCCTCTACTTTTATCCGGTGTCGACGGGAGATGTGAGTGATGTGTATGTGGCCATGGATGCGGCAGGTGATAAGCCTTTTTACGAGATTTCGAGCGACGGAACCTATTGAGCAATCGAAAAAATGATACACTGCGGGCATGTGTAAAAAGTGGGTTGCATGCGCGATAGGGGCAGTCCTCGCAGCCGCATTTTGTTGTGTGCTCCTGTACTCTTATATAGAGTATGCCACCGGTGCGAGCATATATACATCTATGAATGCTTTGCCGCACACGCAAGTGGCACTCGTGCTTGGCGCGTCGGTTACCGCCGAGGGTGCGCTCTCGCCGGTTTTAAAAGAGCGCGCCGACGAGGCCATTAGCCTCTACGAGGCGGGCAAAGTTGATAAAATTTTGGTAACGGGCGACAACGCAACGCTCAGCCACGACGAGGTCGACCCGGTGGGCAAGTATATGGTTGCGCTTGGCATCCCTAAAGAAGATATTTTTTTAGACCACGCGGGGTTTGATACTTACAGTAGCATGTATCGCGCCCGCGATGTGTTTGAGGTGCACTCCATGACCATTGTCTCGCAGCCGTTTCACTTGCCGCGCGCGGTGTTTATCGCGCACGCGCTTGGCCTTACTGCCTATGGCGCGGGTGCCGGCAACGGCGAGCTGTATGTGTATAACTCTTTGCGCGAGATACCATCCTCGGTTAAGGCCGTATACGATATTATTTTTGCGCGCGTGCCAAAATATCTCGGCCAACAGTATCCGATAGAAGGCGACGGCGAGGCAACGTGGGGCGGATTTTCTACGACCACTGTGTGGCAGTAGCCATAGTAGCAAAAACAAATATACATTTTGCTCCCCGTGGTAAAAGCAAAAAGAAGATTTACATTTTGCTCCCCTTGGCAGCTCGCAGCGCTCACAAAATATAAATCTTCTTTTTGCTATAATAAATTTTGCTATACTAAACAGCGTGGGCACATACGAAACAGAGCCTCCTTTTAGCAGCGCGCTTTTGCACGAGGCGCGCGATGGCGTCTACGCTTGTGCCAAGTGCGGGCAAGCGCTTTTTACCTCGAACACCAAGTTTGACTCCGGCTCTGGCTGGCCGAGCTTCGACGATGCCATCCCCGGCTCTGTTGCCTTGCACGAGGACAATACTTTTGGCATGCGCCGCACCGAGGCGGTGTGCAGCAAATGCGGCGCGCACTTGGGCCACCTCTTTGACGACGGCCCAACCCCAAGCGGCAAACGATACTGCATGAACGGTGTCAGCCTCGAGTTTAGCGAGGCCGACAAAGCCGCCCTCGCCGAGTACTACAAAAATCATCCCGACACCCCACATTCATGACCCTTTTTGTCATTGCATTCGTCGCAGGGTTGCTCACGGTGCTTGCTCCCTGCACGTTGCCGCTACTCCCGGTGATTATTGGCGGCTCGGTATCGGGCGCGCGCAACTCCCGCCGCGCCCTCGTTATATCCGCGTCGCTCGGCGCGTCGGTGTTTTTATTTACGCTCCTTCTTAAAGCCTCAACGCTTTTTATAAACGTGCCGCAAAGTTTTTGGCAGATAGTTTCTGGCGGCCTGCTTATTATTTTTGGATTAGTGACACTTTTTCCATCATTATGGGATAGATTTGGTTTTGCAAACACCATAAACATGCAGGGCAATCGTTTGCTTGCACAAGGCTACACGCGCCAAAATATCGTAGGCGATATTATTATGGGCGCAGCGCTCGGTCCGGTGTTTAGCAGCTGCTCTCCCACCTATTTTATTGTGCTCGCCACCGTGCTGCCGGTGCATCCATTCGAGGGAGTCGTCTATTTGTTGGCCTATTGCGTGGGGCTCATCCTCTCGTTGCTTGCTGTCTCGGTGTTGGGCCAGCGCGTAGTGGCTTGGCTCGGTATTGTCTCCGATCCGCGCGGCTGGTTTAAACGCACCATTGGCGCGCTGTTTTTACTAATTGGCATCATCATTGCCGCGGGTTACAGCGCGTCGCTCGAAAGTACGATTCTTTCGCATGCGGGCATCTTTGATGTTACACAAATAGAGCAGCATCTGTTGCAAGGTGGCAATTCTACGCCAACCCAGACTTCGCAAAATGCTTCGTCGGGCGCAGTGGGATTTTTGACTCCTGCCGAAAAAGCCTTGCAATACAAAGTAGCGCCCGAGCTTGCCGGCATCGACGGCTACATTAATACGGGCGGCCAGCCCATTACGCTTGCATCACTCCGCGGCAAAGTAGTGCTCATCGATTTTTGGACCTACAGCTGCATCAATTGTTTGCGTACGATACCGTATCAGAATGCGTGGTATGCCAAATATAAAGACCAAGGGCTTGTTATTATTGGTGTCGAAACGCCGGAGTTTGCGTTTGAGCATGTGCAAGGCAATGTAGAGACCGCGGTTAAAAACCTCGGCATACAGTATCCGATTGTGCAGGACAACGAGTATGCCACTTGGAACGCTTTTAACAACGAGTATTGGCCCAACGATTATTTAGTAGACATTGACGGCTACATTGTCGACCAACACTCGGGCGAGGGCGACTATGCCCAAACCGAAGCTGCAATACAACAAGCGCTCGCCGAGCGCGCGGCGCGCATGGGTGCCACCACCATGTCGGTAGCAACCAGTACGGTCAACATCCCCGAGGCCGACTTAAATGCGATACAAAGTCCTGAGACATACTTTGGTTCCAACCGTAATGAGTTTTTAGGCAACGGGACGCAAGGGCAAACCGGCGTGCAGAGTTTTACTATCCCTCAAACGTTCGAACCAAATACTCTCTATTTAAACGGCAGTTGGGATATCGAGCCCGAGTATGCCGCAAATCAAGCGGCGGCTTCTATTGTGTATGAGTACAGCGCACACGATATTAACCTTGTGGCGAGCGGTGGCGCAACGGGTGTCACGCTTAACATATTACTCGACGGCAAACCGGTAGGGAACTTGGCGGGCAGTGACACCAACGCCACCACCTCGACCGCTTTTATTAAAGATGATCGCCTTTACAACCTGGTGCACGACGCCACTCCCGGCGTGCACACTATCGAAATAAAGGTTGAAAATGCGGGGCTTGAGGCCTACACCTTTACCTTTGGGTAGACGCCTCATGCTCGTGAGAGGTATAATGGCTAAGTTGTCTTTGTTCGTATATTATTTTTAACTAATTTACGTTACACATTATGGCTAAATGGATTATCGGTATTATTGTCGTCGTAGCGCTGGGAGCGGGCTTGTGGTACAGCGGAGTGCTCAATACACTCATGACACCGCCGGTGGCTACTCCTGCAACAACAGGGCAAGCGACCACCACCAATCAGCAAGCGGCAGCCCAACCTGAAAATGGCATGAGCGCCAACAACGACGCCTCGGACGCAGCTATTGCCCAGGACACCGCCGCAATCGACGCGCAGATGCAAGGCCTTACCACCGACTCGGCTAATGTCGACACGAGCCTTAACGACAAGTCGGTACAATAATTATTCATAATCATATATACATCCATCATGACACTCAAACAATTTATAGTACGCGCCGCGTTGCTCTTGGGGCTTGTAACTCTCGTGCCGGCGTTGGCGTTGGCACAGACAAGCGCAACTGCCGGAGCAGCTGCCGGTGCATCTGTTACCACTTCGGCGGCAGTTGCAAACCTCACGGCTGCCGAGACTAAGGCGCAGACGCGCGGCGACACCGAGATAGACCGCCGCACCGCCGCACTTACCGACCTCAACACCCGCGTGCAGGCGATGCAAAAAGTTACCGACACGTTTAAACAGTCGCTGAGCGCCACGGTTAGTTCAGTTATATCGGCACTTTCCACACTTAAGACCAAAATAGATGCCGATACCGATGCCGCAACGCTTAAAACCGATCTTAAATCAATAACAGACTCGTACCGCGTGTTTGCGCTTGTGCTGCCGCAAGGCCGCATTGCTGCCGCGGCCGACCGCGAGGTAACGCTTGTCTCTATGATGTCGACGCTCGGCGCCAAGCTCCAGGCCCGCGTGCAGGCGGCGGGGCAGGCCGGCAATGATGTAACGGCTCCCACGGCCGCACTCACCGACATGGCAAGCAAATTGCAGGATGCACAAACGCAGGCCGAGGCGGCCGTAAGCGCCAGCGCGGCTCTTACTCCCGACAACGGCAATGCCACGCAGATGGCAAGCAATACTGCGGCGCTTAAAACGGCGCGCGGCGATATAAAAACCGCTCAGGCCGATTTGGTGGCAGCCCGCAAAGACATAGACACGGTTGTGGCTGCTCTTAAAACAATGAAGACCTCTACAACCGCCTCAACCACGGCGCAGTAGTTTACTTTTTCTCGAGCAATAAAAAAACCGCACTCATGAGTGCGGTTTTTTTATTCGTGCACCACAATAGGACCCTCGAGTTTTTTCTCGGGGATGTTAAGCCAGAGCGATGCTATGGCGCCTACAATAAGGAGTGCCATACCGCTGAGGAAAATAGTGTGGTACGCATCAACCTGCGCTTTGAGCTCGATGAGCGCTATGTATGTTTGTGTTGCTACAGCCGTGTGTACATTGAGCACGCTGTTGCGCGCAATGTTGAGCACATTGCTGTCGGTGGCGTTTTGGAGGATGGTGCCAAAAAGCGCAATGCCAAAGGCCCCCGCAATATTGCGCACGAGCGCGAGTATCGATGAGGCAACGCCCATCTCCTCGCCGGGCACCACCGCGGCGACGGCGCCGGTGCGCTGGGCCATGCCAAACCCCATGCCAAAAGCCATGACCGCGAGCGGTATCATGATGTCCATTGCCGTGGCGCGCACGTCTATAAAATAGGCAAACAGATAGAGGCCCAACGCCGCAACGAGAGTAGAGGCAAAGATGACGTACTTTGCCTTAATCCGGCCGGTGAGAGCGCCGCCAAGCGGGGAGGCTACCATCATTGCGGCCGCCATCGGGATAAACAGATAGCCCGACTCGGTGGCGCTATAGCCAAGAAATGTCTGCGCAAAAATCGGGATCAAAAAGATGCTGCCCGAAAGGCCCATAAACACAATAAAGTTGTTGGTGAGCGTGTTGACAAATACCGAGTTTTTAAAAAATTTAAGGTCGACAATAGGTTCGGTATGATTCTTTTCAATAACATAAAACACCGTCATAAATATGATTACGCCGAGGTAACACAGCATGCTGTTAAGCGATGTCCAACCCCAGCTGGTGCCTTGGTCGAGCACCAACACCAGCGACGAAAGCGCGGTGCCGAGCGTGAGCGCGCCCCACCAGTCAAACGAGACCGTTTCGCGGCCGGTTGACTCCGGCACAAACACGAGCGCCATCAACATGCCTATAATGCCCACCGGTATGTTGATATAAAAGACCCACCGCCATCCAAAGTTGTCGATGATGGGGCCGCCAAGAAGCGGGCCAACCACGGCCGACGCCGCAAACACGCTCGACCAGATGCCCAGCGCCTGCGCGCGCTCGCGCCCTTCTTTAAACGTAAAAGCAAGTATGGCCATTGCGGTGGGATAGTCGGCCGATGAGGCAATAGCTTGTATGATGCGAAAGACAATCATCGAGCTCAGATTCCACGCGAGCCCGGCCAACGCCGAGCCGATGATAAAAATGCCAAAGCCCATCATGTATACCTTTTTGCGCCCCACGGTGTCGCCGAGTTTGCCCCACACCGGCACAAACACGGCGTTGGCCAGGATGTAGGCGGTGGCTATCCAGCCTGCCGCCGACACGGTAATAGCAAAATCGTTGATTATTTTAGGCAGCGCCAAGTTGACGATGGTTTGGTCGAGGCGACCCAAAAAAGTCCCCACCATGACCGTGGCCAAAATAAGCCATTTTGCGTTGTCATTTTTTTTCGGCATCCTAAAGTTTTGTTGTTACTGCGTTTTGTAGACCCACACTTTTGCCGACATGCCGTTATTAAGTTGCGAGTATGCCGTAGTGTCAAACTTTATTTTGACGTCAAAGTTTTGCTCCTCGCGGTTGTCGCTGACGCTAAACACCACGTCGGATGCCTCTGAGGTAGGCGAGACTTCGTCAACGACGCCGTAAAATTTTTGGCTGCCAAACGCATCAACGGTAAACTCGGCTTGCTGTCCGACTTTTATATCAACAAGACCTTTGTCTTCAACCACTTGGCCCACCACGCGCAGCTGTGTGGGGTCGAGGGTAGCAACCACCACATCGGCGGGGCCTACGGTTTGGCCGATATTATTGTTGACGCTGATAACCAAGCCTCCTGATGTCGATTTAATAAGCTCGGTGCCGACATTGGCCACCACCGTATCGGGCGGCAACAGTTGCCCCACACTCACATATACCGCGTTGAGTGTGCCGGGGTTGGTAGGCGAGAGGTCAACCATAGGAGCCTCGATCTGCGCTTTGTCGATATACACGGTGTGGCTTGCTGCTGCAAGATAGGCAAACGCACCTATGCCGCCGCCGATGACCACCACGATAAATGCGGCGAGCGCGAGCACTTTTGGATTAGTTGATTTTTTTTCCATACGAATTATTGAATACAGATTATTGGAGCGGGATGGTAATGTTGGCACTCATACCGGAGGTAATGGCCGGATCGGTTTTAAGAAACTGCAGTGTCGCTTTATACCCAAGCGGTGCGCCGGCCGCATCGCTCGTGGGGCTCGGAGCGGTATCAACCGACACTACCTGCGCCGCAAACTGCCTCCCGTTGCCGTATGCGTCGAGCGTCACTTCGGCCGGAGCGCCCGCTTTTATTTTGGTGATATCGATTTCGGAAAAATAGGCCACTATCTGCAGTGCATTCTCCGGATTAAGCGAAAGTGCGACCGTGTTTGGCGCTACCGTGTCTCCTGTTTTTATCTGCACGCTTGCCACGGTGCCCGCAAACGGAGCCGTCACGAGCGAGTTTTGTATTTGTGCGTCAATAGTTTCCACTTGCGCCTCGGCTCCCTGCACTTCGGCTTGCGCGGCCGCAACGCTCTCCGGCGTGGCGCCGGCATTAAGCTGGCTAAGCGCATTTTGTGCGCTTGTTACCGCAAGTTTTGCCGAAGCTATCTGTTGCTCGGCAGCCTGGAGCGACGTAATAAGCGCATTGACTGAAGCTTGGAGCGAGCTCACGGAGCCTTCTGCAACCGTTACCGATGCACTGCTAAACGACGAGGAAGGAGTTGCACTGCCGAGCGCCACCAAAAGTGCGTCGGTGTACGCGCGCACATCGCCAAGGTGGGCAAGCGAGAGTGTGAGCTCCGATTCCACCTGTGCGGGAGTGTCATCGGGGAGCGATATGGTCTCGCTGTTCCACGCGGCAAGGCTTGCCTCGGCCGTGCCGCGGGTGTTAACCGCGTTGATAGAGTTTTGTGTATTGCTGGTGTTAAACACGAGCGTGGGATTGTTGGAGCTCGGCTGGTTAAAAAGCGTGTCGGTATTACTGCTCACGCTGCTAAAGGCTTTGTCATAGCCTTCGGCAATGGTAGTGGCCGCGTTGGTATATGCGTTTTGAAGTGCGACGTTTGCTTGGTCGATGGCCGTTTGTTTTGCGGTGACATCCACTGCGCGCGGGCCCGCTTGAAGCTCGGCAAGGTTTGCCTGCTGGGTTTTAAGTGAGGCCTCGGCTCCGGCGAGCTCGGCATCTAATGTCGCCGTATCGAGCGAGGCGAGTGTCTCGCCCGCGTAGACGTTTTGGCCCACGGTTGCGTTAATGTTTGCCACGCGTCCGCCGCTCATAAAGGCAAGGTTTGGATTTTGTGCCGGCTCTACCGTGCCGGTGGCGGTAAGGCTTTGTGCGGTAGTTGATGCGGCAGAAGCGCTTACATCGGCGTTGGGGACGGCAGTTGCCACTTTGTAATATATGCCGCTGCCAATGGCAACCACCGCCACCAATGCAATGGAGCCGAGTACAATCGGGTGGGCAAACAATGAGTCTGAGGTTGTTTTCATATCAAAAATATAAAATTATTTTTTTAGTACTAATAGTTAGGCGCTCTCAAGCAGCTTTCGCAAAATACGGTTGAGCTCTTTACGATCTTGTGCCCCGAGCGGGCCAAAGAGTGTGCCGAGCACCGCGTTGCGTTTTGTCTCAAATGTTTTGAGCGTGCGCTTGCCTTTGGGAGTAACGACCAGCTCTACTTTGCGACGGTCTCCCGCATTTGCACGACGCTCCAGAAGCCCGTTTTGTACAAGCTCTTCCACTAAAAAAGTTGCGGAGGGAGCTCTGATGTTAAAATGCCGCGCCACGTCCTGCATGGAGAGGTGCGAGAGGGGAGAGCTCTTGTGCCCGGCCACAAACCATAGTGTCTGACATTGTGAAAAGGGCATGCCAATAGCGTGCTGCATGCGGCTTTTTAGCGCCAGCCCTACTTCGGTAAACAATGTTACGGTGCTGTCTTGTCCTTGCATATATTCTATACTCTAATAGTTAGATTGCCTAAGTATATACCACCCTTTCTGGTTTGTCCATGAAGCTGCGCGCTCGGCAGGGCAGCCCCTTGCATCTTGACAAAACCTCTGGTATTGTAGTGCCAGACTGAATTGTGGGCTGTGTTGGCCGGATGGCCGGTATTCTTATTAATTTACTCTATTTATATATGTCACTCTATCGCTCTCTGGTTGTATCTCTCGCCGCTCTCGTCGTTATGGCTGCATTGGTGCCGGCTTTTGCGTTTGCACAGTCATACAATTGCGGCACGACCAACTCCAACAATTGGAGTTTTTGGAACAATGGCAACAACACCGCGTGCACCTCGGGGGATCTCTTGGTGTATGTGCAGGTTACCAGCAACAATAGCTACAACAACAACTACAACAACAATTACAACAACGGCTATAACAACTACAATCAGGCGCCTTCCAACTTTACCGTTGCCGTTTCCGGCCTCAATGCCAATCCCTCGACCTTCCCGGGCTCGCTCAGCGGCACTCAAGTGACGGTCGCCGGCTCGTACTCCGTAACAGCGCTCCAGCTTCAGGGATATAGCGCTTCGTACTCAAGCGGCTGCACCGGTACGCTCTCGCAAGGCCAGAGCGCGCTGTGTGTTGTTACCGAGAGCAATTCTTACTCGTCCTACAACCAATACTCCACGCCGTATCTGTACAATTATTCTTACAATGTGCCGCTTAGCTGTACTCCTTCGTATCAGACCGTTAACCTCGGTCAGACGACGACCTTTACCGCCAACGGCGGCGACTACAGCCAGTACAATTGGCAAACCCCGCAGCGCGCGTATCTTAATGTAGGGCCGGTACTTAATGTGGCCTTTACACAGACCGGTACGCAGACCGTGAGTGTCACCAACGGTACGGACGTTGAGTCGTGCACTGTCAACGTGGTGGTGAGCGGCGCTCCGGCTCCGGTCGTGGTCAATCCTTACAACCCTATCTATCCTTCTACCTACAGCTCAAACTCCAACTACGGCAGCGTGTACGTAACGCCGACCTACATCCCGAGCCTCCCCAACACCGGTTTTGCACCGATGTCGGGCGCCGAGGCCGCATCGGCAGCGGTGCTCGCTATCGCGATGGCGCTCATTGCACTCCCTTATGCCAGAAAAGCTTTTGCTGTTGTCCTCGGCTAAATCGGTGGTGGTAGCAAAAAACCCGCCCTCCAATTGGCTGCGCATGGTCGCCATTACTGCGGGGCTTTTGGTCGTGCTGGTCGGCGCGGCAAACGTAGTGTCGCGTCTTGCACAATCGGCACTTGGAAGCAATGCTTCACTCGATATATTTGCTCCCGCAATTGCGGTTACCAATCCGTCTGCGCTTAATTCGTTGCGGAGTGCTTCGTCTACCGCTCCAATTATTCCTGCGCGTCTTATCATTCCTTCGATTGGCGTTAATGCCAACGTCGAGCAAGTTGGCAAAAAAGCTGACGGCTCGATGGGCACACCGCAAACGTTTGGAGATGTTGCATGGTACGCACTCGGCTCAAAGCCGGGAGCACCAGGCAACGCGGTCATCGATGGCCATGTAGACAACGCGCTCACCACGGCGGGCGTCTTTATGCATCTCTCACAGGTGCATTTGGGCGACACCATAACGGTTGCCGATGCTTCGGGTGCCGCGCGCACCTTTGTGGTACAAAATATTCAGGAAGTTGCCGCCGACACTGCACCCGACCCGTCCATTTTTGCAACGACAGGGCCCGCTAGCCTCGTGCTCATTACCTGCGACGGCGACTGGGTGCCGTCCGCCAAGAGTTTTAGCCAACGTCTTGAGGTGTTTGCAACCCTTAAGTAAGCATGGTAGGGTAGGGGCGTTCGAGTAAGTTCTCCTAACGGCTGCTGTGCCTGGCGGAGGGTCGCCTTACGTAGAACTAGTTAATTAGTACAACGTATTTCGCGTAATATGGCACGTAAATTGTTTGTGGGCGGACTTCCGTACCGCACAACCGGAGACGAGCTTCGCGACGCATTCGCTCAGGCGGGTGAAGTCGCCTCGGCCTCTATCGTGACTGATCGCGAGACTGGCCGCTCCCGGGGCTTTGGCTTCGTGGAGATGGTTAATGATGCAGACGCCGAAGGCGCCATTGCCATGTGGAATGGCAAGGACCTTGGTGGTCGCATGCTCACAGTCTCCGAGGCACGTCCTAAAGCAGCCTAAGTAGCTTGCTACTTAGAATATAAGTAGACTAAGGCCTCGCTTTAACAAAAAACTCCCTTCGGGGAGTTTTTTGTTATCATAGCGGAGACAATAGTAATATATGGGGCAATCAGTTGAGCCTGACGAGGCGAGACATAGCAAATTTTTAGCAAAAAATTTGTGGTGACCCGGATATTATTATTGTTGCAGCTATGTATAAACTACTTAAAGAGCTTAAAGCGTTTTATAAAAAAGAGGGGAGGAGTCATCTGCTTTGGCGTAAAACCAAAGACCCGTACAAAATTTTAGTATCAGAAATCATGCTCCAACAAACACAGGTGGAGCGGGTTATACCTTTCTATAACAAATTTATAAAAAAATTCCCCACCGCCAAAGTGCTTGCCAAAGCAAAACTGAGCGATGTGTTAGAAGAGTGGCAGGGCTTGGGCTATAACCGGAGAGCAAAGTTTTTGCACGAAGCGGCAAAAATAATTACAAAAGAGGGGTTTACCGGCCAAAAACTCCCCGGCGTCGGTCCATATACACAAGGCGCGGTTTTGGCGTTTGCACTTAATAAGCCGGAAGTATTTATCGAGACCAATATCCGTAGCGTCTTTCTACACTATTGCTATGCTAGTGTTTTGCAAAAGACTGCAATAAGAAAAGTATCGGATGAGGAGCTTTTGCCGCTTGTTGCGGAGGCTTTAAAGAAATCAGAGATGCAGCCGCGCGACTTTTATGCGGCACTCATGGACTACGGCTCATACCTCAAGCAAAGCGGCGTTAAAGTAAATTCGCAGAGCAAGCATTACGTAAAGCAATCAAAGTTTGAGGGCAGTACGCGCCAGCTGCGCGGTGCAATCCTCCGCGAACTGCTCAAAAAACCGGCCACGCTTATCCAATTAGAAAAAAATCTCTCGCCGCGTACGCGAAGAGAGATTGAAAGAGAACTTGAACATTTACAAAACGAGGGCTTGCTTAAGAAACGTGACGCCAATTTTGAGGTCGCGTAGGACCTCCCAATTCGGGATTGTGTCCCGAGTTGTCACACAACTCCCCACGCCCATTCAAGTGATTACTAAACCGATAGTAATCACCTACGTTGGTGAAGAAGCTGCCACTCTCCGGACAAATTCGAACGAGTTTAATGCCCGAACGCCCGCAAATAGGGCAGCGCGTTGTGATTGAATAAGTGACATCAGACGCTAGAGATGTCTGCTTAAACCAGGCAAGTGTTGCGCACATGTGTGGCCTCCTCCCGTTTAAACAATCCGCGCCAACTATAGCGCATCCGCTCTTTTTAACAACCCGAGTGTTTGCAAAGTTTCAAAAATAAAAAAAGCGGAAGTATTACTTCCGCTACTCCTCCTTTTTTCCTCTGGGGGATTTTTTGTCCCAATACCAAGCGACAACTGCGAAAAACGCAAGACCCAAAAGGCCAATAGGGTTCATTTCGTGCTCCTTGTACCCGTCTAAATCGATTGTATCACTTTATACTCCTAAAACAACCGGTATGACTATTGGCCTTTTGTTGGTTTTTTCGAAGAGGAAGCGGGCTACCGCGTCGGTTACCTCGTTTTTAACCATGTCGAAGTTTATCGGGTTTTGACCGTGGCTCGAGTCCTCGATTGTCTTTTTAACAATGAGGCGCGCTTGGCTTAAGAGTTCTTGATTTTCGCGCAGGTACACAAAGCCGCGCGAGATAATGTCGGGGCTTTTGCGCAGACGTCCGGTTTTAGGGTTAACGGTTGCGATGATGACAAACATACCCTCCTGCGCCAAGACGGTCCTGTCGCGTATCACCACCTCTTGTATGTCGCCGATGGCAAAGCCGTCAACCAGGCGCAAGCCCGCCGGTGCAGACTCTTTGAGCCGCACGATTTTTTGGCCCTCGCCCTGTATCTCGATAATGCAGCTGTTGTCGGGCACGATTATTTCGTCCTCAGCACGGCCGCATGCCTTGGCAATGTCGGCATGCACGCGCAACATGTAGTGGTAGCCGTGCATCGGCATAAAGAAGCGCGGATTTATTTTTTGATGGATCCAAAACGTCTCGTCGCGGTTGGCATGGCCCGAGGCATGCACGTCGGCCGTGTCGCGGTGGATGATGCGCGCGCCTTGGCGGCTTAAATTGTCTTTGAGCTTTTGCACCGAGCGCTCGTTACCCGGCACCACCGATGATGAGAGCACGATAATGTCGCCTTTTTTAATCTTTACATATTTGTGCGTCTTCATCGCGATGCGCATGAGCGCCGCAAATTCGTCGCCTTGCGCGCCGGTGCCAAGGATAACTATCTTGCTGTCGGGCAAGCTCTCGAGCGCCTCGGCGCCGATAAAGGTCTTTTCGGACACTTTGAGGAGACCGAGCTGTTTAACTATCTCGATGTTGACCTTCATGCTACGACCCTCGACGAGGATCTTTTTACCCGCGCGCTCGGCGCTCTCAATGATGCGCATAATGCGCTCAAGTTGAGACGAGAACGTGCCGATGATAAGCCGGTTGTTTGAGGTGCGGATAATCTCATCCATGTTTTTTTGCACCAAGCTCTCGGGGGTAGAGAAGCCCGGCCGCTCACAATTGGTGGAGTCGGCGCCAAGAAAGAGCACTTTTTTATCTTTAAAGTACGCAAAGTGTTCCTCTTCGAGGGGTGTGGGTACGCCATCGACGTGGTCGAGTTTGAGGTCGCCGGTAAATACTATCTCGCCGTAGGGCGTTTCGATAATGATACCCATTGAGTCGGGGATGGTGTGTGTCACCGAGAAAAATCGCACGCGCAAATTGCCGACGCGCACGGTGTCCTCCTTTTCCACCTCGTGGATAGTAACCGGTTTGAGATTGGGGAACTCCTCTTGGCGCTTTTTAATCATGAGGCCGGTGAGCTCGCGGGTGTAAATCGGCGGATAGCCGATGCGGTCGATGATATAGGGGATGCCGCCGATGTGGTCGAGGTGGCCGTGCGTGATAAACATCGCGCGGATTTTGTCGCGGCGGTCCTCGAGATACTTGGTGTTGGGCAAAATGTAGTCGATGCCCGGCGTGTCCTCCTCTTTAAACTGGAAGCCGCAATCGACAATGACGATGTCATCGCCAAACTCGACCGCTGTCATGTTGCGGCCTATTTCCTCGACGCCGCCAAGCGGGATGATGCGGATATTGCCTGCCTCAAGCGGAGGGATGGGCTTTTCGTCGGGATTGGAGCCTTGCTCGGCCACTATGCGTACCGGGTGCGCTTGATGCGGGCGCGGCCCTTCGCGGCGCAGTTTGCCGCGGCCTCCTCCTTTGCCTCCTCTGCCAGCTGGTTTGGCGCCTGCATGCCCGTGAGGGCGCGGCCCGCGGTGCGGGTTAAAAGGCTTCCGTTGTTCTGTCGTTTTAATCTGTTCGTCCATATGATTTTGTTGAAATCATGTCGCGTACTCGTCCTTTTGACGCGACCTTATTTTTTATAATTTAATTAGCTTATAATTTTTATTTTTTAACAAAGATGGGCCACACACTCTCGCTCTCGCGATGCCACTGGCCTACGCTCAAAAACCGATCGCTTGGCGACTCGACAAAACCCACATCGAGACCTTGCAAGTTAGTAGGCACAATATACACGAAATCGGGCGCATAGAGAAATACGGCCGGAATGTCGGCGCTCAGTTGTGCCTCAAACTGGGTGTAGAGCTTTGCACGCGTGGCATCATCGGTAGTGGTGCGCAACTGTTCCAATATGTTGTCGGCGGTCGAGTTGGCATACAGCGCAATGTTGAGCCCCGGGTCGGTGCGCTGGCTCGAGTCCCAAAACGCAAAGAGGTCGAGCTCGCGGCCGATAACTTCGCCAAAAAGGAGAGCATCGTATTTGCGCGGACGGATGACATTTTGCGAGAGGTCGCCCTGGTCATAAATTTGTATGTCTACTTTTGCGCCCATTTTTTGCCACTCGCTTTGCACATATTGCGCGGCCGCGCGGAGCTCCGGCACGTTGTCGGTGGCGAGGCTAAACTCAAG
>Ga0182030_10015906_pt1 | contig 14702 bp, 4 predicted proteins | sample 812S3MmetaG_FD_121299 | JGI IMG/M metagenome (GOLD analysis project Ga0182030, IMG submission 121299) | Permafrost microbial communities from Stordalen Mire, Sweden - 812S3M metaG (Illumina Assembly) | ecosystem: Environmental > Terrestrial > Soil > Wetlands > Permafrost | place: Sweden... | reverse complement strand
TTGTCGCTCCTCACTTCTACAACGGTCGCGACAAGTCGTTCTTCTTTGCGGCCTTTGAAGGATTTGACTTCACCAACTCGTCGTTGACCGGCAGCAATCAGCCTACCGACAAGATGCGCAGCGGCGACTTTTCGGACTTTGCGCCGGGCGGAGCCTGCTATAACGGCAAGACCCTTTCCCTGACCAATCCGTTAACGGGAGCCAGTCTCGGAACCCGGGTTACAAACATCAATCCTGTTTCCGCCACGCTGCTCACCATGCTCTATCCGCACGCCACCGATCAGAACATCTGCCCACTGGCAGGCAATACCAACACATGGGAGAACATAAGTTACACGCAGTCGGCTCGGCGCTTCTCGCTGCGTCTCGATCACAAGCTGACCGAGAGGGATCAGCTTCGCGGCACCTTCCTGCATGCCTTCTACGGCCCTTATCCATCCGGCTGGAACGACAGCCTTACGGGCGGCAACAGCGGCATCGGCGATCACGATGTCGATGGTATCTTAGGCTGGACGCACATTTTCTCGTCCTCGATCGTGCTTGACGTGCCGGTTTCTTACAAGCACCTCGACATCTACCGTTTGCCGCACCGGCTGGAAAACTATGGCGCTGTCGTTCCAGGCCTGGGTACGATTGCCGGAGACGGCGCTCCAGGTATCAGCATCTCCAATCCCAGCGGCTCGTCCTATCTGACATCAATTACCGGCGTGAGTGACAGCACGGCCGGCTACCCAGGACTCGAACAGGACGGTAATCTCACTCCGACGCTGACCTGGGTTCTTCCACGCCACACCATCAAGATGGGCGGCACTTTCCTGCTGCATGATTGGTATACTTCCAGCGCAGTCACCAACGGCAGCTTCACCTTTGCCGGCGGCGTCACGCCGTACTCAGGCGATGCCTTTGCGGACTTCCTGCTGGGCCTTCCCTACAAATCGCAGAACGGCGAGCCGACTGGCCGCGTCCCGCAGCGCTTCTTCACCTTCGAGTATGGATTCTTCGCCCAGGATGACTGGAAGGTAAACAACAAACTGACCATCAACGTTGGCGCCCGCGTCGACAAGCAGTGGTTCAGCGATGACCAGTTTGGCCGCAACTCCCTGTGGATTCCCGAACAGCAGAAGCTGGTCATGTTCACTGGCTCCAATGCCTATCCCACTGACGTGGTCGCCCCCTATCTGTCGGCGCTGACAGCAGCCAACGCCGTTGAAACCTCGGCGACTGCCGGCATGAGCAGCAAGGCTTGGGATTATCTGCACGAGCCCAAGTTTGCCTTTGCTCCGCGTTTGGGCTTTGCGTATCAGGCATTGCCGAAGACCGTGGTACGCGGATCGTATGGCCTGTTCTACAACCTGCTGGCCGAGGATTACACCACGGCTTATATGCAGGGTCAAACTCCATACTCCGGCGCGGCCACCTACACCAACAGCAGCACCGCGTACAACAACAGCTACTTCAACATGAGCAATCCGTTCGTGACCTCAGGCAACTATTCGACGGCCAGCTTCAGCGTCAACGCGGAACACAAGATTGTTGTTCCTTACAGCACAGCCTACAACTTGCAGGTGGAACGGGAACTTCCGTACAGCATCGCCCTGCGCGTGGGTTATGTTGGCATGCACAACATGAAGCAGAACGACAACGGCAGCACCAACTCGATGGGCCTCAATGTGCCGGCGGGCAATGCGCCGCTTCTTTACACTCATTCCGACGGGAAAGGCGGCGCTAAGATTGGCGTGGCGAACGCGGATTACAACTACCCGATCTTTGCCTCAGGCCTGAACGGCTACAACTGGCCCGATTACCACACCACCATGAACTCGTTGCAGGTGGGGTTGCGCAAGCAGTACAGCGGCGGTTCCTCGATCAACGCGGAGTTCCAATGGTCGCGCATTCTGGGCGTGGAAGCGTTCCAGAACCCGACCGGAACAACCCCGCACGACTCCTATGGCCCGGACGGCGGCATCACCCCGGTGGTGCTGGCCATGAACTACACCTACGCGCTGCCCTTCGGCCACGGTCGCAGCTTCCTGACGAACTCCAGCAATCTGGTCGACAGGATTCTTGGCGGCTGGAACTACTCGGGCGTTGGCACCTTCGAAGAGGGGCAGCCATTTAACGTCACCACCAACCAGAGCGGCACAATGTGGAGCGTCGGCACCGGACTCCGTCCGAACCGCGTTGCTGGACAGCCGCTGTATCCAAGCCACAAGACAAAAGCAGAGTGGTTCAACCCTGCGGCATTCGCCGCACCGCCCTGCTACAACACGATCGAAGCCAGTTCCTCTACCGGATATACCTGCGCACAGGTTGCAACAGCGGGATTTTTGGCAGGTATTCCCACTTATGTCGGTATCGGCAACGCCAGCTATAACATGCTGCGCGGGCCGGGATGGTGGAATATGGACATGAATCTGGCGAAGAATATCAAGTGGGGCGAGCACTACAACGTCCAGTTGCGCGCTGATACCTTCAACACCTTCAACCACCCGAATCTCGGTACGCCGAATGCCACCGTCCCCGTATCGGGAACCAATAACCTGGGCACGATCACAAGCATATCGAGCGCTCCGCCCTACGAATCGCGCTCGGCGGAGTTTGGCGCCAAATTCACCTTCTAACCCTTCACCTCCAACTGCGCGAGGGGTTTCCATCTCCTCGCGCATTTTTTGTGTCTGCAACTGGCGGGTGACCCTCAGCTTGATAAAACACTGTATGAGACCAGAGCCATGTGCCCGCATACCAAGTTATCATTCCAACAGCTCGCGACTTACTCGATTATTCCCCAATGGCACATTGCGAAGTTATTGTTTCTGACTAGGACAGCATCCATGGAGACAACACTGAAACAGCGGTCTGAATCGACCTTGGATTCGTCAGCCCGAGGCGGTAGGCGCTGGCTCTCGCTCGACGTTTTGCGCGGCCTCACGGTCGCTTTCATGATCCTCGTCAACAACGCAGGCGACGGCGCAGTCTCTTACGCGCAACTACGTCACTCGGCATGGAATGGATGCACGCTGGCTGATATTGTCTTTCCCCTCTTTCTGTTCATTGTCGGTGCATCGATCGCGCTGTCATTCGGCGCGCGCCTCAAGCGGGGCGTATCCCGGCGCGCCATCCTGCTCCAGGTGGCCAGACGCTCTTTGTACATCTTTGCGCTTGGTCTTCTGCTGAACGCGCTGCCCTACTTCCGTCTTGGCGAACTGCGCTACTTCGGCGTATTGCAGCGCATCGCGTTGTGCTACGCGCTGGCCAGCGCCTGCTATCTCGCGGGTCGGCTTGCGGCCTGCGCCATGACTTGCGCTGCTACGCTGGCTGGCTACTGGTGGTTACTGCTCCATGTGCCGGTGCCCAGCATCGGCCTGCCCGGAGCAACGGTCGGCATACTCGACCGCTATGGAAATCTCGCCGCATGGCTTGATCGCCTGCTGGTGCCACAGGCGCACTTGTATCATCACAGCTTTTATGACCCTGAAGGATTGCTGAGCACTCTGCCGGCGTTGGCGACAACTCTGTTTGGCGTGCTGGCTGTGGAGTGGTTTCTGACTGTTCGCCCAGTCTGGAAAAAGTCCTTATCGGCATTCGCGGTCGGCCTTGTTCTGATGGCCTGCGGACTGCTGTGGGCGCAAAGCTTTCCGCTCAACAAACGCCTCTGGACCAGTTCCTTTGTCCTGTTCACCACAGGCATCTCGATTGCTCTGTTTGCGCTGCTGTTCTGGCTTATTGATGGGCCATTCCAGTTGCGGCGCGGTCTAACACCGTGGCTGGTCTTTGGCAGCAACGCATTGTCGGCCTATGTCCTATCCGAGTTGCTCGCAATCGCGTTGGGTTCCATTCCGCTGCCCAATCATGAGAATCTCCAGCAATTTCTGTTTCATTTGTTGCCGCACTGGCTTGGTCCGCCATTCTTTGTCTCGCTGCTCTATTCCATGCTCTTTGTGCTGGTCTGCTTTCTCCCCGTGCTCTTGCTTTATCGCCGCAAGATCTTCATCAAGCTCTGAGGATCACTGCTCGGGAACGCTCCATGTATCGACTGCCGGCGACATCTCGCCGGTTTCCAGCAGGTGATTGTATCGCTTGCGATACTCCGCCTTGTAGCTCTCGACGGTGCGCTTATAACTCATTGCGGCCGCGCCCGGTTTGCGATGCCAGTTGATTCTCACTTCGCTGGCGCTGGCGGGCAATACCACGCTGTTCTCGCTGATCTGCACTGCCACGCCGTCCACTGCAATCGAAGCCGTTTCCATGAACCAGGGCAGATGCAGAATCAATTGATTCGGAGGCCGCTGAAACTCTGTCTTCAGATGCAACACCGCAGTATCGTCCTCCGGCATTTGCAAAGAAAAGTTGACAAGCCCGAAGTAGCTGGGTGCGCGCTCGACCTTTATGCTCTTTCCCTTTGCGATCCATTCTGGCGAAACCGCCGATAGCAAATGCAAGGTCTCGCCTTCTTCCCGCACCATCATGTTACGCAGCAGGTTGCGATAATCGGCGGCGAACCAGCCATGCGGTGCCAGATTTCCCTCGAAATCGCGCGATCCCCAAGGGCGAATCGAATACTCGAATCCGGCATGAGTCGAACTGGTGTGCAGCAGCTCCGCATAGAACTCACGCATCACCTGTTGCTGATCGCCGCGCACCAGTTCCGTCAGTGTGTTCTTGATGGTCAGGTAGTGGTGCAGGAATATTCCGTCGTCCGGCTCCTTGTAGGTGGCGATTCCCTCCTGATAGTGCGCCTGCACTTGCCGCAGCGTTTCGGTCACTCGTGGGTCGTGCGCATCGAGCATTGGCTCGGGCGTCACCGCCAGCAGGTTGCCCCAATCCGTTCCCTTCCACGCGCCATTGTCCAACGACGGTGGAATAGATCCTCCATTCCTGCTCGTCGCTTCATCCAATACCTTCAGGAAGCATCGCCGGTAATCGTCATACTCCTGCTGAAATCGTTTTGCGTCGTCCCGGTGGCCAGTAGCCTGGGCCAGTTCGATAGCCGACTTCAGGCCATCCAGCGCGAGAAAGTTGTAACCCGTCAGATGCGCCGCCACGTGCTCGTTGTCTTTGACATCGCTCATCGGCATGATGTGCAGCGGATCGGCAGTGCGCGCCTTCGTCAGCCAGTCCACGGCACGCTTTACTTGCGGATAGACACTCTCGGCAAAGCGAAGTTCATGGGTTCGCCGATAGTGCTCGCCAAAGGCCCACAGAGCCTCACCCCAGCCATCGTACTGACCGGGCTGAGATAGAAAGTTCCCATCCGTAGTCTGGCGGGAAGGAAACAGGCTGAGCACTTGAGCGGCGATGTCGCTATATCCGGTGGCATCGTACATACGCACAAAATCCGCCGAGTCGCGCAAGTAGAAGCGATGGTACTGAAACTGGTTGACGGTTTGCACCGCCTGTCCATCGACGAGATTCAGCGCCAGCAAATCGTAGACCAAACTGGCGCGAAAGGTATCTGTCACCTTTGCCTCAGGCAACTGGATCGCCATTCCGCGATCAAGCATCTTGCGCCAAAAAGCCGCCACTTCCCGGTGCGCATCGTCGAAACGGGCCGATTCGAGCTTGGCAAACTCCGGCGTTCCCAACTGAAGCGGCTCCATCGGCAACACAAAATCGAGATCCCGGCTCTCACCCGCACCCAGCTCCACTGTATACGCCGCAGCACTGGTCGGCGTCGTCGGTTCAACGTCGAGTTGCGTTGCCACCAGCGGATGCTCTCGGTTGTAATGGCTGCGTAGCGTGAGCGAAAGCTGCGGCGCGGGCTGCTGAGGAAACCGGTAAAGAGCACGGTCATCGCGCAGGAAAACATCGCCCTTGCAGTTGTAAATCCATTTCTTGTTGAACTCCTCGCCCGGTTGATAGAACTGGCCAATCCCGCTTGCCTCGATGGGTCGGCGAAACCGGTTGTCGCCTGTCGCCATCTCCGTCGTTTGTTCGGCCTGATACCGTATTGCGGTCGTAAGGAAAGCGGCCCTCGGTTGGCTTCCTGAGTTCTTTACTGTGATCCTTACAAAATTTGCCGTTACACCCGCCGTCGCCCCCGCGCCAAGAGAGGCGGAAAACATGGTGAACCGATACTCGATGCCGAGATGCGTCACCGTGTAGGACAGCACGGGCAGAGATCCGTCTTCGAGCGTTCTGACCCGCGCGGAAACGGGTGTCTGTTCTGGCCCCAAAAAGAACATCAACTCGCCGAATCCGGTGTACAGGAATCCTTCTGGCGTAATCTCCGACCCGGAGGATGCATGAAATACGCCTAGCTCGTCCGTAGGCTTGCTGAAATAAGAAAACGGACCCGGCTGGTTGTCGATTTCAGGCGAAACCATTTGGGCAGTCAGGACGGGCGGCATCAACCCTGCCAGTAGAAGTGCTGCAACCGCTCGATGAAAAAGGACGGCCAGCGACCGCGCCGCCAGCAAACACTTGATGCCCATTCTGAATGCTCCTTGCGGTGTCACTTCACCGGACTTGCAGGCTTGCTCGATCCCAGCGCTGTATTCTTTTTGAATCGGCAAATCTACCGCCGAATTGCCTCTGTTCCCGGCCTGCGGGGTCCACGCAACTGACATAAGTCACGGAACGATATGGATGCTGCGAACTGGTATCCAGAAGAAAACACTGGCATACGAAGGTATATCTTCAAGACAATGGAGAGAACTCTGCAAGTGAAGGTACGGTAAGAGCTTTTACTTTTTACTGTAAGGGCCAGTTGCATCACCTGTGGTGGGGGGACTCCTCGTCCAGAGAGCGGCCTTCGGCATGGACTGCGCGTCCAGCGAATAGCCTTCTGCGTGGGGTACGAACGAAAGTGCTTACGTGCCTCTCAGGGGGAGACCAAAATACGCATCATGGGCTGAAGAGGCTGCGGAAGAACTCGGTATTTTGGGTGAGATAGGAAAAACAACAGCAGATTCTTCGACTCACCACCCCCGAACTGAAAGACGTTCGGTGCCCCGTTTGCTCAGAATGACAGCCAGTCTTGTGTTGCGTATTTCAGACTCAGGAGACTAGATCCACTTTCTCCACAGCAACCAGACCTTGATCCCTTGCGTGAGGCACGAGTAGGCAAGCAGCGTGGCCAGCAGAATCGGCCAATAAAGCCCCGGCAGGTGCACAAGGCCAAGCGAAGAGGCCAGTGGGGAGTATGGAAGCCAAGCTCCGAAGGCCATGATGGCCAGTGTTGTGAGGGTCAGCGACCAGCTTGCACGGCTTTGAAAGAAGGGAATTTTATTTGTACGAATAATGTGGATAATGAGTGTCTGCGTCATCAGCGACTCGACGAACCAGCCAGTCTGAAACAACGGGGCGCGGGATGGGTCCCAGCACTTGAAAAGGTAAAGCATAACGAAGAAGGTTGTGTAGTCAAAGATGGAGCTGATGGGTCCGATGCAGAGAATGAACCGCCTGATCTCTCCAATGTTCCAGGGCCGCGGCCGTGCCACCTGCTCTTCGTCCACTGCGTCAGTTGGAATCGGCACCTGAGATATGTCGTAGAGCATATTGTTGGTCAAAATCTGGATCGGCGCCATAGGCATGAAGGGGAGAAAGGCGCTCGCTCCCAGCACACTGAACATATTTCCAAAGTTCGAACTGGCACCCATCCGGATGTACTTGAGAATGTTGGCGAAGACCTTTCGCCCTTCAATCACGCCGCCTTCGAGCACCATGAGGTCTTTCTCCAGCAGGATCAGATCCGCAGACTCCTTGGCGATGTCGACGGCTGTATCCACCGAGATGCCGATGTCTGCGGCGTGCAAGGCGGGAGCATCGTTGATTCCGTCTCCCATGAAGCCGACCACGTGACCCTTGCTGCGGAGAAGTCGAACGATGCGCTGTTTGTGAGCGGGAGTAAGACGTGCGAAGAGTGTGGTCTTCTCCGCCGCATCCGCCAATTCCGCGTCGGACATCTTCTCCACGGCCTCGCCCAGCAGCATAGGATCGGCATCGAGTCCCACATCTCTACACACCTTGCGGCTGATCAGGTCGTTGTCGCCGGTGAGGATCTTTACTGCTACGCCATGCTTGTGCAGCGCCTGGATTGCGATTGCGGCAGTACCCTTGGGCGGGTCGAGAAATGCAACGTACCCTTTCAGCACGAGGTCGTGCTCGTCCTCCTTGGAGCAGGACTGCTTCCCCGGCAGTTCCTTGACCGCTACGGCCAGAACCCGGAAGCCATCGCTACTGAGGTTGGCATATTCGTCCCGCAACCCTTTCATCAGCCCGGGATCCATCGGCGACAGCTTTCCGTCCAACTCGAATTGAGAGCACTGGTGGAATATCTCTTCTGGTGCGCCTTTGGTGAGCAGGATAGCTCTACCATCAGGAGTTTCCACCATCACGGACATCATGCGCCGCGTGAAGTCGAAGGGAATCTCATCGAGCTTTTTATACTTTTCGATGAGCGTTTGCTGATGAAAATCCGAACTATTCAGAATCGCCGTGTCGAGCAGATTCTTGAGGCCGGTCTGGAAGTGACTGATGATGTAACCGTCTAGCAGCACCTCGTCGGTTTCCCGTCCGGCTACGTTGCAGTGCCGCTGCAGCACAACACGATCCTCGGTCAGCGTACCTGTCTTATCCGTGCAGAGCACGTCCATGCCGCCAAAGTTCTGAATGGCATTGAGCCGCTTGACGATCACTTTCTTGCGGCTCATCGCGATGGCACCCTTGGAGAGGCAGACGGAGACGATCATGGGCAGCATCTCAGGGGTCAGACCCACGGCCACGGCCATCGCGAAGAAGAATGCGCTCTTCCAATCGTGCTTGGTAAAGCCGTTGATGAGGAAGACCAGAGGCACCATGACCGCCATGAGCTGGATCATCAGCCATGTGAAGTGGCTCAGGCCGCGATCAAAGCTGGTCGGCGGCGCTTCTTCTGTGATGGAGCCGGCCATGGCGCCAAGATAAGTGTTTACTCCCGTCACAACCACCACTGCGGTGGCAGTGCCGCTTTCAACACTCGTCCCCATGAAGCAAATGTTCTTGAGGTCAATCGGCGAACTGGAAGCCTTGGGGTCCGGGTCGTGGAACTTCTCGACGGGGTAGGACTCTCCGGTAAGTGTTCCCTGGCTGACAAAGAGATCCTTGGCAGAGAGGACTCGCACATCGCCGGGGATCATATCGCCGGCGTGCAGATTGATGATGTCGCCTGGAACAAGGTCGCAGAGCGGCATTTCCCGCGCCGTGCCATCGCGAAAGACATTGGCGGTGACGTGGATCATGGCCTTGAGCTTGGCCGCAGCCGCGTCCGCGCGGGCTTCTTGCACAAAGCGCAGCGTGGCACTGAGCACTACCATGCATGCCATCACGGTGCCGGCGCGTGCGTCACCCGTGGCAAAGGAGATCGACGAGAGAGCGGCAAGCAGGATCAACAGGGGATTGCGAAGGATGATCAAGAGCCGCATAAACCAGCCGCGTCGGCGTTCCTGCGCAACCTGGTTCGGACCGACAGTACGCGCTCGCGCTTCGGCCTCCGCCTGCGTCAGCCCCTCGGGAGTGGAGTGCAGCAACTGAAGCAATGCATCGGAGTCCTTCCCTGCCGCATCAAGGACGGCAGAGGAAATCCGTATGTTGTGGTTCTTGGCTTTTGCAACAGGCGAAGACTTGTCCGGAGCTGCCGGAGTCTCCGCAGGTCCAACACCTGCCTGACCGCTTTTTCCGGCAGACTCTTCCAGTACAGAATGCGTATTGGGTGCTGTCATCGCTCTCTCGGCCGCACTTCTACTCTGTTGTCTGAAGTCTCTTGATGGTTGCGCGGTGCATGGATAGACAGCCGCAGATTCGCAAGACGGGAAAGGTCTTTTGGCACCAGGACAGTTCAGCGATAGATTCTGGCTCTCTGAGAGTATCTGCTCACGAGGAAAAAAAGACTGTCCTGTTCTGCTCAAACGCAAATGCAAAAGGAACGCCCAGCTACACTGACAATCCGCCGGTTCAAGCGTGTGCCTGTAACGTATGCCATTCACAATGACATTGACGCCCCGTGACGGCAGGGTGATGATTCCATCTTGCAGCTCCTTCTCTTTGGATAACCCTTGATCCGGCAGTTGAACCGTTGAGATCGTTGCGAACGGCAGACAGAGTGTGCCTTTTTTGATTTGTTGATTGTCCCCCAATGGGTGGGTCTTTAGAGCGTTTTCCGAAATAGTGTAGACCGGAATTCTGTCGCTATCCCACCCATTCCGCTGAAAAACGCGGAATGGATGGGGCACGGAAATCTATAGCAAAAGCGAAAATGCTCTAGGATGAATGCGGATACTTTCAGTCCGACGTACGATCAGAAGCGGCCCATGCGCACACGCACCACTTCAGGCTTGTCATGAAAGCATAAGCCACGGTCTGTTTCATCGCCATTCCAAAGGCGAATAGGCTTCCAGACACCCAATTCAAAACGCCCCTGCTCGACAGTCACAAACTGACTGCGCATCCACGGCTGCTTGCCCGGAAGATGGAAGACGACGCTTGCCTCGTCTCCCGTGACCAGAAATTCATCCGGTCCAAGCTGAGCCACCATCACCGCTCCATGCACATCTTTTGTGCCGGGCGCAGTGTGTCCGTCCGATTGCGGAAAGCCAAAAGAGACCGTTGCCTGCCAGGAGCCGAAGTCGATCTCCTGCTCGCTGCGCCCCGGTTCTTCCACTGCGGTCTTCACCTTGCCCTCGAACTCCAGGCGTGCGATCTGCTCGGCCATGGGCTGAAATAACTCAAAGTTCTGCGCATGAGCTTTCCAGGGAAGATCGCCAAAAATATTCCATCCCGTCTGATCCACACCGAAGGGCGTAAAACCGATTGCGCCCGCGCCCAGAGCATAGTAGAAGGACTTTCCATACTCATTATTCCTGCCAATCTCTGGAATGAGCAGAGCGTTGTCTGGACGGCGATAAGCTTCGAGAATGGAGAGAACAAACGGAGAGTCGGAAGAGTAGATATCTGGCCCTATAACATCGATTGAAGGAGCCAGCGCCTTCCACAATCCTATACGCGATTGCACCGCGCCGCCGCTGGGATAGCCGATTCCGGGAAGAGGCAGTTGACGCTGCGGCAACTCTCCGGCCGGATAATTCAACCAGACGTTGATGGAGTATGGGATATCAAGCTCACGCTTGCCTGCGGCAGCGATTTCATTGATGTACCTGGCCTGATGATAGACCTGAAAGACCTCATCAGCATCACCGTCGAAAACCTGACGCCAACTGCCGGGAGACTTTTTCGCCGCAGCCAGCAAATCGGCTGGAACCGGTCCTTCAAATTCCCGGTTCGCCGCATCGGAGTTATCGCGAATGCTGCCGATATTGCCGGATTCGTTCTCCACCTGAATCATCAACACGGTGTGTTGATCGCCGTCAATCTGCTGAAGATGACGCGTTAATGCGACAAACGCGGCTTTATCGGCATCGAGCGTATTGCGGCCCAGCGGCGACAACACATCAATCGGTTCTCCATCGGGGCGAATCGTATGCGGAAACCGCTTGCTGTCTCCCTTCACCCAAGAGGGCACATAATGCATGTTGCCATTCTTCCAGGTTCCAAACCAGAGCAAGACAACATGAAGATGGTGCGTGCGCGAGCCTTCAATCAACTGATCGACATTGTCAAAATTGAAATGCCCTTCCTGTGGCTCAATCTGCTCCCAATACACGGGCGCTTCGATTGTGTTTGCGTGGAGTTGCTCCATCGACTGCCAGACCTGCGGCAACTCGCTCGGCCATGCGCTGGAGTTGTGGATCTGCCCGCCCAGAATCAGATAAGGCTTGCCCTCGACTAGCAGAGCGAACCTTCCATCTTTTTCTACGATCTTCGGCGCTTCGACAGCACTCGCACTTTGCAAGGCCGCCCCAAGCAGCAGCACCGCGGCAATGCTTTTCAAAACTGCGCCCGGCAGTCGGCTGGTTCTTGAAACCATCTCGTTCCCCCTGGTGTTGCACTGTTTTTCTGCCGGCTGCTCACTCTCAATGAGTCGCGAGCGCATGGAACGATTGCGGATTGCCTTTTCCATGCGGCGCGGATCCATTCGGCCTCCCGGACCATGGTTATTGCACGGTGACCTGAAAGCTGGCATTTTGCGTAATGCTGCCGGAAGTAGCGGTGACCTTGACATCATAGACCGCTGCTCCCGTTGTGACGCTCAATGCCGCGCTGGAAGCCGAGGCGCCAAATGAGTCCTGGGCAACCACCGTAAAACTGTACGCTGTTGCGGGCGACAAACCGGTCACCGAATACGATGAACTGCCTGCTGTCCCGATGAGTTTGTTGTTCTGATACACGGAATAGCCGGTGACCGTGCAGTTGCTGCCTGCGCTGGGTACCGTCCATGCAAGCGTGGTTCCGCTGCTGGTGGTCGATGAGGCCGTCAAGCCGGCAGGTGCGCCGGGCACGGAAGAACAGGATGAGGGAGGGGGAGTGCTGTTGCCAGCAGAACTGCCGCTTCCGCAGGCGACAATTTGAAGAATGCCCACTGAAGCGATATAGAAGAGAAGCAGGAACGGCAGTCTGTTTTTGCCTGGATACCGGAATGCGACCCCGATGCCAAGCAGCGTTAAAGCAGAGAAGGGAAAGACGCCCGCATAAAATATTTTCGATGCGGGATGGGGCGCAGTAGGTGGCTTGGACGGAAGCGATGCGGTTGTAGCCTTGCTGGTCGTGTCAGACTCATGACGCAGGAAAGCTTGGGCAGCCGCGGTGGTAATTGTGAGGGAGACAGGGGTAGGGTTTCCACCGCCAAGCGTAGCAGTCGTGGAAGGGCAAGTGGCTCCAACCATCGCAGCGGGAAGTGTGCAAGCGATTGAAACCGTACCGGAGAAACCACCTACGGGCACAAGTGTCAGCGATGCGGTCGTAGATTTTCCGGCAGAGACAGTGACATTCTGGATGGGGGTCGCAATATAGAAATCAGGCGCCACTGTTGCCTGCGCGCTGAGAACGATATGATCCAGGTCCGGCGCCGCTGCGCTGGAGTTGGACAATTCTATGGAGTTGCTTCCCGCATTGAGTTGCACCGGGATTCCGGTGGCTGAGGGAATGGAGAAACTTGTTCCGATAAGAGAGACCGGCGTGGCGGCGCCACCGTTCACGCTGACATCATAGGTGCGCGTCCCGCTCGCCATGCCATAAATGGTCATGTTATACATTCCGGCGGTGGAGGCATTCACGTCCTCCAGAGTGAGGGTGCCGCCGTTTCCGATGTACCCAACCTCGCTTCCATCCAGGCATGAATACCCCCATTCGTAGGAACACGGCTCAACAACAGCGCCACCAGAAACTATGTTTGCGGAGGCATCGGACTCGTAGACTGTCTGCGCCGGAGTTGTGGCAATCGTCTGCTCCGTAAGCGTGGAAGGCGCTTCTAACTTAAGCAGAGCCACGCCATGGGAGGCCACGACAGACGAAATGCCGTTGGTATACGATCCCAAATCGACATGATTCCATACGTCACGAACGTCCACGGATAGCGACGGACTGACGCCAAGATCGCTCCAGTTGGCCGTGATCACCGCGCTGGCAGCCGACTTGTTCAACAAGGCCACCACGACGCCGTCCGCCACTTGCCGGGACCATACTTGCAGACCTGATCCGTTATCGGAGAGCAGAACGCCCTGCGCGCCTACCGTATCCTGGTCTACCGCGATAACTTCGGAATTGGTGAGCGTGGCAAGCGTGGCAGTGGACATATTGGTTAGATCGTTGCCCGATATGAGTGGCGCGGCCAGCATGGCCCACATGGCAAAATGAGTTTGATACTCGGTGTCGGTCATGCCGCCATTGCCGACCTCCAGCATATCCGGATCGTTCCACGCACCTGGTCTGGCGAATGCGGCAAGCGCGCTGGTGGCTTCCATATTGTTGATCATCGAAAGCCAGTTATCGACGATATCCGGCGTGGTTCTCCAGGAGTTGGCAATCGGCGCCGCCCAGGACCAGGGCTGCTTCGCTCCCCAGTTGCAGATGCTGAATACGACATTTGCATTCGCCGCCGTCAGCGCCTGCGAAAACTGCGTGTATTGCGTTTGCGGATCGAGGCCTGAGTTGGAACACCAGTCCATCTTGATATAGTCGATTCCCCACGACGCAAAGGTAGTAGCATCCTGTTTATAGTAGCCATAACTTCCTGGGCGTCCGTTGCAGGTTGCGGTTCCCACGTCTTCATAGAGGCCGATCTTGAGACCCAGATTATGCACATAACTCACCAGGGCAGGCATACCGCTGGGAAAATTGGTTGGATCGGGAACCAGATTGCCGTTCGCGTCGCGGCTGGCAGCCATCCAGCAATCATCCAGATTGACATACGAATAACCGGCAGCCTTCATGCCGCTGGTGGCCATGGCGGAGGCTTGTTGCTTGATTACATTTTCGTTCAGGCCGCTGCAGCCGTAGTGATTCCAACTATTCCAACCCATCGCCGGAGTCAGCGACTGGCCGTTATAGCCCACATTCCACGACCAGCGGAACATATTGGAGACTTGCGTGTTGGTTTCGGTCAGATTGTCGAAGTTATAGAACCAATGATATAAGTCGGGGTTGTCGATGCCGGACCAGGCGACCGTGGCAGTGCCATTGACACGCGCCCAGTCGAGTCCGCCCGTCAGCAGCGCTTGATCCGCGCGCAGATTGTTGCACCACTGCTGCCAGAAAGGAACCTGGCCGGAGGGGTTATCGTTTTGCACACCGATCTCCGTCACCACCACGCGCGAAGCATACGGCCCGACGGC
>Ga0182030_10015904_pt1 | contig 14703 bp, 18 predicted proteins | sample 812S3MmetaG_FD_121299 | JGI IMG/M metagenome (GOLD analysis project Ga0182030, IMG submission 121299) | Permafrost microbial communities from Stordalen Mire, Sweden - 812S3M metaG (Illumina Assembly) | ecosystem: Environmental > Terrestrial > Soil > Wetlands > Permafrost | place: Sweden... | reverse complement strand
TGCCTTGACTTATTCAGGTGGCGTGATAAAATCAATTCATAATTGGGATTAGACAACGAAAACGCGCATTAAAAATCTGTTCCTCCTGCCGGCGTTGATGGCCGGTTTCGGCTTGTTGCCAGCTGGCCGCGTGACGGCGCAGACCTTCACGAACCTGTATAGTTTCACGGCAACGGGTGGAGCCTATAGCAACAGCGACGGAGCTTATCCGAGTGCCGGATTGATTTTATCGGGCAACACCCTGTATGGGACGACACAGCTTGGCGGCACGAATGGCGAGGGCACGGTTTTCGCCGTCCACACCGATGGCACGGGTTTTACGACCCTGCATAGTTTCAAGGCACTCATCAATTCCACCAACAGCGACGGGGCGAATCCGCAGGCCGGATTGTTTCTATCGGGCGACCAACTGTTTGGAACGACGGAGAATGGCGGCACGAATGGCAATGGCACGGTGTTCGTCCTCAACACCGACGGCCTGTATTTTACGAACCTGCATAATTTCACGGCACTTTCTGCTCCTTTTGGTGGAACCAATAGCGATGGGGCTAATCCGGCTGCCGGATTGATTTTATCGGCCCTCTTCACTCTTTGTGGGACAGCACAGCATGGCGGCACGAATGGCAATGGCACGGTGTTCGCCGTCAACCCCGACGGCACGGGCTTTACGGTCCTGCATACTTTCACGGCAACCAAATCTGGCACCAACAGCGACGGAGCCACTCCGCTGGGCGGATTGATTGCATCGGCCAACGACACCCTGTATGGGACTGCGAATGGTGGCGGCACCCATGACAATGGCACGGTGTTCGCCCTCAACCCCGACGGCACGGGCTTTACGAACCTGTATAGTTTCACAGCTTTTTCTCCAGTTTATTTTAACAACTACGACGGAGAAAATCCGTATGGCGGATTGGTTTTATCGGGCGGCACGCTTTATGGGACGACCCATTCTGGCGGCACCAACAACGCCGGAACGGTATTCGCCGTCGCCACCAATGGCACGGGCTTTACGGTCCTGCATGGTTTCACCGGGGGCAGCGACGGGGCCAATCCGTATGCCGGATTGGTTTTATCGGGCAGCACCCTGTTCGGGACGGCGGGTAATGGCGGCAATTCGTATGATGGCACGGTGTTCGCCGTCAACACCAATGGCACGGGTTTTACGACTCCGCATACTTTCACAAATAGTCCAGACGGATTTTCTCCGCACGCCGGTTTGATTTCATCGGGCAACACCCTGTATGGGACGGCGAATGGGGGCACCAATGGCACTGGCCTGGTGTTCAGTCTTACGTTGCCGACGCCACGACTGGCCATCACTTTTTCCGGAAGCGGTGTCGTGATGGTCTGGCCGACCAATCTCCTCAATTTCACCCTGCAATCCACCACGAACCTCGATCCGGTCTGGAGTCCCGTTCCCCTGTCACCGGTCATCATCAACGGGCAGAATGTGGTCACCAACCCCATCTCCGGGGCGCCGCAGCAGTTTTTCCGGTTAAGCCTGTAATGGTCCAAAGGTGTTGGTTATGGTGTGAAAGTGAAGGGGTAACGACTTTGGTTCAGTATCGCCTGGAGCATTAAGCGTATGATGTCAATGCGTGGCCCTTCAGCCGGATACGATTGAATTAGGGCGTGTAGTTCAAGCCATGCTTGAACAACGCTGCCGAAATCAAACACACCGCGAACTCCACCGGTGAAAGACGTGGCAGGCAAGACACTGGTATGACTGCATAAAAGGCGGCAAAATCTTGAATTTTTCTTTTGCTGGGCAGTCCAAGGGTGGAATTGTTGCGTTTTCACAATGAAGCGAACTTCGCTACAATGTGCAAACGAAATAATGGAGCGGATTACGCTACGATGTGAAAGCCAAATCCTGATCTGAATCCTCTATCGGCTATTTATTGTGCGTGGTAGGCGCACAATAAATAGCATTACGTTGCGCTGCCGACAGGACTTGCACCAGACTGGCATAACACTCGGCAATGAGCGGAGCCATGACGACCAACGCGGCCACCGCCGCGAGGCCAAAGGTCTTGAACTTGACCACGCGGTCAAGCCGGCCAATTTAAGCAAGTTGGCATTCTCCAGTCGCCCGCAACATTTCAAAGGTGTGATTATTGCTGCTGCTCGTGCTGCTCATGTTGAGTGCGCGACCGCATAGGTTTCCTTAACACGGCGAGGACACCCGCCGGCAACACCGCTTGAACTCCGTTGCCCGGTGCGCTTCCCTGATCTGGCCGAATTTGGGAAAAAGTCGTCCCGATTGCGGCAACGTTTTCAATAATTCCGCCAGTTCGCTGTCGAAGCGAACCAGCGAGACGGTTTTGGTTTTTTTACGGAAGAAGCCCACAATGCGATCCTTCCAATCCACATCCTCGGCGGTGAGATTGGCGACGTCGGATTGGGCCGCGCCCAAATGCCAGCATAGTTCGTAAAAGGCGCGGCGTTCGCCATTCGTTTCCGCTGCAATGATTTTCTGGTGTTCTTCGCCGGTGACACCGCGCTTCTCGCCATATTCGATTTTAGGCCAGTGCCGTTTTGCCAGCACCGGCCACGGCAGCCAATTCATGTCCAGAGTGAAATTATGCAGCTTCCGAAGGAAGGCATTGGTCGAAACCGTTCCCTCGTGCAACACCTTCAAAAAATGTTCCGACCGTGTTTCCAAAATGGGCAGATTGCGGATTAAATCAAACGCATGGTCTTTGATGGCCCGCTCCCAGCGGACGCGGGTGGCGTCGCGCTTGGTCCGAACGATTTCATTCATGGCCGTCTGCCAGGTGCGCTTGACGATTTCCGGGTCGCTGGCCGCCAGATAGGTGCGGGCGATTTGCAGGTTGAAAACGGGCTGCTGGTGCGCCTCGTTCTTGGCGTGAAGCAGGCGACGCCCGGTCGCCTTGTCTTTGGTGTGCAGGGTCTCCTGCTTGCCGGTCTGGCCGTCGTGCGACCAAAAATAATTGCCCCGGCGGAACATGCGGAATCTTTGTTTCATACGCTTTTACCTTTCAGTTGTAAGCGTAAGCCCGAAGACTTCCTGAGCGTTAATGAGCAGTGAGTGTCCTGTGGCGGCACAGTGGATTCACTTTGACCGGCCTGTGAAACCTGCTGACATTTCTGCTGACATTCCGCACTTTCAACCCGCAAGTGCCTTGACTAACAACACTTTAAGGTTGGAGGCGAGGGTCGGAATCGGCCATATTTTCCCGCCGTTGCACCTCAAATATGCCTGATTTCATTTGGCATTCAAGCAAAATCGGTTTTATCCGAACGTATCGTTTTTAATCCGTTTGGTGTCCGTTTTGGTGTCCGTTTGACGATCTTATACTGGTTGGCCATCTCGCGGTGGCCGCTAGCTGTTTTGCACAATGGGCTAAATTATTCTTGAAGGTTTTTTGCGGACGCGATTGACATTTTGAATGCGTCCAACCCCAATGCGCATAACGGATTTATCCGGAGTCTTAAGAAATGGCAATCGTTTGGCAGGTAAACACCCGAGCAACGCTGGTATACGCCAAGGACGGTCTTGAGGGTAATTCGTTGGGCCGCCTGGGGTCCCATTCTCCAGAGGATGATGAGTGGCATTTTGTGGTCGTAAGCTTCTATTACTGAACTTATTGCGCTATATGCTTTGCTGTTTGACTATATGAACGGCGTTTGTATAATCAATGTTAGGCGTCATTCAGCATCACCAATTATGAAGCGTATTTTTATCTGTGGCGTCGTTCTGAGCGTCCTTAGTGCGACGGCCCAGGCTAGTTCGGCCATCTATACATTATCTGGCACAGGCACTGGTAGTCTTGACGCAATCCCATTCTCAGATGTGGCTTTTACCATTACGTCCACCGCCGACACAACGAACATCGGGCTAGGGACGCCGTTTGGCTTTTGGGTGGTCCCCGACTTTGCAACGACCATCTCTGTATCAGGTATAGGAAGCGCGACATTTACAATTCCGACAGAGACTTTTATAAATTTTGAGGTCGGAGCGACTGGCATTACTGCGCCCGACCAACATATTGACATACTCGGCATAAAGAATGCGGCATTTTTCAGCTATGATCTAAATTCCCCACAAGGTTACACTCTCAGTTCTTCAGTTAGTCAAGTGACAGGCCCATCATATATCCCGTCTCCTTCGTTAGGATTTACATTCGAGACAACTGCTGGTGTTTTCTACATGTCCTCAGTGTCATCCGTAAGTTATCAGGCAGATGTAGTTCCAGAACCATCCATCTGCGCATTGTTAAGTATGGGCTTGATTGGATTGACCTTCTTGGGGCGAGTGCATAAGACATGTTTTCAACAATGGCGCTTCAGCCAACCGCCGCTACGCCGGTCAGTTGGGCGATTTTATGAAATTTGATTGTCAGGATTGCATTTGGGAGTCAGGCTCAGCGGCGGTGGCTGAGCTTAAACGTTAATCAGCAAGCACTCTAAATGGTACGGAAGACGTGAAAACGATGTTCAGGCAAATTTTAGTGGCGGTATTTATCACCGCCGCCGTGGCAGCACAAGCATCCACTGTTTATCAAAATAACTTCGATGCCGGGAGTTCGTCGCTGTCCGATTTCACTCCGTACACTATGTATGGTGCGACATCAATTCAGGCTTCAGGTGGGCAGTTGGTTATAGGTGAAACCGGCTTGGCTTACGGCGGCGTTTCGCTGAACACAGCTTCACTGGCCGGGTACTCAACCATTCTCAGTGCGAATGTTGGGACGGTGACGTGGGCATTTAACGTAGCCAATATGGACGGGGTGTATAACAACGGGTTCAACATCGTTCTCGCATGCAATACTCCCAACCCATACGGCTTGGCGTATTACCAAGGGTTTCCATCGGTCGGTTATGCACTCCATGGTGGCGGGGGTGTGGGGAATGAAATGTACTTTACGGAATTCTATAACAGTTTAACCACTTATCAGATGCTCATTGATATACCAGACGGATTGGGGACGCTTCCTCAAACAGGGGCGATACGCATTACCTACGAGCCGGGCAGCGATACTTGGAGCTTCTACATGGATGCGGGTTCGGATCCCAGCGACCCCACAGCGGCTTCACAACTCATTGGGACTGCTGTTGACGGCATTTATACTCACGAAGCACTACCGTACTTTTCTTTTGGTGGATCGTATAGCGGCACGGATTACTTCGACAATCTTTCCATAAGTGTCGTGCCTGAACCTTCTCCCCTCAGCCTGGTTGTAATTGGCCTGACCACATTTTACTGGCAGGTGCATCGATTTCGTCGAGCACGGAAAGTATAGAATGCAGATACCCGACTCGTTTGCCGACTTGTCCGGCGACTTGTCCGGTGGGAAGCCGGTTTCGTAATCGCATTGTTAAACCAGTCGGGGGGCGTCCCAATTGTGGCTGATTATCATCCGTTGTGTGGTTGATTATACAACCTTGATTCATTGCCACATCACCGAACATCTCCTCAAAGCTTTGGCGGACGTACTGGCGTGCCCGTCGATTCAAGTGAACAGTCTGCCAGTTTTGGACCAAATGCCCTGCTAATTGGTTTGGAGAATGGCGGAGGCGAACAGTGAGGATTCATTTCTTTTGAGGTAGTGAAAGTTTTGAGGAGGCCGGAATCCTCCCTTGCGCCGTCGCAACGTTGTCAGGCAAATGGGAACGGCAAGTTTCCACGCGCGGATGATCATCAACGCATGTGCCTTAGTTTTGCCGTGAAAATAAGCGATAAATTCCTTTCGGCTGATTCCAGATTTTTTGCCAACTTTTTTCCAAAGCGCCGAGGGGGATGCCGAAATAATCTTTCCGACTTCAAATGCCCCTTGCAATTCTTTGGCTGGCGACGAAACGTAAACCAGCGCAAGATCGCCCAGAGAGATCTTCGGGCAAACACGCCGCAACTCCACCGTCTTATTGCCAGAAAAAATCATTTCAGCAAATCTAGGGCGAACGGAAATTAGGACGGCGTGTTTGCTCATATTTTCAAAGATTCATCCCCCGTTTGTAAATTGCTGCAAATTGTTCGGCGGTGATCCGCCGTGGATTCTGTGGTTGCGGTATATCCATCTGCTGCAATTCAGCCAGCGTGATTGGACGGGCGAATCGTTCTGTCCGGGAAAATCTAAATGCCATGAGCGGATGGTCTAGGTTTCCATCGGTTGTTTCAAGCACATGCTTCCAGGCATAGACACCAAGGTGCCGGTACTGTGCGAAAAGTTCCTTTGGCTTTCCGATGGTCCTTTCTTCCAGATGCGAACAGGCTTTGATGCTCATTGAACCTTTACCGCTTACATACCAGAGAACCCTCCCTGGTGCCGTTACATGGGTATTGTGCGCGGAACAGTAGTAAGCGCCTTCAATGCCTAAATGTAATCTCTCGTTCAAATCCATCAGCGTTTGTCCGCCGACGGGAATGTCGAAGAAATGGGCGGCCCAACTCTGGCGGATACTGACGACATAGCACGGTGCGACAGATGAAATCAACTTGGCTGGGCTGAATAGATTTTCTAGGCGCGCCACGGCAGATTCATCGTCCGCATTCGGAGTGACGTAAATCGCACCAACGAGCCGCTCCTTGAGGGATGCTGGAATATCTGCGCTTCGTATTTCAGCAACGAGCTCATCCCTGGAAATCAACCCAGCGACAGAGATTTTCCACCAGGCGTTCACATCGGGCAAGAAACCAAGTTCAGCCAGAGCTGCCTTCGCCTCGTCGCTCAATTCTGTATCGGTGACAACGACTACTTTGAGTTTAGATTGGTTCGCTTCGCGAGTTATCTCGTGGGCAAGATGGCGAAGGAGTGTTCCGGCAAGTGGATGATCCGTGTGCCGAAATGAAGCGATTTCGACGCGTGGCGAACCGTTTTTCGATTGGACCAAATATATTGTCGGACTTTTGTTCGCGTCTGCGACGACACTGCTCGTCCAGGCATTCGGATTAACAAGAAAATGCCTGACCCGTTGTTCAAAATTTCCACTTCGTTCCCGCGATTTATGTTTGAACAGGGAGACAATCTGATCCACGTCATCCGCGACAACAAGCCGCTCACGCCAGTTCGAGCCCTCCAGGCGAGCTGGTCGATATTCTGCCTCCCGGCGAAGCATATCGAGACGGTTGACGAGATCGGTCGGATGCAAAATGCGCAACCCATATTTTTCGAAAATGGGATCACTCCGGTCTAACAGCGGTGTGTCGCGTGTAACAAAAAAAGGAACTTCAGCGGCAACTGCATGAGCGATCTGTCGCATATCGGAAATATCCCGGTCAAAAGTCCCGTCGTTGAACAACGGTGCCAATTCAAGTTCGAGTGCCCGAACCCGGGCTTCGTCGGTTTTCAGTTCCCGAAATGTTTGTGCAGCCATTCGGCAACGCTTTTTTTCATCTTCGTTCGTCGAGCGATGAATCTCATTGTAAATTTCTTGTGTCACGCAAAGCACGATGCTGTCTTGAAGCCAGTCGGCCTGTAAAACCTTCGTATCCTCGGAATGCGGGCGGCCATCGCGCGTCAGATCGTAAAACACGTTCGCGTCCATTGCCGTCAGGACCAGGTCTGATACGTCTTCGCGAGAAGTTTCTTGCGAAAAGAGGTCGTCATGGTTGTGATCGAACCACCAATAGTCCAAAAGGGTACCATCTGCACCGCGGCCTTCCTTCGAGTGGCGCACGGTAAAACCAAACCCTTGCCACATATCGTTGATGTTGTAGTCACGCCGGCAGCGCAGGCTGATGCCGAGCAAATGTTTGCTCCTTTCCTTTAAATGATTTACCAGCAGCCGTGCGGCGCCTTTGTTACGGCAATTTGCGCTCGTGGTAAGATGAACAATGGCAGCACGATTTTTTGCGACCCGATAGAGAAGATAACCGGCGACAGTCTTGTCAGCAGCAATAGCCACAAGGATCATTTTCCGCCGCGCGTGATCTTCAAATGCCCCTTTGGGAAACGGACCAAGGCGAGCTTTACCCGCAGCATGCAATTTGATCACCGCCTCCAGAAGCGGCGAATCCAAGCCAACCTCGTCGATTCGGAATTGGCCAGCATCCGAGTGAGGATTGGGCGTCGCCAACATTGATTTCTGAAGAAATAACCAGCAAACCGGGCAAATTCAAGTCATAAGCTGACTGAGGTCAACGACACGACAGTGCAAGTTGCCGGAGTATCAGGATGCTGAGACCTGGTGGTGATATTTGATTCACTCGGAAGTAAATGGCCTTGGGAACACGGATGACTTCTGAAACCAGATATGCAGACTGCGAGCGTGATTCCTAAGCGCCCTCCCTTGGCGAAGCGAGAGCGGTCAATGTGGAGGCGGCGGGCGGCAGGGCGCACTACATTGACGGCGCGAGCGAGCCATATAATTGAGGCGCGAGGCACGCTCTCGGTCCACCGGTGAGATACGACCGTCATGGATTCTCCCCGCGAAGTCGTAGTGCCTCGGCCCAGAGCCACATTGCCTCGGGAATGGCCTTCAATCTGCCGACAGCAGAATACGCGGTGCCGAATTTCGCACCTTTCAAACCAGGGAGCTTTGTGTCGTTGTAACGCAGCGCGGCAATCGCCGGAGGCCTTGGGACACGTAACGCGCTTGTGAGCAAGGCGGCCTTGGCTGCGGCGGTTTTCATTTCTTCCCGCCGAAATTTCACGCCAACAAGATGGCTTCCGATTTGTCTGCGACCAGCTTCGAGCAGTTCATCACGTCCGTCCTTCGGCGCGATGGCGAAGCCAACTTGAGCGATGCGATACGCAGTATCGAAAGCGTCCTGCAACGCCTTTTCCACCGTGAATTTTCCGCCCCGATAGCCGTTCTCGGCGGCGAAGACCTGGTCGTAGGCGGCGCGGACAGCGGCAATATCGCCGACGGCATCGAACAATTCTCCGATGTCGAAAACCTGCTTCATGAACTGCATCGTATATTTGGCGTTCAACGCCACGCCGGTCGTGTTCGGGCCGAAAGCGGTCAACTTGTCACCAAGCAGGCCTTCCATGGTCGGCACGAAAAGCGTTCCGTCACTTTCCACAAAAGCAGTCCGAATCGGCACGCGTTCCACTTGTGGATACACGTTCCGTTCATGCACCACGTCGAGCAGGACAAACGGCGCTGGATTCTTTAAGTCGAACGGTGTGTAGGAGAACTTAAAGTGTCGCCGCGCGGGAATGCGATGTTCCCCACGATTATCCTCGGTCATGCCGGTAAAGGGCGGTGTATGGCTGACTTCAGCCAGCAGCCGGTTGAGTTTTTCTGCCGGTTCATGGCAAAAAATATCCACATCAATTGACAGGCGGCGGATGCGCGGGAGGCGAAGCAACAGGCTCGTGCCGCCCTTGAAAACGAATTGCAAACCCCTCGTTGCCAGTGCATCCAGCAGGGCAAATGCGTGAATTGTCTTTTCCAACAGCACTGGATCGCAACCGCCGAGTTCCTCGCGCTTGCGTGTCTGCCACTCACTCGTAAAACATTCGCTTGAAATCATTTTTACAAATCAAGTTTCTCCACCTTTTTCAAAAAGGCGGAATTAGTTGATTATTCTCCCCAAAAAGCTGCTGGAGCGGCAATTTCCTCGCGCCAGCGTAGCTCAAGAGCTTGGCCATCGGGATTCGGTGCGTTCCAGCCAGATTTGCCAGCATGGTGTGAAATTCACCAAGTCCCATAATCTGGAGGTCGCGCGCCTCGAAGCATAACTCAACCAATATTTTCTCGATGGGTGCGACTGGTGTTTTTGATGGGCTTTTGCGGCTTTCGCTGCGTACCACCACGGTGCGTTCCCGCACGGCGAAGCGTGCCGCCTCCGTCCCGCGCGGGTTCAGCCAGGCATCCCAGCCGGTGTCCTGCAAGTGCTGCCACACGCTCTCCCGTGAGTCTGTCTCGACATGGACGAACACTACGAACCGGCTGAGCAGATGGTGCATTGCCCCACTGATCTGCTCTGTTGACCAGCACGAAAAATCGAGCAATGGAAAAGTTTTTTTTAACTCCTGAACCAGACCGGCAACCGGTTCGCGGTTCAATGTGAACGGTGTTGCCAGAGTGGAATACCAGCCGCGCCCGGCGGCGAAGACCTGTCTGGTCCGGGTAAATTCATGAAAATACCGGTTGAGCGTTGCTGGCGGGCAATGGATTTTGCGCTTTTCAAGCCAGTCCTTTACGGCCTCGGCGCTGTAATACTTCGACTGGCCGCCCAGTGCTGGGAGGCACTCATCCCGCAGAACTTGTTTTAGAATGGTTTTGTTGCCAGTTGACATTTTAGTGCTCCATTGCCGTTTCTTCAACGATTTTGATTTTCTCCGGTGTCAGGGCGTTGAACAATTTCATAATTCTCCTTTGAAGGCGAGGGCGAGAATGGTGGGGATCAACACAGTTCATGCGAGGGTCTCCGCCGTTGATGATTCGCATTGCGATACAGTCCTATTCGTTCCATCAAACAACGAGGCATGGAGTTCGTGAGGGCAAATTCCCACGCTTCCGCCACAGACAGAATGGCCCCTTTGCGGTTATCAAGGTGCGCGTTGGAACTACCGTAAGGCCATACTCGCAGCACATAACGCCCCTTGGGCGCACACCGCCGCAATTCCCACTGCCAATTCAAATTTTCATCCGCTCCTGATAACGGCACACCGGCGCGCTCGGGGACACGTATTTGTTCGGGCACGACCAGGTCAGCAGGCCATGCGTCCGATGACAGAATCATCTGCTTCCATTTCGGCAGCGTTGGCCACAGCGATTTTTTGCGCTTGGGCATAGTCACAATTTTCCTTTGAAGGCGCGGTCAAATGCCGGCATGAGACTGTCGAGTTGACGGCGGACGAAGGATTCAACTTCAATTGGCTGGCCGCCTTTCTCAAAATAATCCTGCAAATCGTAAGCCATGACTTCGAGCGGGTTGGCCCGATAGCCGCCGCCCTGTAGATAGCCAAGCGCGTAGGCCATCACGAACCGCTCCGCGCCCAAGTGCTGCCACTGGACAACATGCACCAGTTCGTGAAAGTGAAGCGATTCCCGGAGCACCTCACCCGATTGCACAAAGTAGGTGTCGAGAAAAGTGATTCCGGCGTAATTGCCGCCCTCGAATTCTCCGAACCCCGTGAGTCCGAGTGCTGACAATGGCGGTACGGGCACACGCTCGACTTCAACCACCTTTGCCATCTTCAAAAATTCGCTGGAATAAAAACCTCCAAGCCGGGCAAAGCGATAAGACGCGATTGGGCGGGCTTGTTTGCTGTGCTCGGCCAGCGTGCGATCAATCCAACCCCGCACCAAAGGCAATTTTTCCAATAGTTCTTTTGGATTCACAATTCTCCCTTGAATGCTTTGTCCAAAATGGCGGGGAGCAAGGCGTCCAGCTCGGCGGCGGTCTCGGCTTGCAGGCGCTTCAACGCGTCCAGCTTGGCAGCGGTTTGGTTTTTCATAACCTCTTTATTTAAGGCACTTTTTAACAACATCCCACCTGTCTAAATGTGGTGTCAGGACGTTCTCCATAATGGCGCCATGCAAGGAATCCCACTTCTTTGGCCGCTTGCCTCCGTGTGCGGCGAGATATGCTTTGTGCCCCTTCCACAGGAAGTTTCGCAATGTGCGCCACGTCAGGATATAAAACCTGTCATCTCCCTTCGCACCTATCGCAACAAAAACCACGACAAGGCGCTGAACTGGACATTTTTTAGGGCGTCCGACGATTTGGTGCCTGCCTTTGTAAGAAATCTCAAAATAACGGGAAATGTCTCCGAACTGCCAAGACGAACCGCTGCTGGCCTTGACCTGAACAGAAACATGTTTGCCTTTCTCGTTTGACGCAATGATGTCATAGTCTGGCACGTTGCCGGTGAAAGTCGTGGCAATGTATCCGCGCCGCGACAGCTCCGCTGCCACCAAATATTCACCGGTTTGCCCGACAAGTTTATTGCTGCGTCCTGTTGCCATAATTTACAATTCTCCTTTGAAGGCGCGGTCGAGGATGGCGGGGAGCAAGGCGTCCAACTCAGCGGCGGTTTCGGCTTGCAGGTGCCTCAGCGCGTCCACCTCCGCTTGCAACGCGTCCAACTCGGACACGATCCGGCGCTGCTCTGCTGACGGCGCGATTGGGACTTTGAGCTTCTCAAGTTTTGAACCATTGAGATTCGGCTGTCCCGTTCCTTTTTTCTCGTCGGCAATTTGCTCCCAATAACTTGGACTCTGAAAATATCGATAAAGATAATCCACGGAAATTGTGTCACGCACGCGAAGGCGAATCAGATAGGACGCGAAGACAGCTTCAGGACAATCTCGAATCACGAAACTTTTGCCTGTTGTCGCTCCTGTCCGAGCGAAAACAAGATCGTTCGGTTTGAGAAGATACTTTGATGGATCGGGGCAACGACAATACGGCACAGACTCCCAATTCACGCGACCGTCTTGAATGTCCGTTATGCGAAGAAAGCGAGGTCCGACTGGTTCTTGGGTGGCGGACTCTGTGTATCCATATTGCGGTGACTCACAGAAATCTCCGACTTGCTTCACCTGCCAGCCGGGTTTCGGCTCGAACCATTTCGCACTGGCAGAAAACGTGAGCGCCTCGACTTCTTCGGCAGCTTGTTGGCGGAGGGTGCGGACTTCATGGATTTCGGCGGCCAGTTCCTCAATCCGCGCCACCACCCGCCGCTGCTCCGTCAGCGGCGGCAATGGGACGAGAACTTCTGGAATCCGTTTGATGCTGAGAACGCGATTGCGCCCGGCAGAGCCGGGACAAATCTTCACCAACTGCTGTCGTCCTTGCTCTGTCTTAAAATAATTCAGCAGGAACTGCGGCACGCAGCGGCTTTCATCAACTCGAAAAGTCGGATAGCGTGTCGAGCCATACATTCCATCTTCAGCAGCCGACACGATGGCGATTGCACCTTCCCACGCGAAGGTGACTTGAAGAATGAAGTCGCCCTGCTTCATTAAGAACAAGTCTTTGTCGCCGACTTCAAAACCGGTGCGCGGTGCTTTGTGAAAGATGCCGCGTCCAAAACAGTAGATGCCGATTTCTTGGTAGAGCTTTTCCGGTTCGACGGTCACTCGGCGGCGCTCAAGCCGGAGCAGTTCACCAAGACTGACTGTTGGCCAAGGTTTGCTCATGCTTTCTTTGCCAAGAGTTTGGTGATGTTCCCCATAATTTCAGCGATGCGTTGCTCTTTCTTGAGGATGTTGCCAGCGAGTTGGACGGGTGGCATGTGCGTAATGTCTTCCTTGGCGCACGGGTTCTTGCGGTCGAGATTGCACCCGCTGGCCATCAGTTCGGCAGCCGGCACTTTCCAAGCGTGGTCGTTCTCTCCCCGCTTGTTCCACCATGTGACCAGCGGCGCGAATTCCTCGAACTGGATGGGCGCGGTTTTGGTGTAATTCTTCCGCCCTTCCGGCAGCGGTTGTTCGTAATACCAGACCTCGCACGTCGGTCCGGAGCGATCAAAGAATAGAATGTTCGTGTTGATGCCGGTGTAAGGCGCAAACACGCCGTTGGGCAGGCGGACGATAGTGTGCAGGTTGAATTCCTTGAGCAGTTCTTCCTTGATGCGGGCACACACACCATCGCCAAACAATGTGCCATTCGGCACGACCACGGCGGCGCGCGACTTGCCACCCTGCCGCCGCAACTTCCGCATGATGAGTTGCAGGAACAGCAACGCGGTTTCGGACGTTTGTTTGTCTTCAGGGAAATTGCCCTGGATGCCTTTCTCCTCCTCGCCGCCGAAAGGCGGGTTGGTGAGGATCACGTCCACCCGGTCGCGTTCACCAATGTCAGTCAGCTTGAAGCGGAGCGAATTACCAGGGTCAATCTGTGGCGCGTCAAGGCCGTGCAGTAGCAGATTCATCTGGCAGAGCAGATATGGCAGCGTCTTGGGTTCGCAGCCAAAAAGACTTTTCTCCTGCAAAACGCGTCGGTCAGCCACGGTTTTGACCTGCTTCGACAAATGATTGAACGCCTCAACGAGAAAGCCGCCCGTGCCACTGGCAGGGTCGAGCACAGTTTCGCCGAGGCGCGGGTCGGTGACGGCGACCATGAGGCGCACGACAGCGCGCGGGGTGTAGAACTCGCCGGAGTCGCCTGCAGCATCGCGCATCTCGCGGAGCATGGATTCATAGAGCGCCCCCAGCGTGTGCAACTCATCACTGGCGGAAAAATGAATACCGTTGAGCTTGTTGATGACATCGCGCAACAGGTAGCCGCTGACCATGCGGTTCTGCACGCCTTTGAACACGGTGGCGATGACATCGCGGCGATCATCACCATTGGAACTGGTGAGCGTGCGCAGGTAACGGAACAGGCCCGGCCCGCGCTTGGTTTTGCCGTTAATTGGCCACTGTGGCACCACAGTTTCCTCGTTATTGATGAAGGCAAGTAGTTCGTCGCCGGTTATGCCGTCGGCCTGGGCAGCCCAATCGCGCCAGCGGTAGGGTGGTTCGATGGCGGCCTTGAACTTTTTCGTGGCCAGCCTGGCCTCGCCTTCGCGCTGGAGTTCCAGATCATCGAGGAATTTCAGGAACATGATCCAGGTGAGCATCGGCAACCGGTCAAGGTCGCCATTGAGCCCCTTGTCCTTGCGCATGATGTCGCGCGCGGATTTCAGAAGCGCACCGAGGGACTGGGCGGTGGTGGGGAAATTAGCTGCTTTTGGTATCATCTAATTAACTGAAGCGTTAAGATTTGGCCACCACTACATGCGCAGATGAATTAAAAAGTGCAGACCACGATACTTTCCGCAAGTCAGCTTT
>Ga0182030_10015902_pt1 | contig 14704 bp, 8 predicted proteins | sample 812S3MmetaG_FD_121299 | JGI IMG/M metagenome (GOLD analysis project Ga0182030, IMG submission 121299) | Permafrost microbial communities from Stordalen Mire, Sweden - 812S3M metaG (Illumina Assembly) | ecosystem: Environmental > Terrestrial > Soil > Wetlands > Permafrost | place: Sweden... | reverse complement strand
CGCTTGCCGTGATATTTCGACGTGAAGCGATCGTGCATGGTCACGGTGGGCGCGTCGGGGAAGCCCCAATCCTCGCGGATGCGGCGGTGCAGCCACTCCGCCGTGGCTTCGGCGGTTTCGATGGCCAGCGCCTGGATCGCGTGCGCCTTGAAGAACGCTCCCGCCTTTTTCCACTCCTCGCTCTTTTCGCGGATGCCCGCGCCCGCCGTCACCACCATCAGCGCCAGATGATCGCGCTTGCCATCGTCGCTTTCCAGGATGTAATCGCTCAGGCAGAGTCCGTCTTCGCGGCGCTGGCGGCCGAAGCGGAAGGTATGAATCGGCGCCGCGCCCGCCGGCGCGAACAGGTGGATCGAGTTGCCGTCGCGCTCGGCTTCGAAAAACTGCCACACCGCCTTCACTTTCATGAAGCGCGCGGCCTCGTGCTTGACTTCTTCCACGTTGTGGAACAATTCCAGCGCCTTCTCTTCGTGCTCCGCCAGCGCCTTCTCGAAATTGCCCTTGTACCCCAGATGCCGCCCGTAGATCATGAACGGATTGATGTAGCTCCACACCTCGGCCAGGTTGGGCACGTCGCGCACCCGGCGATCCAGGTACGGCGCCGGCGGGATGGGCAAATCCGTGCGCACCTTGCGGCTGCGCCGCGTGGTCACCGGCGCCAGCGGTTCCACGGCCGCCTCCACTGCCGCGGGCGCTTCGGTGAAGGTGTGGCCGGCCAGCGTGGCCGCGCGCGCCGCCGGGTCCATCAGGCGATTCATCAGGCTCAGCCCGGTCATGGCGTCCTTGGCGTAGCACACCGCTTCTCCATACGCCGGCGCGATTTTGGTGCGCGTGAATTTTTCGGAGAGCGCCGCGCCGCCCACCAGAATGGGCGCGACGATTCCCGCCGCCTTCAGGTCGCCGGCCGTGATCACCATCTGCTGCGTGCTCTTCACCAGCAGCCCGGACAAGCCGATGGCGTCGGGGCGGTGCTCCAGGCATGCCTGAATCAGCACGTCGGGCGGCACCTTGATCCCCAGGTTGACCACTTCGTATCCGTTGTTGGCCAGGATGATCTCCACCAGGTTCTTGCCGATATCGTGCACGTCGCCCTTCACCGTGGCCAGAATCACCTTGCCGCGCGCCGCCGTGTCCGCCTTCTCCATGAACTGTTCGAGATGGTTGACCGCCGCCTTCATGGCCTCGGCCGATTGCAGCACCTCGGCCACAATCAGCTCGTTGTTGTTGAACAGGCGGCCCACCTCGCTCATGCCGCCCATCAGCGGTCCGTTGATGATTTCGAGCGGTGTCGCGCCCTCCGCGCGCTTGCGGTCCAGGTCGGCCACCAGCCCGTCCTTGGTGCCTTCGATGATGTAGTTGGCCAGGCGCTGATCCAGCGGCAAATCCTCGGCGTGCTGCTTGACGCGCGCCCCGGTCTGCCGGAAATGCTCGGCGATCCGAGCGATGTGGAACTGATTGATGGCCGCCTTCTGTTCCGCTGTCTGCGCGCGCCAATCTTCCGGCGCCGTGCGCAGCGATTCGTCTTCCGCATCCGCCGGAGGAGTATTGAAAAGCAGGTGCTCGGCCAGCCGACGCTCTTCTTCCGGCAGCGACGCGAAGCGCTCTAGCTTCTCCGCGTTCACAATCGCCAGATCGAGGCCCGCCTTGGTGCAATGGTAGAGGAAGACCGAGTTCACCACTTCGCGCGCCGCTGCCGGCAGCCCGAAGCTGATGTTGGAAATCCCCAGCACCGTCTTCACGTACGGAATGTTCTCCTTCACCAGCCGTATGCCTTCGATGGTCTCCACCGCGCCGCCGATGTAATTGGCGTCGCCGGTGGCGCAGGGGAACACCAGCGGGTCGATGATGATATCCTCCGCCGCCATGCCGTACTTCTGGGTCAGCAATTGCACGCTGCGTTGCGCCACCGCCAGTTTGCGCTCCCGCGTGAAGGCCTGCGCCTGCAACTTGTCTTCGTCGATGGACCCCACCACCAGCGCCGCGCCGAAGCGCCGTGCGATGGGGCACAGGCGCTCGAACTTCTCCTCGCCATCCTCCAGATTGACCGAGTTGATGATGCTCTTCCCCTGGCAGTAGGTGAGCGCCAGTTCCACCGCTTTGGGGTCGGTGGTGTCGATCATGATGGGCGCTTTGATCTTGCGGATCAGCTTCGAAAAGAAGGGCGGGATGTCCTCCATCTCTTCGCGGTCGGTGCTCTGCAGGCACACGTCGATCACGTGCGCGCTGTTGCGCACCTGGCGCCGCGCGATGTCGGTGGCCTCTTCCCATTTCTCGGCGGCCACCAGGTTCTTGAACAGACGCGAGCCGATCACGTTGGTGCGCTCGCCCACCAATAGCGGCCGGTTGCTTTCCTCGGCCTCCACCAGTTCGATGCCCGAATAGTAGGCGCGATGCTTACGCTCCGGCAGCGCCCGCGGACGCTTGCCCTGAATCATCCGCGCGATGGCGCGGATGTGTGCCGGCGTGGTGCCGCAGCAGCCGCCCACGAAATTCAGCCAGCCGCGGTCGGCGAACTTCTCCAGTTGCGCCGCCAGCGATTCCGGCGTCTCGCCGAATTTCCCTTCGGAGTTCGGCAAGCCCGCATTCGGATAGCACGAGATGCGGTGCCGCGACATCTCGTGGAGCGTCCGTATGTGGTCGGTCATCAGGTCCGGACCGGTGGCGCAGTTCATGCCCACGCCCAGCAGATCGTGATTCTCGATGGAAGCGTAGAGCGCGTCGATCGCCTGCCCGCCCAGCATGGTCCCGGTGCGCTCGATGGTCACACTCGCCACAACCGGGATCTGCACTCTGAGGTCGCGCCCCAATTCCTCCACCGCTACCAGCCCCGCCTTGAGGCTGCCCGTATCGAAACAGGTCTCGATTAGCAGGTAGTCGGCCCCGCCTTCGATGAGGCCTTTGGCTTGCAGGTAGTAATCGGCGCGAAGCTCGGCGAACGTGGTGGTGCCGGTGATGTTGAGATCTTTGTTGGTGGGACCGATGGAGCCGGCGACAAAGCGCGGCTGGGCGGCGGTGGAATATTCGTCGGCAATCGCGCGCGCCAGTCTCGCGGCGGCGAAGTTCAGCTCGTAGGCGCGGTCTTCCAGATGATTATCGGCGAGCGCGATGCGCGTGCCGCCGAAGGTGTTGGTCTCAATGATGTCCGCGCCGGCTTCCAGATATTGGCGATGGATATCCTGGATGACGTCGGGCCGCGTCACGTTCAGAATTTCCGGACAGTTTTCCCGCCCCAGGTAGTCGGTCTCGATAGAAAGGGGCGCCTGATGGATCATGGTGCCCATGGCCCCGTCGAGGACGAGTACACGTTGTGCCAGGCTGTCTTCGAGCGCCTGTCGACGCTCCTGGGGTTTGGTCATAGGGGGTGTGCTTTCTTTAGTTTAACAGGGGAGATCGAGGGTAGCGCTATGCTGGGGATAATGAAACTTTCCGCTCCGGGCCGCTACCGCGCGGCACTGCTCATGCTTTGCGCCGCTCTTCCCGCGCTGGCCGACACCCACTTTCAGGCCCGCCCCATGACGCGCGACGACGTGCCCGCCGGCAAGGGGCAGTGCGATATCCGCCTGCAGGTGGATATCGAGGCGGAAGTGACGGTGCGCGGCGATCTGGTCGCCATCCACACCATTTCCGGGCGCGACCCGCGCGACGATGGTAGTGAATGCAACGCTCCGTTGCCCGACCACGACGTCGCGGGCTTCAACTTCCAGGTGGTGGAGAGCCGCAACGAGATTCGCCTGGTGGCCGAACCCTCGCGCCGCAACAACTTCGCCGCCGTTGTACGCATCCGCGACACCGCCACGGGCGAAGGGCGCTATCACTTCCGCCTCAGTTGGGCGATGACCGGCAGCGATTACGGCCGCACCAGCGGCAACCAGCCCCCGCCCACGCGCCGCGACGACAATTTCGACCGGCCGCCCGCCACGGGGGGCTTTAGTTGGAATAATTCCCTGAGCTACCGCGGCAATGGCAGCGGCACCGCAACCATGAACAACTTGGGCGAAATGGGGCTGGGCGAAGTCACCATCGAAATCGATCGCGGCGGCAAGCTGGTGGCATCGTTCCGCACCGGCGAACGCGGCCGCGGCCGCCCCATCGCCTTCTCCGGCCAGATTCTGGCCAGCGAAGGCGGCCGATGGAAAGCCGACGTGATGAGCGACGACCGCCGCCTGCGCGGTCCCATGTGGATCTCCGTGGACGACAAGCAGCAGGTCAACAGCGTCACTCTGGAAGCTACCGACGGCCAGGATCGCATGCGTCTGAATTGGGCCCGCCGGTAGGTTGGCGCCCCCGCGCCCCTACTTCTTCTTCCCCACCGACACCGCCGGCGGAGCGCTGGCCGGCGGAATCACGCCGTTCATGCGCGCGTACACCGCCATCTGCCCGTAGTGGTCGAATGTGTGCCAGATGGTCAGATTCGCGATGCCCCCGCGCGCCATCGGAGGCATTCCCGGGAACGGCGCCGGCACCATTTCGAGCTGATTCTCCACCGTCAGCTTCGCCATTACCGTGTGCCCGTAAGTGAACGCGTCCTTCAGGTATTGCACCGTCTGCGCCTTGCTCCTGACTGATGCCGGCCCGTTTTCGCCCGTGCCCAGATCCACCGGCGGCTTCTCCTTGGCCGCCGCCGCCCCAGCCATGTAGATCACCGTGGCGATGTGCTTCACCTGTTCGCCGAAGGTGCGCACTTTCTCGAAGGCGCCCTGGGTGGGTGCGAAGTTGTAGGCCGCGTCCGGCATGGCTTCGGCCAGCGACACCACCTCGCTTTCCGCCATCTTCAACTGCGAATCGTACAGCCTGGCAATGGTCATATCGGCGGCGCACAGCGCCCACGCCGATCCCATCAGTAACGCCATCGTCTTCTTCATCGGGATGCTCTCTTTTCGTTTTCGACGGCCGGAACCAATGCCCGGACCGCCCAGGATGTGGCAGCGGAGGAAATCCACTGGTCGTGATCGTGCGGAAACCCGCTCTGGAAATACGGTTGAAACTTCGGCGCCCGGCTGCGCACGTACCAGGACCCATCTGCGCATTGCGTCTCCATGAGGAACTTCACGCCCTTCCGATAAGCCGAGTCCGGCGCTGCCAGCACGCCCGCCTCTCGCAACGCGTACAGCGTCTCACCCGTGGCGTAGGCGTCGCTCTCCAGATTGCCATTCTGGCTCCATCCGCCATCGGCGTGCTGCGCGGCAGCCAATGCCTTCCCCAGCGCGCTCACCTTGGCCGCATTCCCGCCCGCCCATTCGAGCCCCAGAATCTGCATCGCCGCCTCATCGTTGGTACCCGCTTTGTTGTTCGCCAGATAAGTGACCGCACGCCCAATCCGGCTGTCGAGATCCGCCTTCATGGCCGGCGACCCGAACACCTGCATCACCCGGATGGACATCGCCGTCCGCGCCATCGCCCCCTCTTCCAGCGGCGCGCGCGCAACGCCGCCGAACCACCATGTGCCGTCGTGCCGCTGGTAGTGGGCGACGTAAGCCACCATGCCGTCCGTCAGCAAGCTGGCGGGGTAGCGCTCGCTGGCCAGCGCCATCAGTTTCCAGGTGGGCGGGTCGGTCGCCCCGCCGATCGGGGCGCGCTCCAGCATCCTTTGGTTGAAGAACATGCTCTCGCCTTCCATCATCTTCACCAGCCCCTTCGCCAGGGGTTCATCCACGTGGACGCCGGCCGCGCGCGCCGCCGCCGTCGCCACCGCCGTTACCGGCTGATGATGGCAGCCCACGCACCCCGATTGCGTGAAGAACTCCGTGGCCCCGCGCTGCAAAAGCGCCGTGCCGTTTTCCACCGCCTGGATCACCGTCCGCTCGCCCGCCGGTTTGGGACGCGGCGCGCTGTAAGGCACTCCCTCCTTCGCCCCCGCCGCGGTCAACGCCGCAATCACTTCCTGGCTGCCGAACTTCTCCGCCCAATCCAGCGCCGTCTCGTCCACGGTGCTCTTGGCGTTGACGTCCGCGCCCGCCTGGAGCAGTAGTTTCACCACTGCCGGATTCTGCGCTTCCGAGGAGACCGCGAACTGGATCGGCGTCATCCCGCGAATATCGGCGTCGTTCACCTTCGCGCCCGCATCCAGCAGCGTCTTGACCACATCAGGCGCGCAATACGTGGCCGCCAGCATCAGCGGGGTCAGCTTGACCAGTTGAATCTTGCCGAACTTCACTTCGCCGCCGGTGGTATTGGCCGCGTTGACGTTGGCCCCCTTCGAAAGGAAAAGCTTGACGAACTCCAGGTTGCAGTTGCTCGCCGCCGCGGCCAGCGGCGTATAGCCTTCGTAGTCCGGGGTATCCGCGCCCGCGCCCCTGGCGAGCAGCAGTTCGACGCTCTCGGCGTTGTCCGCCCCGACGGCCTCGCTGAGTGCGGTGTCGCCCTGTTTGTCGGCGGCTTTTGGGTCGGCCCCCTTGTCCAGCAGCAGTTTGACCGTCGCCGAACACCCGTCGCAGCCCGCCGCGATCATCAGCGGTGTGCGCCCCAGTTTGCTGTGCGCGTTCACGTCCGCGCCTTTTCCCACTAGCATCCGCGCCTTTTCGGCATTCCCCGCGCCCAGAATCAGCGCCGTGACCTCCAAATCGTTCTTGGCGTTCACGTCCGCGCCGTTCTCCAGCAGCAGCTTGACCGCTTCCGGACTGCCGATCGCGGCGGCGTGAATCAGCAGCGTGCTGCCTCGCTGATCGCGCGCATTCACTTGGGCGCCCTTCGCCAGGCGCACTTTCAGCGATGCCAGATCGTTATTCCGGATGGCCTGAATCAGCTCATCCGCGTTACCTTGGGCGTGAGCCGCGGCGGACAGGCACGCCGCCACGCAAACTACACAGAATCCCCTCATGGTGGAAGGCCCTCCTCCTTCTCGTGGGGTTAAGTATATACCAATTCGAATCCGCGTTACAGTGGAATGATCCGTATAGGGAGACCGTCCATTGGCAGCAGCCCCACGCAATAGTGAGGCCGAACACGTCGTCGCCGCGCCTACGGGCCCGCTCATCATCCCGGCCGTTGTCGCCGGCGAGGCGCGGCCCGTCCTTTCGCTCGTGGTACCGACCCTGAACGAGAGCGAGAATATCGCCGATTTTCTCGCCGCCGTCCGCCACACCCTCGACCAGGCGCTGCCCGGCCGCTACGAGGTCATCGTAGTGGATGACGATAGCGCCGACCACACCTGGGAAATTGCCGCGCGCCTCCGCCCGGGCTTCCCCGAACTGCGCGTGGTGCGCCGCCAGAACGAAGGCGGTCTCGCCGTGGCCGTCATCCGTGGATGGCAGGTGGCGCGCGGACAGATTCTGGGCACCATCAATGCCGATTTTCAGCATCCTCCGGACGTCCTGGGCCGCCTCCTGGAGCGCCAGGAAGGCGCCGATCTGGTGGTTGCCACCCGTCACGGCGATGGCGGCGGTCTGGGCGATTGGGGCATGGCCCGCCGCATCAGTTCCTGGGGCGCCGCCCGGATCGGCCGCTGGCTGCTCCCCCAGGTCTACGCCCGCGTTTCAGACCCGCTCAGCGGCTGCTACCTGGTGCGCCGCCAGGCGGTCGCCGGCGTGCCGCTCAAGCCGCTCGGCTATAAAAGCCTGATGGAACTCCTGGTTCGCGGCAACGTTGGCGAAATCCACGAGTGCGGCTACGAAATGCGCAAGCGCGTCCGCGGCCAAAGCAAGGTCCACGCCCTCCACCCCCTCCACTACATCCGCCACGTGCTGCGCCTCCGCGCCGCCGCCCGGGAGCGAAACGATGTGGCATAAGGCTCCGCCTTGTGCATCCGAGCAAAGCTCGGACGCGCGTTGGCAGGCTCCCACCGTCCGCCAGCAAAAGTACTCCGACCCCAACCCTGTCGTCCGTTTCGTCATCGCGCGATTCTTCCGCCGCCTGCAAGCCGTCCTCGCCGAACTGGATCCCCACTCCGTCCTCGACGCCGGCTCCGGCGAAGGCGAGATGCTCCGCCGTGGCGTGCTGCCTGCCGCCGTCCGCCCCGTCTGCCTCGATCTCCGTCCCGCCTCCCTGGCCGAACTCGCCGTCCCCCACCGCGTCTGCGCCTCCGTGCTCTCCCTGCCCTTCGCCGACCGCAGCTTCGACGCCGTCACCTGCCTCGAAGTCCTCGAGCACCTCGACCATCCCGCCGCCGCCCTCCGCGAACTGGCGCGCGTGGCCCGCCGCGCCGTGGTCGTCTCCGTGCCCTTTGAACCCTATTTCCGCATCGGCAACGTCCTGCGCGGAAAACATCTGGGCCGCCTGGGCAATCACCCCGAGCATGTGCAACATTGGAATCTCCGCACTTTTCCCGCCTTCCTCGCCGGCTCCGTGGCCGAAGTGCGCATCGTCGAGGCCTTTCCCTGGATCATCGCGTGCTGCCGTCCAAACCAACTCTGATCTTCCTGCTGCTGGCCGCTCTCGGCGTGGCGCGCATCGCCGCCACCTACCGGAGTATCGCGCAGACTTCCGATGAGACCCCCAACATCGCCTGCGGCATGCAGTACCTCGACCTCGGCCGCTACGATTACGGCGCTTTCCATCCGCCCCTCGCCCGCCTCGCCATCGCCCTCGGCCCCTACCTCTACGGTGCGCGCGCGCAGAAACTGCCCGACCGTTGGAAGGAAGGTAACGCCGTCCTCAACAGCGCCCCGCGCTACGGCAAGGCCCTGACGCTGGCGCGCCTCGGCATCCTCCCCTTCTTTCTGCTCGCCTGCACCGTGGTCTGGCTGTGGGGCCGCAAACTGCTCGGCGATTGGGGCGCGCTCGCCCCCGTCTTCCTGTTCACCAACCTGCCGCCGGTGCTGGCGCACTCCGGTGTCGCCACCATGGATATGGCCATCGGCGCCGGCATCTGCACGGCCCTGTTCGCCTACACGCTGTGGCTGGAAGAAGGCACCTTGCGCCGCGCCATCTTCTTCGGCATCGGGCTCGCCCTAGCCATACTCTCCAAGTTCTCCGCCGTGCTCCTTCTGCCCGTCTGCCTCGCCGCCATCACCCTCCTGCATCCGCGCGCGCGCCAGAAGCGCAACTGGGCCTGGATCCCCGTCGCTTTCGTCCTCGTCTGGGGCGCCTACCGCTTCTCCTTCGGCCCCATGTCCGAGCACGTCGCTAGCGACGCCGCCGCGCAAGGCGGCATTTTCGCCAAGATTCCTACGCCCCTTCTGCACGCCCTGGAGACCCTTCCCGTGCCCGCCCCGCAACTCCTCGACGGCCTCTGGCAGGTGCACAATCACGTCGAAGGCGGCCACACCGCGTTCCTCCTGGGCCGACACAGCTTCCACGGCTGGTGGTATTTCTTCCCCGTCGCCCTCGCCGTCAAGACGCCGCTCGCCATCCTTCTGCTCGCCGCCCTCGGCGCCTTTGCGCTGCGTCGCGCTCTGCCCGGGGAGTCGCGCCGCGCCCTCTGCATGCCGGCCATCCTCACCGCCGTCATCCTGCTCGTCAATCTCCCCACCAGCCTCAATATCGGTGTGCGCTACATGCTGCCGCTCTACCCGCTGCTCGCGCTCGCCGCCGGCATCGGCGCCGCCTGGCTGTGGCGGAAGCGCCGCGCCGCCGCCATCATCCTCCTGCTGTGGACCGCCGTCTCCTCCGCCGGCGCCCACCCCGATTACCTCGCCTATTTCAACGAGCTCGCCGGCTCCCATCCCGAGCGCATCCTGGTGGATTCGGATCTCGATTGGGGGCAGGACATGGCGCGCCTCGCCGCCGCGTTACAGCGCCGCCGCGTCCCTTACTTCCACATGGCCTGCCTCTACACCGGCGACGATACCCGCCTCGGTCTCCCCCCGTGGGACTCTCTCGAACCCTACCAGCCCGTCACCGGATGGGTCGCCGTCAGCCACACCATGCTGCAAAACTACGGCTGGATGGCCTCCCAACAGCGTTCACGCCCGGATCTCGCCTTCGCCTGGCTGGATCCCTACCAGCCCGCCGGCCGCGTGGGCAAATCGATCCTGCTGTATTACATTCCGGAAAAATAGTCGTCAGTACTTCACGCGCCGCAGGAGCTTGTTATAGGCCTCGTGAGAACCAATCCAGAAGCAGTGGAACTCGTCGCCAGTCCGATGCGCTATGGCGCGATAGGACCGGCCCACGTCAACTGTCCAAACCTCACCCTTTTTCCTGCAACCCCAATGAAGGGTGAAAGGGCTCCTGCTCGAATAGCGCGTACTTGGCATCGGCGAGTGATTGGGTGTTTTCCGGCAGTCTGTCGTAGCACTTCCAGAACTCCGGCAAGGCGAAGGATCGGAAACTCACCGCCGCGGCCGGCCTTCAGCCATCGGCTTGGACTCGCCCCGGCCAACTTGTGCCCTCACACGGTCGAGAAGGGCGATTCCTGCCCCGCCCGGAGAGAAGTCCTGCTCGAGTTCGAGGTCCCATTGGAGGCGATCCCGTTCCGAAAGCCAGGTGGCGAGGCTGGCCTGCTGTTCCACCTGAAGCCCCTCAATCGCGTGCTGAATTTCGGTCAGGTTCATATCCGTATCCTACCGTGTCGAAGCGGCCGGTAGGTATCCCTGCCGTCGAGCGAAAACGGAGGACATAGTATCAAGAAGGAGCCCTACCCCAACAAATACCCCTTCGCCACTTCTCCAAACGCCGCCAGTTGTCCCGCCTGCCACTCACCATCGCGTCCCAACTCGCGCGCCATCAGTTCCCCCACGCGCGGCGCCATCCGCATCGCCGCCTGCGCGTTCAGGAACAATGCCCGCGTGCGCCGCGCCAGCACATCCTCCAGGGTGAGCGCCAGTTCCTGACGCACCGCCCAAATGACTTCCGCGCCCGTGTACGGTAGCGCGCCATCCAGCGGCTCGGCCCACGCCGGTTCGCGAGCCTCCAGTTCCTGCACCATCGGCGCGTCGCTTCCGTATACCCACAGGTGGCCGAACTTCTCCGACGCCGGATGGAAGCCGTGGATATTCAGATGCCCCGTGACACACGCCTTTTCCGCCAGCCGCGCCAGCGTGGCCGCCTGGTTCACGCAATCTTCCGCCATGTGACGATAGGTGGTCCACTTACCCCCACAGATGGTGATCATGCCGGAATTCTCGATGCGAATCGTATGGTCGCGTGAGAGCGACGCCGTATTGCCGCTCTCCCCCGATCGCACCAGCGGGCGAATTCCCGCGAACACACTCAGCACATCGGCGCGCTCCGGCTTGCGCGCCAGGTACAGCGCCGCCGTCTGCAGGATGAACTCCACCTCCTGCTCCAGCGCCACCGGTTCCAGCGTGGCTTGCGCAATCGGCGTGTCCGTCGTGCCTACCACCGTATGGCCGTGCCACGGGATGGCGAACATCACGCGCCCGTCGCTGGTGTGCGGCACCATGATGGCGTTGTCGGCGGCCAGGAACGATCCGTCGAACACCAGGTGGATGCCCTGGCTGGGCGCGATCATCGGTTCCGCCGCCGGGTCAGCGATGCGCCGAAGGTTGTCGGCGAACGGACCGGTGGCATTGATCACCACCTTCGCGCGCCCTTCCATCTCCGCGCCGGTTTCAGCGTCGCGGAATCGCACCCCATCCACGAACCCATCGCCATCTTTCGTCAGCGCGGTGACCTCGGCGTAGTTGAGCAGCGTGGCGCCCTGTTCGCACGCCGTGGCCACCAGGTTGATCAGCAGGCGCGAGTCGTCAAACTGGCCGTCGAAGTAAATCACTCCGCCCTTGAGGCCTTCGGTCTTGATGGTGGGCAGGTGTTCCAGCGTTTCCTCGCGGGAGAGAATCCGCGAGGCGCCGAAACCGTACTTGCCCGCCAGCAGATTGTACAGCTTCAGCCCGATCCCATAGAATGGCGCTTCCCACCAATCGTAGTTGGGCACCACGAAACCCAGGTTGCGCACCAGGTGCGGAGCGTTCTGCAGCAGCAGGCCGCGCTCCTTCAGCGCCTCCATCACCAGCGACAGGTTGCCTTGCTCAAGGTAGCGCACGCCCCCGTGCACCAGTTTGGTGCTCCGGCTGGAAGTGCCTTTGCCGAAATCGCTCTGCTCCAGCAGCAGCACGTCGTATCCACGGCTGGCGGCGTCGATGGCCACCCCCACGCCGGTGGCTCCGCCGCCCACCACGATCATGTCCCACGCATCGGCGTGCGCGCGAAAACGGCGGTACATCTCAGATCTGGTCATGAATTCAGCTTAGGGCACCACCACTCCCATCGGAGCCGCGACCGGGGTACCCTCTGGGTCGGGAGCGGTGCATCCCTAGGTGCTTAAAAAATCAGCTTCAACGCGAATTGCCCCTGCCGCGACGGATAGGTCGTGCGGATCGTCCCGAACGCGGCGCTGGTCGTTTGCGTATTCGGTATGCCGAAATTCGTGTGGTTCGGAACATCGAAGAACTCCGCCCGGAATTGCACTTTGGCCCTTTCCCGAATGCGGAAGTTCTTATCCACCGAAAAGTCCCACTGATCGAAATTGGGAGTGCGGAACGAATTCCGGCCCACATTCCCGTACGGCGCGCTGGCCGGCGGCGTGGTGAATGTGTACCCGGCGAAATAGGTGTTCAGCATGGCCGATCTGCTCTGGCTGACGGCGCTGCCGCTCACATTGGGGCGCAGGTACGGCTGCCCGCGATAATCGTTGGAAAGCGAGCTCACGATGTTGGCTCCCGTCGCCCCGTAGGTCACGTCGAGCGGCTGCCCCGTGTGCGCGGTGTTGATGCTGGTGAGCTCCCATCCGCCCACAAACGCATCGATTACGGGATTCATGTTGGCGCCGTATTGGCGCCCCTTGCCGAAGGGAAGCTGGTAGACCACGCTGGTGACGTTATTCAACTTCACGTCGAAGCTGGACGGCCCTTTCTCCGCCGCCAGGGCGCGAATGTTCTGCGGATTGGCCTGGTAATAGCCCGCGAAATACTCCAGCGCCTGCTCCGAATCCCCCATCGCTTTCCCCCACGTGAACGAGTTCAGCACGTATAAGCCCTTCGTGAAACGGTGCTCCACCCGCGCCGACACACCGTTGTAGTGATTGTCGCCCGCCGGATCGAGCCACGTGATCGGCCCGAATGTCGGTATCGGCACCCGCGCCGTGACTCCCAGGCTTTGGCCCGGCAGGTTGGGATACGCCTGATTGTAATCGGCGATGATCGGCAGCCGCAGACTGTGGTTTCCGTTGTAGGACAGATCGATTACCGTGTTCTTGGGGAGTTGCCGCTGCACCGAGAAGAACCAGTTTTGTATGTACGGCCATTTGCTGTCCGGCGGCGTGTAGACCACGTTCGAATTGACCGGATTGAAGGCCGCGGGGCTGGCGATGTTCGTGCTGAAGCTGTTCATCGTGGTGAGGAACGTGGCCGGCACCGCGCCGCCCGCCGGAATCGTCTGGCTGAGGACTCCGAAAAGGGCCTGCGGAGCATTGATCCCTTCCTGCGCGCTTCCGGGCCGGTTGAAGAACGTGTAGCTGATGCCATATCCGGCGCGCACTACGGTCTTGGGATCGATGCTGTACGCCAGGCCCAGCCGCGGCCCAAAGTCTTTGTGGTCGGGATGCACCAGGCCGCGGTTAAACAGGCTTCCGCTGGTCGCTTTCACCATGGTGTTGGTGGTGGGGTCGAAATTCGAGTAGTTGTTATCGCGCTCATAGAGCGGCGAGGCGAACTCCCACCGCAGCCCCACGTTCAACGTAAGCTTCGCGCTTACCCGATAGTCGTCCTGAAAATACAGCGAGTGCACGTATTGACGCAGATTGATCACCGAATAACTCCCCAGGTTAATCTGGTTCGGCGTGCCGAACATGAAATCGGCCAAGCTATAGCTGGTGGTGTCGCTGGGAACCGCGCAGGTGGAAGGCTGGCCCAGTTGCGCGCAGGTGGGCTTGCTGAACGCTCCGGTGTACGTGTCTTGACCATAAATCGGATTGGTGTCCAGAATTTCGGTGCGGATGTTCAAGTATTGGTAACCCATTTTCAGCGAATGCCGGCCCATCGTCTTCGAGTAATTGAGCGTCGGATCCCAGGAGGTGGGATTCTGGAACTGCGGATTGCTCGTCTGGCGGCCCATCGCGGTCAGTCCGCTGATCGTCTGCGTATTGATGCCGCCGGTCAGGGCTGGCGTCGTCGGCAGGCCTTGAAAGCCCCCGAACATGCTGGACATACTCGGGCCACCCAGATACGGCGGCACCTTGCCGCCAAGCATATGCGAGAAACCCAGGCGGAATTCGATCAGAGAGGTCGGCGTGACCGTCCAGGTGTAGCCCAACGAAGCGTTCTGATCGACAACATGGATGTAGCCGTTGCCGTCACCGCCGCTCGGCCCCGAGAGGTCCGGTTGGTAATACTGCAAGTCCTTGCGCTGGCTGAAACGCAGGAACGCCGTCATGCGATCGTTGATCTGGCCGTCCAGTTTGGCGTCGAATTTGTCGCCGTAGTCGCGAATCAGCAGCAGCGCCTCGTCATTGTTGGAGCGCCCCGGCCCATTCGTCGGCGGCAGCCCGCTCAACACCGCCGCGGCGAACGGATTCAACTGCGCCACCGGGATCTGCGTGTTGGCGGGATAAACCACGCCGGTCAGCGGGTTGACCACCGACACCGGCAGGATACCCTGGCGATCCGTCATGCTCGGAATCGAGTCGAAATTGAGATAGCGCTGCAACTGCCGGAAACCCTCATAATCGCCGAAGAAGAAGAGCTTGTTCTTGATCAACGGTCCCCCGATGGTGGCCCCGAACTGGTTGCGCTGCATCGTCGGCTTCACGAATACCGCGGGACTGAACAGGAATCCGGTGGCGTTCAGATCGGTGTTGCGCAGGTATTCG
>Ga0182030_10015901_pt1 | contig 14704 bp, 13 predicted proteins | sample 812S3MmetaG_FD_121299 | JGI IMG/M metagenome (GOLD analysis project Ga0182030, IMG submission 121299) | Permafrost microbial communities from Stordalen Mire, Sweden - 812S3M metaG (Illumina Assembly) | ecosystem: Environmental > Terrestrial > Soil > Wetlands > Permafrost | place: Sweden... | reverse complement strand
CAGGTTCCGGTATAATCCTGACTGAGACCGGAGAGATGGCCGAGTGGCTGAAGGCGGCGGTTTGCTAAACCGTTGTACGGTCAAAAGCTGTACCGGGGGTTCGAATCCCCCTCTCTCCGCCAGAATCTCGCATCAAAACTATAATAATCAACAAGTTAGTTAAGAATGAAGAGCTTACGATTGTCGGCCTTCCCGACAACATGCTTGCAATCTTCGCCAAATTTACACTCTTTACATCGTGTGAAGGCCTAAAACCCGACAATCCGACAACGGCTCTGAGGCTTCAAACCGTCCGAAAGCGATGTAAGTTGGCTCCCACAGGAAGCCCGATCTCCGAATGCTCCTATACGTTCTGCGTCCACTTGCTCGCACCCAACAGCCACAGAAAGGTGACCTCCGAACGCGATGTGCTCAAGCACCGCATAAAGGAGCACCAGTTCCTTGCGGACGCCTTGCAGCGGCACCTCGACACGCGCCGCTACGGTACCGTGCCAGCAGCGGCTTCGGCATGGGCGTCGAACACGCTCTGGCCCTGCGGCCTAGATCACGTCAGCGAGACTTCTACCTCAGCCCGGCATGCTCCACGTATTCTCCACGCCATTCCCGTTGACTTTGATTCCGAACAGAGGGGGTTGCTACCTAATCATCTGGACCTGGCCAGTCTTCTGACAATTGTAAGAAGCGATTGCACGACATTCCCTTCACTTCAAGAAGCGCGTTATCGCTGTGATTTGGAACGAATTTAGAAAGCCGTATTGCCTCAGCATTCAATGGATATTTCGCCCATGGGTTCAGCACGATCCAGGGCTCCCGGTCTTGAAGATTCCAAGGCGTCACGTTTGGGTAAACCATCACTGCGCTGATCTTCGTATTACTGGCACCTCGACCTGAGTACCACGCCCCATTCGGTCGGCGTGGGCCCGGAAGTGCGCGTTTTCCATCGAAGAGGATGGTTTCCTCGCCGAAGAGAGCATTCATGACATCATTCTTCGTTACGCGAAACTCATCCGTGACATTGATCGCAACTATAAAAGGCAGGCCGAGATCACCATACTTGTTCTTCACTTCAACTGCTTTCTTAACATCGTCGTGGAGCGAAAGCTGACGCACTGGCGGAAGCGTCATGCCGATCGCGCGCACGTCCGTCGAGCCACGCCGCTCAGGTGACTTCGGGATCGGCTCTATCGTTAGGCGCCAATCGTCATGCTTCCAAAGAAGGGATGGCATTGCTTCGAGGTCACCGGAATCAAACGTAGACCGAACATTTTCATAGTTAAGAGATTGAAGCCAGCTTTCGATCTTCTTCCGCAGCTTCGCACCAGGAGGAGGGGTTTGCGGCGCACCCTGGACACGAATGGAAATGTAGAAATCTGGTGAAACGAGCTTTTCGAGAGTCTCAAAGACTTGATCTGCCCTCTGGCGTTCTGCTACGTCGTCCGAGGAATCTCTCGTAATGGTCGCCTCCAAGTAAAAGCAAGGACGACCCTGTTTCTTCACTAGATAATCAGGGTGGGTGTCCTTCTCTTCAACATCAGGATGCGCCTGAAGTTCGAATCCCATTCGAGTAAACAGTCGGTGTAAGTAGATCTCAAAAAATGCTCCTTCATGCTGGCCAGGCACCGGGGAACGAAATCTCTTCTGGACGTCGAGTTTGCTTTCCTCCGGAAGGTCTTCATACCATTCGCCCAAGACCCGTCTGATCGATGCGATGGACGGCCGCTCGCTTCGCGCATAGTATTCGTACGCCGATTCTGTTCGCATCATCGTTCGATTTCCAATCATCTGCACGTTCGTCTCGAAAAGTCCCATTGATCTCTTCCAGTCCTAAGCTACTCGCTCAAGCCACACATAGAATTAGCTGCAAACTGCAAATGCGCAGTTTACCGCAGCAGTTCTGAGCCTCTCGAAGATCTCCTGCGCAGGCGGGCAATCTGAATGCTCTGTCTTCCACTCCATCACAATCAGTCGGTGCCCTGTCGCTGGTATGGCCGATCGACACGGAGATGCAAAACAGGACTCAGGCGCAACAGTCTGCTTCGCTCCAATCTTCCGTTCACATCGTCTGCCGTCCCCGCATTTCACAAGATGCGGGTGAAGTTGGCGATTGGCGTGACGTTCTTCAGGAGCTTCCTGAACGCATTCATGAATGGATGCCACGACTCGCGGCTGAAGGTGTAGTCGGTGCAGATGCGATATTTGCATGTCTCGGTCCGGCGTTGGAGGTCTTCTCGCGATATGCTCGCGTAGAAAAAGCGAGCGGGGAAGCTGTGAGCCTACGCGAGTACTTAGAGCAAGTCTGGGCCGCCGTCGTCAGGGAGGCTCTGGCACAGGTATTCAAAGGGGCCGATGCGACGGGGGTCGAGGCTGATGCGAGACTCACGGCTATGTGGCTTTGGACACTAAATTCTCCTAGCGTGAACGGGAACGCTGATGCAACCAGCGAGGAAGACGCAGAGGAAGAGGAGCGGGAAATAAAGAAGCCGAAGGTCGGTGGCTTCCGCCTGGAGTTTGATGCAGCCCGCAAGATCGCGCAGGGGCTGGGCGCCTCTCTCGACAATTTGGCGCATCTTGTCGAGGTCAAGGGTGATGAGGCGCGCCTGCTTCCGGTCGCAGAGCGTACACGGCACTTGTTCGGCAAAGATGAAGATGAACCTGCCCGGCCCACTCGCAAAAAGGCTGCAGCACAAATGAACATGTTCGCTGAACTCGCCGGGAGCGAGAACCCCGAATTGGCTTGGCAGGAGAAGACCGTAAAGCGGACGGGCGAAACTACGATCGACCGTGTGCACCAAGCCATGATCCTTTTTGCCGCCGGGCGTGGCGAGGCGCTGAAGCGGTTCATCGTCGATGACGGCGTGGGCAATGACGGGAAGTTTTGGCGTCTGGCTCAGGCGCTCTCGGCTCTGTACCCGGCGGGAACAGACGAGAGGCGCTGGGTGGAAGGTGTAATGGCTCGCAAAAAGCAGTTCGGATTCTAGAATCGGCCCGGGAGAAACAGAGATGCCGCTGAAGCCTTGGTATAAGGTAGTGACCCCGCGGGAGGACCTCCGCGAAGGCAAACCACTCGACGCGTCGGAGTTCGCCGTTCACCTGGACCAGGTGCGGGACGGCCGCGCACCAGCCGTGTATCAGAAGCCTGAGCGGTTTTTCGAGAGGACGTTCCTCATCGAAGGCCTGACCAGCGTCGCTGCGGAAGTGCTGCGCCGGCTCTCCGGCGTGAAGACGGAAACGTCAGCTGTGTTCAATATGACCACGCAATTTGGTGGCGGCAAGACGCACTCCCTCACGCTCCTGTACCACCTGGCCAACAACGGAGCGAGGGCGAAGGACTGGGTCGGGGTCCCGCGCTTGCTGCAGGCCGCCGGCCTGAACGCCGTCCCGGCAGCGAAGGTGGCCGTGTTTGTCGGCACGGAATTCGACCCAATTGCAGGTCGCGGCGGCTCAGATGGTACTCCCAACCGGAAAACACCATGGGGGGAAATCGCGTTTCAGATCGGCGGCGAGAGCGCGCTGGCGATCCTCGCCGAACATGAACGCCAGGGTGTTGCGCCCGGCGGCGATGTCATCCGCGACATCCTTCCGAAGGACCGCCCGGTGCTCATCCTGATGGATGAGCTGATGAATTTCGTAAGTCGCAGCCGGAAGACTGGCATGGGTAGCCAGCTTTATTCCTTCCTCCACAACCTTACGGAGGAGGCCCGCGGGCGCGACAACATGGTGCTTGCCGTTTCCATTCCGGCTTCCGAACTGGAGATGAGCGCCGATGATCAGTCCGATTACGAGCGATTCAAGAAGCTCTTGGACCGCGTCGGCAAGGCGGTCATCATGTCGGCGGAGTCGGAAACTTCCGAGATCATCCGACGCCGGCTGTTCGAATGGGACGAGAATGCGGTGTCAACTGACGGCCGCGTCTTGCTCAATCGCGACGCGATCAGCACGTGTAACGAGTTCGGCGACTGGGTAAAGGATCACCGCCAGCAGGTTCCGGAACAGTTTCCGTTCGATGCAGCGCGTGAAGCTTTCACGGCTGCGTACCCATTTCACCCTACAGTCTTTTCCGTCTTTGAGCGGAAATGGCAGGCGCTCCCGCGATTCCAACAGACCCGCGGCGTGCTTCGTCTGCTGGCGTTGTGGGTGTCGCATGCATTCCAGGATGGCTTCAAGGGAGATCATCGCGATGCATTGATCGAATTGGGAACCGCTCCGCTGGATGAATCCCAGTTCCGAGCGGCCATGTTCGAGCAACTCGGTGAGCACCGACTTGAGGCGGCCGTGACCACAGACATCTGCGGGAAGAAGGACTCACACGCCGTCCGGCTGGACAATGAAGCGATTGAAGCGATCAAGAAAACGCGCTTGCACCGCAAAGTCGCGACCACAATCTTCTTCGAGAGCAACGGAGGGATGAGCCGCGCCGAGGCGTCCGCGCCGGAGATTCGGCTTGCCGTTGCCGAACCGGACCTCGACATTGGACACGTTGAGACCGTGCTGGAGGCGCTGACAGACGCTTGTTACTACCTCACGGTTGAGCGCAACAGGTACCACTTCAGTTTTAGAGAAAACCTAAACAAGCGCTACGCCGACCGCCGGGCGAACATCAAAGACGCCGCCATCAGCGACCGTGTCCGCACGGAAATCGAAACGGTGTTCGCCGCAAGCAGCGGAATCAGCCCCATCTTCTTCCCGGAGAACAGCGCCAAGATCCCGGACAAGCCGGCGCTCACGCTGGTGGTTCTGGCGTCCGAACAGAACACTGGCGATGACGAGAAGCGCACCAGATCCTTCATCGAGACCGCAATTCGCGAGCACGGATCGGCAGGACGAACATACAAGAGCGGTCTTCTTTTCGCGGCCTGCAACTCCGCCAGTCAGCTCTGCGAAGACGCACGTCGACTGCTGGCGTGGGAGGAAATCGAGCAGGAGTTGCCCACCATCAGCGTGGATCCGTCGCAAGTCTCCCAACTCGGCGAGAACATAAAGAAGGCTCGTCGCGATCTGCGGGAGTCCGTTTGGCGCAGCTACAACACCGTTGCGCTGCTCGGAAAGAACAATGAAGTCCGACTGATCGACCTTGGCAAGGCGCATTCGAGCGCGGCCAAGGACATCATCCAGTTCATGCTGAATGAGCTGATGAATGTGGACGAGGTCCAAAAAGGCATCAGCCCGAATCTCCTGGTGCGCAATTGGCCGCCCGCATTGCCGGAGTGGAGCACCAAGTCTGTGCGCGATGCGTTCTATGCGTCGCCGCTTTTCCCGCGGCTCTTGTCGCCGGAAGCCATCAAGGAAACCATCGCCCGCGGGGTTTCGAACGGCCAGATCGCATACGTGGGAAGGGCGGGCAGCGGCAAATACCTGCCCTTCAATTACGAAAAGACGATCACGTCGCTGGACGTCGAAGTGTCCGATGAGATGTATATCATCACCAAAGAGCTCGCCGAGGCGTACCGGTCGCGAGGCTCGCAGCCTGTCCAGCCCGCTCCGGCGCAACCGACATTTCCCGGCATCAATGTCGACCCGGTGCAACAGTCGGCTTCGCAGACAGGATATTCGGGAGCGGTCAACGCGCCAACGGGTGGGCAATCTGAACCGAAGAGCGGGCCCGAACCGGTGCAATTGCCACTCGCATTGACCTGGGCCGGCGAGGTGCCGCCGCAGAAATGGATGAACTTCTACACCAAGGTCTTGACTAAAGTCGGCGTGGCCAACGACCTCAGCCTGAACGTCAGCGTCAAGTGCAAGTCGTCGGCTGGCATGTCCGCCCAAAAGGTGGAGGAGATCCGGAGCGCCCTGCGCGAGCTGGGCTTGAGCGACGAGCTGGGTTCATAGGCCCCGATAGGGCGCCGCGCCACTCTCGCGCTCGGTGAGGTGCGGACCGTTGCTGAGTCCACAGGACCCTAACAGGCTTCAGCCGATCAAATGTCCCAACGGTGCCTGGCGTGACCCAAGGTGAGTCTCAACGACCACGAGTGGGCGGGACATGGTCCTTAGATTGTCTGAAGCCGAGGATATAACGCTGCTGATGATGGGAAACTCGTCTCCCTTGACGCTACCTTCAGAGGCGATGTACCACAGTTCGCTGTATAGGTCTGTCTCCATCCATGGACTAGCCACAACTGGAAAGCGCACGGACATCGCGATTTGACGCCTTCATAGGGCTAATTGTTGAACTGTGCAGGAGTCGGAAGGCCCGCGAGTACTGAACTGTACAACAGTCCGGCTTTCTGCTATCGATCTCCGCCATCAGGCCGCGCGGCTGCCAAATCGGATGTACGCCATCACTAGCGCAAAGCGAAAGCCAGCGTGGGTGGGGTCCGTAGCGTCGTCCAAGCGCGGACGAATCGCGAGAGACTCCTTACTGCGAACTTGCACGTAGTTCCAGTGGAGTTTAGATCCCTGATAGCCAAGCCTTGCCTTCCATTGGTCAGCATTCCCGCTTCGTGCAACAACCTGTGAGTCGCGATTCAAGCCAAGCTCGTACAGAAAGCGGACGTAGCACTTGGCCTCCTCCGCCTCGGATTCCGTCTCAAAGCTGACCCATCCATCTTTATCCACTCTCTCAACAAAGATGCAGAGGCCTTCGCGCACGAGACGGGGTTCTGTCCCGCAGATCTGCTCCCACACACTTGATCGGCGTATCTCATCTACACGCCGTGGTCTTGCTGGACAAGCAAGGCGTTCGTCGGAATTGCGACTTCGTCTCTCCATCGGATGCCGAAACGCACCGCTTCTAAACTTCAAATCGGAGACCGCCCTGGCCCGATCCAACATCGGTTGCATCGCTGGATCGGCGTCTACAGAGCGCTCAGTTGCATTCCTCCATAATGAATTCCATAGCATCTCAAGCGAAGAGACGGCAGGGATTTCTCCAAGAGGGTTCTGCCCAGACTCCGGAATCGAGACGAGATCGTTCCGGTAACGGTGGATCAATAACTGAACTGCGACGTTATGGATGCTTCGTTTTCGCCAGTCTCTCCGTGTAGTGTCTGGCTGCCCACTCGCCATGTTTACAAGGCTCTCCTCGACCGCCATCGTTTGAGACACTTCCAAAAACGAGGCAAGCAACCAGGGAAACAGATGTATGTAAGAGCGAGCTGTCGTGGCATTAAAACTTGCGTGGCCCGCAAAAGCTGCCTGCATGTACGCCCTCTTCCCTGTTGGGCGGTCGTGGCCGAATTCAGCCCTAGCCAAGTCAGCGCCGCCTGCAAGGAATTGGTTCGTCAGCTCGAGATTTGGAAACGGTGATTCTGAGATCCCGCCCTCAAGCATCATCATTGCGGTGAAAAGCCAGCATTGACACGCGTGACGGAAAGTATGCATATGGATCCAGTTCAGATTCGGGCGTCCTTCTGAGTGCGCACGAAGAAAATCATTCAAGTCATCGAAGAGCCATCCGGGCACCTTCTGCAACTTCTCCTCTGGGATGGCAAATAACCTGTCACCCCCGGTCGCCTTTTCCTTCGAGCGCGAACGCCACCACTCAGTCAAGTCGGCCAGTTCTTGATCTGTCACCAGTCCCTTCAGAGGAATCCGCCTGCGCGCATTCTTTGTCTTAAGCCGGTCACCCGGCCAAGGCCAAAGAACGATTTGCGGTTCTCCTTGGAGGAGCAGATTGCGCATCCGTAGCTGGCGAATCTCATCCGCTCGAAGCCCGAGGCGAAACGCGGTAACCACGATTAACCGAATCATCTCCCGACGTCGCGGGCTATCCCTTGCATCCCAAAACTGCTCAATCCTGGATAGAATCTCCCTGAACTCTTCGTGAGTAACAAACCCGACTTCAAAACTTCCGCCCTCCGGTGGCCAGGGGAGCTTCGAAAGCGGAATTGGATCTCGTAATTTCACGCGCGCCCGAATATATAGGTCAAGCGATAAAATCCACTTGATGAACTGGCGCCGTAGCCCAATCGGCTGTTGATTGATTGCGCGCACGTAGATTTCGAGAGCATCTTCAGTTTTGATGTCAGCAATATCCTGGGTTTCCATGTCTGCTGCGAGCGATTCGCTCAACAGATTCAGGACGCCAGCCAATTCACCCTGTGCCACCTTCTCTCCCGAGTAGAGGGTCGAGGACAATAGAGAGATCCCAAATCCCGCGAGGAGTGCAGCCGGTCCTTTGCCGTTCGCGATGACACCTAGTGCTTTCGCCGGGTGCACCGACCCGGCAGCCTTCTGCACAGTCAGCACCCATGATCGGGTAACCGGTTGCGGGAGAGAGATTGGTTGGCTGATGCGAATCTCTCCTGTCCCCCATGCAGGCTTCTCGGCGGCCGATTGTTTGGTCAACCTTCCCAGCCCTGCTCCACCCTGTGGCGATGCCGTCTCGGAAGGACCCGCAAATTCGATAAATTCTCCCATTGGGAACAATCGACGGAGCTCTTTGCGCGCTGGCGTGTTGCAGGAGATCTCGCCGTCGGCGTACCTGGCCATCACCGGCAGCAGGTTGGGGTGCGCCATTGTCCAACAAGCGCGACGGAGGTCAGCAAGTGTACCCAGCTCCGCACGCGAATTGGGGTCACAGCAACTCCGAACAATGCGACCGACTCGTCGAAAGATCTCGGCATCGCTTGGCGGTCGCATGCCTTTCCAGTGCGAGACTGGGGACAGGATTTCAGCGACATCTTCGGGCGACAACCAACTCCACAAGCATGCACTCAACGCGTCCGGGAGCCAGATCCGGGCTTCACCCTCTCTGATCATGCCCCAAGTCAGGGAGAGTTCCACATGAACCCTGCCTCCGATTACAAAGCTTTGCTGCCGATGACTCGCGATTGCGCGGACGATTCCCGCCAAGACGCGGGGTCCATACGCGCCCCCCAGCAGCATCGAGGACACGATCGAGCACCCCAGAAGCATCTTACGGTTCGAGACGTCTCTCGTATCCGAAGGAGAGAGTTCCTTGATCCATATCGCGAGTTGAGAGCGCCACGCCCGATACCGCGCCGCTTGCGCGGCAAAACTCGTCGAGGTCGGCAGGGAAATGGGACGTTGGATTACGTGAAACCGCGGAAGTGTTACGCGTTTGCCGTTTTCGACCGACCAATGATGAGCAGCGTTGTGCGCGATCGCGAGAAAAGACGCCACTCGCTTTTCTTCCCCACCGTAACGGGCCACCAGATCTTCGAAGGTTTTGGTGTCGGAGGCTCTCCAAGGCTTTTTTTCCTCGTCGAGCAGGGCCTTCCCAACCGGAGTCGGATGGCGCTTCAGAAACGCGCAGAAAGCAGGAATGAGATCGAGTTCATGGTTGTTGAGTTGGAGCTGATCAGGGTGCGCTAGCACGGACATAGCTGGAATCCCGGACCGGTAGTCTGGCCCCTCTAATGTTTATCGGCCAATATTCGATCTCTTCCAAGAGTTTCTTCATGGCCGCACGCATCGCACGAGAGTACACGAGATAGTTGAAAGTCGAGGAGGCACCATCCCTTTCTTCACCTTCGGCTGCATGGCCGAGAAACTCCTTCAACTGTTCGATCGTAATGAGAGCCTGATCCTCGAGGACTGCCGTTGCAAGTTCCGTGCGCACGAAATGGCGTCCGAAGTTCATTGGCCAAGGCAGTTTGAGCGTGCCCTCCCCGATGGTCACGGCGCTCAGGTCGGAAGCCAGCAGGAAGATTGGCATGTCCTGGGATGATTTCAAATAATTCGCGTCACTGATGTACTCGCGGAAGGCGAGCATCTGTGTCCAGATAATGTCGCAGACGGGGACTAAACGCCCACGCGGCTTTTTGTCTAATATTCTCAGCAACCGGGTGCTCGGTTCGATCTCGTCGAGATTTGCGTAGGCATTTTGCACTGCGCGGTGGCATGTGCCGATCAGGTAGCCTACCTGCGTATAGGTCGCATAGAGGTTGTGGAGCGGAATGAGGAAGGTAGGGTCACGTGTCTCAAGGAGCTCATGATTGACTTTTATGATGCTGCTCCTTAACCCCTCCAGATAGCCCTTAAGAGCTTCCATTGTCGGGCAGAACGGGCTTCCCACATATCCGTGCGATTCAGAAGGTTTCATCGACTCGTCGATCGGCCATAACAAGCCGAGCGTCTGAAGCGCTTTGAAGATGGCAATCATGCTGTCGCGATCGAGGTTTTGGATCGTTGCGACCTGCGGAGTCTCGTAGTATCGGGGTACCTCGCCCGAGTCATGGGTGCGTAAAGTCAGATACGTAGCAGGAATCACGTTCTCGCCGGCCAGGCTGTAGATCCGACGGAAACGAATCATCGAGAGTCGCTCGAAGGTGCAGTAGGAAGCAAGGAATCGCCCTTCCTCGCTACCGCCCTTGGACAAGCAATCAGATAATCTCCGCGCATACTCTTTTTTGGTACTCCGAAACGGCTGCACTGGCTGTTCTTCCCAACCTTGCCCGTGACGCTCATCGAGCAGGCGCCGAACGACGGACCCAACTGCACCGAAGTCGGGCAGAACAAAAGCTTTGACCACCTTACGGCAACCGTCGTAAAGCACTGGCTCAGCCTCAAAAGGAATCGGAAGCACAGGTAGGACCCATTCGGTCGGAAGGTGCCGATCTGGCGGCAGCACCAAAGTCAATGTCTTCACATCCTCGTCTTTCGGGCGACGAGAGCACACCGTAATCTCAAGCGCAGCAGGCATCGTGCAGCCGAGACGCAGGATTGTTATCGTCAGCGCAAAGAGTTCGATATCTTCCACTCCGCCGGTCTCGAACGCAAGACGAACAATTTCAAGTGCCTCGGCAGCAATTTCAAGCGGGAGATCTTGTAGGGACCAAGGCAGCAATTGATTGTCACGGGCGCGCCAGTTCTGTTGGCCACGAGGGCCCGACCTGCGGTTTGAAAGGTGCAGAGCAGAGGTGGGCAGGACCTCGGACGGGTGGAGACCCAGCTTGCTGCACTCTTGGAGCTCTTCCCGGGTCCATCGGCGACGAATGATCGTTTCGACCTCCGTTCCTCCCGACTCAGCTGCTTCGTCCTCAGCGCCCGTATCGGCACGTTCTTCGTGACTTTCAACCTGGTCCATCGCGCCGCGGTCGAGGTCGTACTCGCCCTCGGGCTCGGCAACATTCGTGCCGGCGTTCTCGCCTTCCTGCTTCAAGACTTCTTCGATGAATTTGAGTTCGACGCTACGTACACGGTCCGGGTGGACCTCACGGTCAAACAACCAAAGTATGGAGCACAGAGCCCGGAAGGCTCTGGAGGGCTTCTCTTCACCTCGAGGCGCGTGCGAAGCAGCAACCTTCTTCAATGCTTCAGCAATCGTGTCCATAGTTGGCCCTTCTGCTGCGATCTCGTGCAGAAGGCCTTCGTAGGTCTTGCGATCTTTACCGGTGACGAAATTCCGGATGGCCAACGTCTCGCGGTAAAGTCCCCGAATCACTCTTTTGCGGGTGGGCTGTCCCGGTGCCCACTCCTCTCGACCCGACCAATAACGAAGGGCCGCAAACTGTGCACATGTGCCCCGCAACTGTAGCAGACTGAATATCGGATGAATGGACTCGTCAGTGTGACGATGCCAGAGCAGACACCACAGCCCATGCTCCATCGCCCCTTGGCTCAAGAGAGGATTTTTGTTCGCGCGCTTCAGCATCCGCTTTCGGATGGACACATCACTCGAAAGACGCTTGATGAATTTCCTGATAGTACGTTTGACCCACGCGACCTCGGCTCTGTATCTGCGAAGTTGGTCCCGAAGGTCCGAGTCATGCGGTAGGCTGGCGACCGCGAGATCGAATAACTCGATCGAGTTCCGTGAAACCTTGTACACGCCCTCGAGGTTTTCCGGCGCGTGCATGTAGGTTAAGACCTCTTGGAGGATTGTTGCGCCCTTCCCAGCGCCGGGCACTTCGATCTGGGCACGCAGCTTGAGCAGCCGTTGCAGGGGAGTGTCTACCATTGAGGTCATCTCTTCTTTATCGACCAATAGAACCGATCAGCTCAACATGTCGCCGGAATGTGCGGACGTGCGTCGCTCCAGCCTTGTCCATCGTGGCCTTCATGCCGGTGGTCGTTAGTGCCTGATACTCAACTGCCTCTGCAAATGCCGCGGGGACCCGATGCTTAACAAACCCCAAACGAATGAGCTCCCGGATCGTGTAGCCAATGCTAGAGCTAGCGACATGAATGCCGTATTTTTGAAAGATTCTGCCGGCAATCTCCCTATACCCGATACACCTTGGTCGGTGAATTTCCGAGTTCAGCGGGTCACCGCTGAGTTCCTCCATGGCTTCCAGAATCACAACGCCGTGCTTCAGCTTCCCTGGAACAATTAAAGGGTCGTCTTTGATCGGAGTATCAGTGGCTTGAATCTCCTCACGCGTGATCTTCGGGTGCGGCAGCTGCGCAAGCTCCAGATCGAGGTCAAGCTGCTCACTCGCCATGACGCTCTCCTGACAATGACGAATGCCCCACGAATGCTGCTGCATTCGGAACTTGCGCCTGGAGGTAGCCGTCAACAGGGGGCTTGATACTGCAGGACCGGATGCCGACCTGAGAGCGTCGAAGCCATTGGCGGCCATTAGCAATGGAGGCTCGAAGCTGGATGCCTTCGAACACGTCCGGGGACGCTTTGAAATGATCGTTCTTGTTCTGGTCCGCCATTGTGCGTCTCAACTGGGTGGTTGATGTTTCTGCTTGTCGTGGGCCCTAGATTTCCGACTGGCTGCGCAGCCACTGTGCGGTCAAGGCGGGATCAAATCTCACGGTGCCGCCAATCCGGATAACCGCCCGGCCCATGCGGCCGCAGCGCGCGCGGTTGTAAAGGAGGGTTGGCGACCAACTCAAAAGCGATGCCAGCTCCTGGACCTTCAAAGCGTGGTCCATGGCCTCGATTCGGTCTGCGATCGACTTCGGAGTGTCAGGATTCTTCAGCGCCGGACGCATAGTTTCTACCCCTGCTGCGACGCTTCAACCTATCGCATTGTTCCTATTGAACACTTTACTGTTCTTGTAATACAACGTCTCCCAGAACAGAAAAATCTTCCTAATCGATAATTTTCTGCGAGACTCATAGAGAGGTGAATGGCATGGTCACCACGAAGAAGGGCCGCGGCGACGCCGAGGTGGGAGCTCGCATCCGGGCCATCCGCAAAGCTAAGCAGTTGACCTTAAAACAGTTAGCTTTGGAATCTCTTCTCGATCACCCAAATTTAAGCAAGCTGGAGACAGGGCAGGTAGGGTTCTCAGCAGAGTCAATCAAAAGGATCGCACGGGCTCTGGGAGTTCCTGTCTCCGAGCTCTTTCGCTCGGAATCCGAGGGTCCAGTCTTTTGGGTGCCCTTCAAAAACGAGCCCGGGCGGCCTATGTTTCCCTCGGGCCATCAAGTCAGCGACCGGGCATTCGCCCTCGAAGTCTCCGATGGCGCACTCGCACCACTCATTCAAGCGGGAGATATCGTCATCTGCGACCCAATCCCATGGAGCGAAGGTAGAGCCGTTGTAGCCGAGCACGGCGACGAGCTGATCGTACGGAAAGTGAGAGCGCGGGTACCCGTGGAATGGGCGAAGCCACAAGCCGGGGTTGACGAACAAGGTGACGACGTTGAGATATGGGAAATGCGGCAAGACAGCGTCTGGGAACTCTACGCGGACAACGATTGGGTTCCGCGAATCGAAGTCACTCGTGACTCAGCGTGCCGCATCATCGGCCCTGTCGTTCAAAGAATCACGCAGATGCTGCGTGTCCCAAGGACAGTTTTTGTCACTAGCCGCGCGGTTATGCCGTCGCTGCCATCTGAAGATTCGACTTCACCTGTTGGGAAGTAAATTCGTCACCGTGGATCCCGACATCCTCTCGCCAGTCCAACTACAGCGATTGTTCGAGCGAAAAACGGACTGCGAGGAGCGATTGGAGCGAGCGGTTTAAGTTCGCGGGGTGACCCTCCTCGCTTCCACCGCTCTCGCTTTATCGAAGTGCGCGCCCGCGCACTCGAGAGCAGCGGGCGACACAACATCAAAGGAGATATGTCGTGACCAGTCGGCCCAATGTCCACCTGGGCGATCCGACGGCGATGTCTTTGTGGATTTCCGCGACGTACTGTTCGGAATCCTCATCAGGGCGCAATGTCTCCCCTGGCACGCGCACTCACTCGAAATTGCCCAAGACGGCGGCATCCTAGTGGGCCGCGTGAACTGATCTGTTGCTTTTGTTCAGTTACACGGTGGTGGCTCGGTTGCCACACGGGCGCGTTCGACCGCAAGGCATGAGCAGAGTGTCAGAAAGGTCCTCACAGCACCAGGCCTCACGCCCTCTATATGGATACGGGCCTCCGGGCAGATCAGGCTCGGGCTGCCGCCACAGCCAAAATGCCTCGCGCGGATAGCCAACGATAAGCATTGTTATGTTGGCCTTCGAATCCCTAATGAAATGTGATTGTTTTGCCGATAAAAGAGTGAGGTTTTCCTGTTTTGAATTCTCCTCGTCCTGATCGGATGCGGTGTTGCGGCTGAAAATCAACGCGGGAATGCGGCGCGGGGCTGGAAAACGAAGCCTCGTTGTTGACCGAAAGCAACGGCCGGCCGACAACGGAAATGCTCCCGACACGGGAGATTTGTGTAAGGAAGAAGCAGGAGGACTGCGTGGCAAAAGGCAATATAGGTATTTCGTGGACAAACGAAGCGATGAACAGTCTTGTGGGTTGCCAGGAGTGTTCTCAGGGTTGCAATCACTGCTACGCAAAAATGCGGGTATATCGCTTTTCAAAAAATGGAGTAACGAATCGCGATAATCGCTATAGTGACCT
>Ga0182030_10015899_pt1 | contig 14704 bp, 10 predicted proteins | sample 812S3MmetaG_FD_121299 | JGI IMG/M metagenome (GOLD analysis project Ga0182030, IMG submission 121299) | Permafrost microbial communities from Stordalen Mire, Sweden - 812S3M metaG (Illumina Assembly) | ecosystem: Environmental > Terrestrial > Soil > Wetlands > Permafrost | place: Sweden... | reverse complement strand
GGGCGTATCCAGAGTGGACGCGTATCCGGGGGTTCCGCTTCGCTTCACCCCCGGCTAATTTCGGGCAGGCCCTCCGGGCCTCATGTATTTCCTTGCGGCTAAGAACCACGATATTTGTCTTAAGGTTTCCTTAACTTAGTGGCATTCGGGGAAGACGGCATGGCGACCAGCACATATCCGCAAGTCCCATTCGTCAAGCCTGAGCCGGCGCTCAAAAGAGGCGATTTTCGCACCCGGCATGGAATTATTGCCAGGGAGCCGCTGACTAATTTTTTTTGTTAACGGCCTGGCCGCCCCTTGCGAACTCCGTCAAAACGGACCGTATTTTTCTGCGGTGTCGCCGGTGCGATCGTAAATAACGCGACTGTCTTTAAGGAAGGGCGTTGCCATTGCCCATTGCCTGCCCTCCGCCGTATGGACGGGCTCGCGGCTATACTGGGGAAGATAGACGCGCCGCATCCGGTCCGTCTTGTTCGGGCCGCTGCGATGGAGCGTATAACTGTCGAAGGCGACGATGCTCCCCACCGGGACGATGACCGGGTCGCCCGGATCGTCGCCGCCGTAACCGATGAGATCGTTGGAGCCCTCCTCTTTGTAATGATCCAGAATCCTGTCGCGGGTGCCTGCGCGCGAGTGCGGCAGAAGGTAGACGGTGCCGTTCTCCTCGCTCACGTCATCCAGCGTGCACCAGCAGGTGAGGTAGGGCTTGTGAGTCGTGGCCGGGTTGTTGTGCTTCACGTAACCGCTATCCTGGTGCCAGGAGAATTTCATCCCCTGCTCGGCGCCCTTGACGACCCATTGCTCGTGAAAAAGGGAGGCATCCGGCCCAAGGGCGGCGCGGACTACCGCCGCCATAAGCTCGCCAAAGATAAAGCGCCATAGGCGGCTGCTGAGCCGGTAACGGTTGTTGATGAAATAGCGTTTGCCGCGATGGTTGAGGCCGTTTGTCTGGGCGCCCTGGGCGTCCATGATGGAATCGTAGTAGCCAAGGTAATAGGAGCACTCCTCGCGCAGCATGGCCAGCACGTCCGAAGTGATCACACCTGGCAAAACCATGTAGCCTTCATTGCGATAGAGTTCGCGTTGTTGTTCGGGAACGATGTTCATGATGGCTCGATCCTACCGCGCAGGGCTGGCCCGCGCTTCTCGCTTTGCCTGCGAGATATGATCGTTTTTTGTCGGCGCAGCCACAAACTACGAGTAGTACCCGCCAGCCTGCTCGAGCATGAGCTCGGCGTCCGCCTCGTCGTTGATCCCGGCAATGATATAGACTCCCTGGTTCCCGATGGCATCGAGCAGCGGGCGTATCTCGCACGGTTGGACGCCCATTACCTGAACGGATTTGCCGCCGCGCAAAATCCGGCGATACAGCTCGTACCAGCGCGGGTGTCCGCCCGGCTCGAGACCGGCCTGCGGGGTCCACTCGATGGCATCCAGAGCGTCGATTCCCAACAAGGCGTCCAGATGCCCGATGGCCTGCGTGCCGTCGAGATGGTAAAGGGAATGATCGAGCCACTCGCATTGCGCGCTTAGCGCGGGAACCACCATGCTGGCGAACATATCCGGCGAGAACATGGCCGAGCAGTCACATTGTACTTTTGCAACCTTGCCCGGCCCCCAGACAGCAAAGGGCCCGTAAGCAGAGCTGCCATCGTCGAGCTTGATGATGTCATAGATGCGCGTGTAGGCCTCGAACCATGCCTGGTTGATCTCCTGGAGCTTTTGCTCGATCCACTCCGGCCGCTCGATCAAGTCCATGCACAGCGTTTCCGCTCCGCGCAGGGAAGCCAGGATGTCCATGTTTTCGATCAGGTCCGGAAATCCGACGATGTACTTCCCGCGCGCCGCGGCGGCGCACTGACGTACGATTGCCTCCGACACGCGCCACCATCGGTTTGAGGGATCGAACCGGAGCGGGCGCGAAAGGTCCGAGTCGTCGGCAAGAGCCGTGTGATACCACACCGTCTGCTCGTCAAACTCCGGCTCAGAGCCAAGGAACAAGGCGAGAGAACCCGGTCCGAGGTCGGTGCAGGCAAGCGGCAGCTCGTCCAGAGGAAAGATGGACCGGGAAAGCCGGTAATGATTTTCCGCGGCGCGAAATACAGGATCGCAGTAACGCCGCTCCAGCGTCGCCGGGCCAGGAGGCGCCGGGAAATGCTCGTGTTGCGCGCGTCCGGTATCGACCGCGCTCCACGCGCCGAGCACCAGGCCTTCGCGGTTCCACCATTTTATGAATCGGCGGGTTGTGAGGTCCCAATTTGTCTTCCACATATGAATGGATGCGATCTTAAGTGGAGCGCGCTCCGGCGGGCTTTTCATTTTGCCCGCGATATGTGATCATTTTATGTCGCCATGCGCCAATTGCTCCGACTACCCGCCGGCCTGGATGGCAACCTCTGGCTGCACCGCGACCACGGCGGCATCCTATCGATGCATCATCACCCGGAGCTGGAGTTCAATCTGGTGACCCGTGGACGCGGGGTGTACCTGCTCGCAAACCGCAAGTTCCAGATCGGTCCCGGGGACCTGCTTTGGCTCTTTCCCGCGCAGGAGCACGTGCTGATCGAGCAGACCGTGGATTTCGAGATGTGGATCGCGGTTTTCAAGCCAAAGGCTGTACGGCGGGTTACCATCGATGCGGCGGCAAAGGTATTGCGGGAGGCAAATCCCGGTGGCGATTACTGCCGGCGGTTGCATCGGGACGACCAGGGAAAGGTCGAGGCGCTGCTGGCGGCGATAGCTGGAGCACACGACCGGGCCGGGCTATTCAATGCAGGATTGAGTTATGCGCTGTTGGAGGCGTGGCGATGTTTCGAACACGCGGCCGATGTGCCTGCGCAGGACGTCCATCCGGCAGTGGAAAAGGCGGCCCGCATCATTCGGGACAATCCGGAATCGATGAGCGCCGAGGATCTGGGACGCCGGGCGGGGCTAAGCCCGGGGCGGCTGAGCCGGCTGTTCAAGCAGCAAACCGGTGTCGCACTCGTGGATTACCGAAACCGCCAACGCATCGAACGATTCCTCGCGCTATACGGGGCGGGCCAAAGGCGCACGATGATCGATGCGGCGCTCGAAGCCGGATTCGGCAGTTATCCGCAGTTTCACCGGGTCTTCAAACGGATGATCGGTTGCGCCCCCGGCTCTTATAAGAAATGGGGATTGAAGCGGCTATAATTCGGGGTTTCCGGGATGGATCGTTGCCCATAGTCTGGCGGCAGAGAAAAGGACTTGCCCATCTGAGGAGAGGGAAGAGAATCATGACGAAATATCACACTGGTCACGGCAAGAAGGACCGAAATGGGAGAGCCCGCCGCGGACCTGCCTTCCCCCAGTTCCCATGACCTCAAAACACCTCCTCCTATCCTCGCTTGCCGCCTGCTGTCTCGTCGGCTCCTCCTGCCTGTTGGGGGCACCGGATTTTGAAAAAATCAACCCTGCCGTTTTTCGGATGGGTTCGGCCACCGGAATTCAAAGCATCAGCGTATCGCCCGACGGCATCTATCAGGTGGTAGCCGGGGACCCCGCATGGATACTCAAGGGAAAACTGCCGGGGCCGGCTGCCGATATCGCGGTCGGCAAAGGGGTGGACGGCATCGGCTTGAGCCAGAACATTTCATTTACCTATACCGATGGAAACACCCCTGTTCATGCGGTGATCCGGCTTTACAACGACACGGGCGTTGCCTCCTTTGCGCAGACGTACGCCAAGGCCACCGATGCCACGCCATCGCCTTTCCCTGATTTCACAACCGTTCCGCGGGACCTGATTCACTTTAGCTACGGGGGTGGATTTGCGGGGCCCCGGTTCGTGCTGGATCACAACTCCGGCCCGTGGCTCCTCTTCGATGCGCGCGATCATGCGCTCATTTTATCCCCCGCCTCCCATTTCCTGGCGGCTTGGATGATCGGTGATGGGAAAACCGAGGTCGCCAGCGGCTTCAATGCCAACTTGAAAAGCATCCCGGCAGGCGCCACCCAGCAATCGCTGCTGGTGATCGGAACTGGCATCAATCGCACATGGGACACGTGGGGGCGGGCCCTGACCGCTCTTCGGGAAAAAAAGAACCCGCCAAACGATGCCGACGTCTTCTTGAAGTATTACGGTTATTGGACAGATAACGGCGCAGCGTATTGGTATAACTATGACCCGGCAAAAGGGTATCAAGGGACGCTCGAGGCCGTGGTCGATGACTATCGCGCCAAGGCAATCCCTCTTCACTATGTCCAACTCGACAGTTGGTGGTATCACAAGACGCTCACCGGACCCGGCGGCAAGCTTGAACAACCCAAGAACTCAAAGCTCCCCGAGGGCGACTGGAACCGCTACGGCGGCACCATCGAGTATAAGGCGCATCCCTTCATCTTTCCGAACGGCATGGAGGCCTTCCACGAAAAGGCGGGGCTTCCGTTCATGACGCACAACCGCTGGATCGACCCAGCCAGCCCTTATCATCAAAGATACAGGATTTCCGGTATTGCGGCCGTGGACCGTGGTTTTTGGAATGAAATCGCGAGTTACCTCAAGGCCAGCGGAGTTGTGGGGTATGAACAGGACTGGCTGGACGCGATCTTCAAGTATTCACCCGAATTGTCCTCGACCATCGATACGGGAGACCAATTCCTCGATAACATGGCCGCAGCCTTCAAGGAGCATGGACTCACGATGCAATACTGCATGGCCCTGCCCGGCATGTTCATGCAGGGAATCAAATACGGCAACCTCACCTTCATACGCTGCTCCGGGGATAGATTCAGCCCGAATAAGTACCATGCTTTTCTGTATGCCTCGCGCCTGGCCTTCTCCATGGGTATCTGGCCATGGAGTGACGTGTTCAGGAGCCCTGAAACCAATAATGTCCTGCTGAGCAATCTCTCCGCGGGACCCGTCGGAACGGGCGACGCCCTGGGCGAGGAAAACAAGGACAACATCTTAAAGGCGATCCGCATGGACGGTGTCATCGTAAAGCCCGATGTTCCGCTGCTGCCGACCGACGCCAGCTACATCGCCGAAGGGAAGAAAGAGGATTCCCCGTTGGTGGCGGCAACCTATACCGATCACGGCGGAATAAAGACCGTCTATGGAGTCGCCATTAAGCGCTCGGAAGCCGAGTCGGATGCCATTTCCATTCCGCCGTCCGATCTGGGAATCGACGGGCCAGTTTATCTCTACGATTACTTTGCCCGTACCGGAGTCCGACTGAACAAGGGCGACTCACTGCCCGTACAATTCCACGGCCAGGACCTTGCCTATTTCATTGCCGCGCCTGCCGGACCCGGGGGGATCGCATTTCTGGGAGATGAAGGCCTATTTATTGGAACCGGGAAAAAGCGGGTCCCCTCCATGAAGATTGACGGCGAGACCGTTGCGGTGGAACTGCTGCTTGCCGCGAACGAAGCCCGGATCACCCTGCACGGGTACGCTCCCAAATTACCCAGGGTCTCCGTTCGTGGCGGTGATGCTGGTCCCGTGAACTTTGACGCCGCCACGGGATACTTTACCGTCATGGTGAACGTCGACACAGCCGCGCCGGCCGAAAACATCGAAGGGGATGCCACGAGAACGCTCTTCGTTAAACTTGGGCTTTAGTCAAACGAAGGCGGAGCCTGACGCGGATCGCTACCCCAGGGCGCTGGCTTGTCGCCAAGAATGAACTCGACGGCGCCCCCATTCTCCAGGAGCGGCCAGGGAATCCACGGGCTGTCATATCGCTTGCCGTTGATCTTGACCTGCTGGACGTAACAATTCGCTTCAGACGCATTCACCCCCGTGATTTGCACATCCTTTCCATTCTCAAGATGCACGGTGGCTTTCGGAAAAACCGGACTCCCGACCACAAATCCGCCCACGCCCGGAATCTGAGGATAGAATCCCAGCGCGGAGAACACATACCAGGACGATAACGACCCCGCGTCATCATTACCCGGGAGTCCCTCCGGCGCGGCGGTAAAGAGTTCCTTCTGGATGCGCCGAACCACGGCCTGAGCGCGCGCGGGGGCCCCGGCAAAGTCATAAACCCACGGCGTCTCCTCGCAAGGCTCATTGCCCATGTAAGCAAACTCCGATTTCATCCCGGCATTGGTCTGCGTGAAAAATCGGTCCAGACGCTCAACCGTCTTTTGGTTCCCGCCGAGCAACCCAACCAGGGCCTTCATGTTAAAGTTGACCATCCAGACGTATTGAGCGGCAGAGCCTTCGACGTATCCCTTCATCTCGGACGGCAAGATCGGCCCGGTCGTCCACTCCCCGGTCGCCATGCGTGGACGAATATACCCCGTCGAGGCATCGAAGATATTCTTCCAGTTCTGCGCCCGGCTTAGATAGGTTTTATATTTCTCCTGATCCCCCACGGCTCTGGCGAATTGCGAAAGCGCAAAGTCATCGTTGCAATACTCCAAAGTAACCGAAGCCTCCTTTGGGACATAGCCGACCGCGGTGTAATCCTCGAGCCCGGCTCTTACTTTGCGTCCACACGAAGTCGTGCCCGGCCTGGAGGCGCCTTTATCCATGGCCGCCCATGCGCCCTTCACATCAAAGTCTTTCGCGCCAAACGCATAACTGTCCGCGATGATCGAATCGTCGCCGTCGCCGACCATTCCCCCGGAGTTGGTATTGACTTGTTCCCACCGCGGGAGGCCGCCGCCATCCGGACGCACGCTCGCATCCTGGTTGGCGTAATTGACCAGGGACTGCGCCACATCGCTGCTCTCCTTGGGCGCGATCACCGCCATGAGCGGCGAGTGCGACCGATGCTCGTCCCATGCCGGGATATTTTGATATTGATGCCGCCCCTGCGCGACCGTGTGCACCTTCCCGTCCATTCCCAAGTACTCCCCGTTAACATCCTCGAGAACACTGGGGTGGATAAAGCAATGGTAAAGAGCCGTCTCGAATACCCGCTTCCGCGCATCGGCGCCGCCCTCAATCTCGATGCGCCCCAGCTCGCGATTCCAAAGCGCCTTCGCGCTTTCCCGCACCGAGTCAAAGCTTCCACTCGCGTTTTCCGTGCTCAAATTCTCCCGCGCATTGGCCGCGCTGGTATAAGAAATGCCCACGCGCGCCTCCACCACCTGGTGGGGCGCCGCGTCGAATATCAGGATCACCCCCGAGTTCGCTCCCTGAGCCACAGTAGTACCTCCGATAGAAGTCCCCGACCACGCCAACTCATGAAACGGACTGCCAAATTGCGCCGTGAAATACAACCGGTAAGGGGCGCCCTTCCCGGTTGTTGTCGCATCCGCATGTCCTGAAATCTCGTTATGATCGGCAGTGACCGAACCATTGACCCGGATCACCAGCGCCGGCGCGGATTGAGCCGGGAAAGTAAAACGCGCCATCCCCGTGCGCACGGTCGCGGTAAGTTCCGTCTCGATCCCGTTATCCAGGCTCACCCGGTAATAACCAGCGGAGGCCGTTTCATTCTTATGTGAAAAACTCGACACATACGGCTTCCAATCCGCCCCGGGCGAGGTTCCGCTGACCTGCAAAACGGGCATGAAAGCAATCTCCTTGAGGCAAGGCACGCCGCGTCCGCTGAAATGGGTAAGGCTGAATGCCTCGATCTTGTCATCGGGATACCAGTATCCCCCCGCGATCTGGTTCTTATGCGTCGTATCCGGGCTCCACGCCACCAACCCGCGAGGACAGACCGCTCCCGGAAACACATTCCCCGTATCGAACCCGTATCCAATCTTCGTGTACGGATTGGGAGCCGTCCCGATCAACGGATCAACATAAGAGGCCGGCGATGGCGTCTGCGCCTGGCAAACGGGAAGGAGCAGGGTGACACAAATGGTGGCAATTCCAAAGGCTACAGATCTCATAAGGGGTTTCCCATGCGAACATCAAACCGGAGAATGATCGAGCTCAATCGAGAACTGTTTAAGAAATAGTGCGGCCGCAAATGCGGGGGCGGCGAAGAGGTTCATGTGTAAGTGCAAGTGGGGGCTTCGCTCTGCTCCGCCCGCCCGAGACACGCTGGCGCGCCGGTTAGAAACTGCCAGGAGGGTAGTTGCCTTCGGTGCGCCAAATGTCGAGCATCAGCTCGTAGCGGCGGAGCGGCATGCCGGTGTAAATGCAATTGCTGGTGCAGAAGATGTAGCCACCGCCGGGCATGCCGTTCTGCAACGCGTAGCGGATGGAGGCGATCACTTCTTCGTCGGCGCCGGTGTCCAGGAGACCGCAGTTGACGTTGCCGCAGAGGGCGACTTTTCCGCCGACGAGGCGTTTCAATTCGGCGATGTCCATGCCGCCCTGCGGGTCGAGGGAATGGAGGGCGTGCGGATTGGTCTGCACGAGCTGATCGAGGATCGGCATGATGTTGCCGTCGGTGTGCTTGATGACGTAGAAGCCCAGGTCGCGGTAGGCGGCGGTGAGCCGGGCGAGGTAGGGGGTGACGAATTCGCCGAACATTGGCGGACTCAGGAACGGGCCGCTGTTGAAGCAGTAATCGGCGCAAAGCGCAAAGCCGTCGAGGCCGCCGTGGGAGGCGAGGGCCTCCGCCCTGCGGATGGCATCGTCAACCCTGGCGGTTGCCTCGCGGTGGAGTTGTTCCGGTTCATCGGCGAGGCGATAGCTGAACTCCTCCAGGTGCTGGCCATCCGGGATGGAGTAGGTCACATCGCCGTGAAGCATGAGATGGTAGCGGTCTCCGGAAAGGTCGCGGACATGGTCAATGAGCCGGCAGGTTTCCGCGAGATCGCCCGGGTTCGGGTGAAGAAAGATGGCGCTGTGCTCGAAGCGCTCCGCGGTGTCCACATAGAGGGCGGCCATGTCGCGGCGGTGAAGCTCGCGCTCGGACGGCTCCATTTGGAGCCATTGTTCGTAATTGCGGTGGCTGGGATGGACTTTCCCAAACGCCTCCATGGTCAGGAAAAAGACCAGTTCGAAATGCGGGACGCGGCCCGTGAGGGGACGGCGCTCGAGCGCGGCGTTGAATCTTTCGCGAGGGGTCATTTGGCATGTCATTTGGCGTGTCATTTGGCGTGTCATTTGGCGTGTCATTTGGCGGCGTCCGCGGACGAGCGGGTGGAGGCGTGATTCCAACCGCGCAGCACCAGGCGCTCATTGGGATGCTTATTGTCCGTCTCGACGCGGTCGTCGCCGGAATACAACTGGACGAGCACGGTCTTGCGGACCTTGTTCGAGCGATTGGGCAGGGAGCCGTGGAGGAGAAAATAATGGAAGAAAACGACGTCGCCTGGCTGGGCATTGAGTGGCGTGGCGTCCTCGATGGGATACTTTTCGAGCATCTCGCTCCTTGTCTGGCCGGAGGTGCCGGTGATGCGCCCGAGCTTGTGGGTGCCGGGAAAGACGCGGAAGCAGCCCATCTCATCGGTGGCGTCGCTGACATGGATGATGCCGGCCATCATGGTGTCCTTGACGGTGGGAAAATAGGTCCAGTCCTGGTGCATCGGGAAGGGCGCGCCTTTCTCGGCGGGCTTCTGAAAAAGTTTGCTGTGATGGAGGATGATGTCCGGGCCAAGGATGGCTTCGGCGACATCGAGGAAGCCTTTGTGCAGCATGGCCCGCAACCATGCGGCGGAGAATTGCTGAACATTGTGGGTGTGGAGCACCACGGTTTCGGCGGCGCCGAGTTTTTCCATTTCCGGACCTTGCCAGCGCGCGTTGACATCCTCGTGGCCGGAGGTCAATCGGGCGACGATTCGGTCAAAATCCGTTTCGAGGGCGCGGATCTCATCGGGTGAAAAGACACCACGCGCGACGTAGTAGCCGTTTTGTTCGTAGAAGGAACGAATGTCGTGCATGGAGAGAGCTTACCTCCCGAGCAAAATGTGGCAATTGGCGGGAAATGCGAGAGTGTGGTACAAATCCACCAATGAAACGCTACCCTCAGACCGACTGCTTGCGATGGCCGGCGCTTGCGCTGCCGCGGATTCGGGTCGCCGGGCGCTTCCCCATGGGCGACAACTCGCGGGGAGCGATCTACCGGGGGCCGGCGCACGCGGTGCATCTGCATGAATATCGCGCGACGTTCCGGCTAGGCGGTTCAACATTCGAACTGCACCCGGGGACCGTCACGCTCACGGCGGCTGGTGTCGAATCACAATACGATCTCCCGAAAAATGGATTCCATTTCTGCATCCACTTCGACCCGGCGGCGGCGACGGACGGTAGCAGTGTGAAACTGCCGGTATTCTGGCCCGCGGGGACGCAAGCGCCGTTCGTGACGATGCAGATGCGGCACATTACCGACCTAACCCGACAGGCGCAGCAATCCGGAGCGGCCGGGGCGAGGGCGCGCAACGCGGCCGGGGCGGCGCTCCAGGCGCTGCTGGCGTGGCTGGCGTTTGCGGCGCGTCAACCGGTCAGCACCCCGGGGATGCAGCGGTCCCGGGCGAGCCTGGACCTGCTGGTGCAAATTCTTGACGAGCGATTTTGCGAGCCGCTGATGGCGCCCGGGCTTGCGCGGGAGGTGAGCCTAAGCCCGAACTATTTGGCGCGTCTGTTTCGGCAGCGCATGGGCGTGACCGTGCAACGATACCTTGCCAATCGCCGCATCGAACTGGCCCGCCATCTCCTGAACACGACCGGACTCTCGATCAAAGAGATCGGCGCCAGGGTCGGCTGGCCGGACCCGCAACATTTCAACAAACAATTCCACCGGCTGGCAGGACTGAGTCCTTCCGCAGCGCGCGCCCTGGCCACCGGAGTACGAACGGGAACAGGATCACCGTCCCTGGGATGAGGGGGATTGAGCTTATGCCGGGCTGACGATTTTCACATGCCGCACGCTCCGGACCGGTTTTCCATCGGCCATCTTGAGCGTTGCCTCGATGATGGATAATCCGGCGTCGCAGGGCATTTCAATGTCAAAAGAAAGTGCCGCGGTCCCGAATGCGTCCATCGTGCAGGTTTGAACGGATTCTTGAACTACATTGTTCCTGCCGTCGAGTAAGCGCAGGGTGACGGCGCCGCTCCATGCTTGGTGCAAATCATTAATAGCGATTACGTTGACCGTGAGACGCGCCCCCGCCTCAGCTTCTTCATTCCAGAAGTCGACCATCAGACCAACCGGAGCGAATGAATCGGGCACGTATTTCAGGAACGCCGGCTCATAAACTAACTTCTGCGCATCGGTGAAATGGTCGCTCGTTTGCCCATTGGACCGGGAGTAACCGATCGCGGTGAAATGCATGATCGCCGCGCATTGCCGATGGCAGCGCCAGAATTCGGTTTCGGCGGCGAGGTAGCGAGCGTACAAATCGAAGCGCTGCTCGGCGGAGGAGTCAGGCCCGAGCAAATTTTGGTAAAGCTCGGCTGTCAGCGTGGGCAGCGAGCCATCACGGTTCAACCATAGCCAGCCGTATTCGTTAATAACGATGGGATGCTGTTGATCGTTGGGCCGGTTGTTTCCTTCCGGGATCACACTGACGTTTGCGATGTCTTTAAATTTGAAAGTTGGATTCTGGAAGTGGTAGGTGTGCGACTCGAAGGTATCACCGGGTTCCGCTGCTTCCCCGAATCCGTTGTCCCAGGGACGGTTGGAGAGATCCAATGAACGCACATGCTTGATGGCCAGTCCTGTTTCATCGGTTTCCGTTTCGTTTTGCGCATCCCACAAGACCACGCAGGGGTGATTCGAGCGTTCGTGGATCCATTCGGTGAACTCGCGGATCAACTCGTGGTGATTTAGTTCGGGCGGCCAGTTGTAGTTGGGCCATCCTTTACCACCGTGCCAAATGGGAAACTCGTCCTGGATCAGGAAGCCTTCTTCATCGGCGATGCGATACCAAGCCTCCGGCGGGAATCCGATGCAGTAGCGCAGGCAGTTCCAGTGAAATTTTTTGAAACCGCGATGAAGGTCCCGCACCCAGTCTTGATTCCATGGCAGATCCTTGCACTGGCTGTCTTCAAAAAAGCGGTAAAGGGTCACGTTGCTGCCGCGCATGAAGTAGGGCTGTCCATTGAGGACCGCCTTCCTGGTGACGGGGTCGAAATAAAATTCGCGCATCCCGAAGCGGGTCTCGAATCGGTCGGCTCCGGTGTCCACTTCCAGATCGTAAAGAAAAGGATCTTCGGGGGACCAGAGGCGGCACTTCGCGAGGGCTATCGTGATATCAATGGTTTCCTGGGCTCCGCTGGCCAGCGGGCGAAGACGAACCTCCGCGGCGCCGACGGCTTCGCGCGATTTCGTTTCGCGGACCACGAATTTCAAATTGGCCCCGGTCTCCGCGCCGGCATTGCGCACGACTGTTTGTACGCGGACGCTCTGCCTGGCGATGTCTGGCGCTGCCTGGACATTGACGATATGCGGCGTTCCCGAGAGGATGAGTTCCACGGAATCGAAAATGCCCGGAATGTAGCGTTCCTTCTCGAAATCAAAACCGGACGGAATAGCGGCGCCCAAAGAATCGCGGTCGGCCCCGATTCTAACGAGCAATTCATTTTCGCCTTCCTTTAACCCGAAATCCGAAGTTGGTCGGGGCGATCTGACGCAATCAAAGGCTGGCCACCTTGTAGGATCGCAAGTTTGCGATAACCATTCGTCAGGCTTCACCGTATCTAAAGATACGCTGAAGCCTTCCTCAAGGCATCTCGGCTCAGCATCTTGCGCCATCTCATCCCCTCCAACATCGGAATTCGGGTTTAACGCAGCCCTGGCATCGAAGTAGCCTGGAGTGAAGCACGGGAGGTGTTCTCCAAGCGGTTTGCGGTTGAGGATAACAGACGAGCCGAACATGGCTTTGTGAACCTTGAGTTGCGCCACGTCCGGAATCGGCCCAATCACCGTGAAGATGCGGCGATACCAGAAGGCGTCCCTACGGGGGTCCTTCTGAGGGAAAGCGTCGCGGTCGGCCACGGCTGGACCGGGCTCGACAAACGCAGGCTGCGCGAGCGAGACCAATCCAGGCACCGGCACGATGTGATCGAAGCTGGAGGGAATTGAATCCATTTTCCCTTCGGCGATCTGCCAAAGGCCATTAAGGGACTGAGTAACCCGGGGGGAGGGATCTGTATTTACGGGAGCCATAGGTGTGTTAGCGAAAAGAGGTTGTCTATCTGTTAGGGAGAGGAGAATTACCGGGTGTAATCGTCGGCGTAGCGTTCAATATCGTCCTGTTGCCAGTTGCCGAACGCGACTTCCAATACCCGCACCGGAGTAGTGCCTGTGCAACTGAGCCGATGCTTTGCATTGGCGGGGATCCAAATTTCGTCCCCGGCTTTGTAGCTGGATTCCCGGTCGCCGGCATACACCACGGCTCCGTCATCGATGATGATCCACAATTCCGCGCGGCCAGTATGAGATTGGAGACTTAGGCGCTGGCCAGGGAGCACCGTCATGAGGCTGACGGTGCAGTCGCTGTTGTTTGCGAATTGTTTGAAGGAACCCCAGGGGCGTTCGACGTGGGAAATAGGCGGTTTTTCCGCCGGAATTGGCTTAGTGATGTAGGTGCTCATATATACGTGATAGAAGTTATTGAAGCCGGAGTGCTATGCCTGGTGGCGGACAAATGCTTTGATGGTGGCCAGTTCTTTTCTCGGGTTTGAAACGGTTGGGCGGATTGTGTAGGCACCGACCGCCGCCGGGATAATGAAGGTCTCGGCGTAGTGGACGACGAAAGGATCGAAAGCGCCGGTTGGGCTTTCCACGATGGCCTCTTCTCCTTGAATGAGATTGAGAACATTGACGCTCCCCAGTTCCCTTCCTCCGGTATTGTGCTCCACTTTGTCGGTAAACCAATGGCGTCGAGTTTCGATGAATTCGGCGGGATGCAGTCCGGTGCGCTCTTCACGCCAGCCCTGGCCCGAGGCGACCTGGGTAAACTGGTTGACAAGATGGCCGCGGGCATAGGATTCATCGCGGTTCCACTGGATGACTTTTTCACCGCGCTGGATGTTGACGGGACGTGGTTGCCCGTCGAGCCCCAGACGATTCCAGTCCCAAAGCTTAAAGGTGAAAATGTAGGGCGTGGCGCTGATTTCCAGCACCATCGCGTTTGCGCCGGAGCAGTGGAGGGTGCCGGCGGGAATCAGAAAATGATCATGCTTCCTTGCGGGAAACGAGGCTGCAAATCGGGCAGTATCGAACCCTTTTTCGCCGCGTTGCGCCGCCTTGAGATCAGCCAGCATTTCCTCGGGCCGCGTTCCATTCTTGCAGCCGAGATAGACGATGGCGTCCGGCTCAGCATCGAGTATGTAATAGCTTTCGTCCTGGGTGTAAGGGATGCCAAACTCCTCGCGGGCAAACTCTGTGAGTGGGTGGACCTGAAAGGAGAGATTTCCCCCGGCCATGGTGTCCAGGAAATCGAAGCGGATCGGGAATTCCGGCCCGAAGCGTCCATAAACTGGTTCGCCGAGCAAGTCCATCGCCCGATTAAAGACGAGGTTTATCGAAGGGACCTCGACCAGTTTGCCGCCGGCGAATTCGAGCAATAAAGAATTCTCCTCAGGCACACAATCAAAACACCACGCATAGTTTGAGGGGCCGTCGGGAAGATCGCAAACCTCACGCATCCATTGGCCGCCCCACGGGCCGGGATCGAAAAACGGGACCACGCGAAACGGCCGGCTTGCCGCGGCGGCGATTCCGGCGAGATGGGCGGCTCCCGAGATGAGCTTGGGCGTTTCCTTCTCGGTGGTATCCAACAGGAAATCCCAGTTTGCCATCGCAGCCTGTTTGAGCCGGTCCGCGACTCGCCAATCAATGAAGAAGCTGCGCTTGTATTGCATGGAGGCTTTCAT
>Ga0182030_10015898_pt1 | contig 14704 bp, 19 predicted proteins | sample 812S3MmetaG_FD_121299 | JGI IMG/M metagenome (GOLD analysis project Ga0182030, IMG submission 121299) | Permafrost microbial communities from Stordalen Mire, Sweden - 812S3M metaG (Illumina Assembly) | ecosystem: Environmental > Terrestrial > Soil > Wetlands > Permafrost | place: Sweden... | reverse complement strand
ATCCGCCCGTTTCAGTATTCGATCTTGGGTTGGTTTAACCTCGCTTCTCAGAAGCGAGCCATGGGGAAAATATACAGTTTACCGCGGAAATTGGCAAGACTTATTCTAACAAAGTAGAACTAAGATGCCTATGCCCAAGTAGGGCGTAGCGAGACCGGCGTTGGCGTTCGCGCCGTCGCCGCTGCTGAAGACAAATTGTCCGCCGACAATTGGGCCGAGAATCCAGCCGCCGCCATTGATTGTCTGCGCGATGTTGATGCGCGTTGTGCCGTGTTCCGCGCCGCCCAGCACCGTGGTGTAGGGATTGCCGCGCAGCTTCGACGGATGTATTCCTGCGTTACTTTGCTGTAATTGATATTGCGGCGGTGCTGCGGGCATTGGATGCCCGGCTCACCCTGTTGATGCCGGTGAACCATGAGGCCGACAGTCTGGATCAGGTTCAGCGCGAGGTCGAGGCAATGGCCGACTATGCGCGATTTATCATCATCCGCAATCAAGTCCATGCGGAATCGTTTGCGCTCTACGATAAATCTGCGGTGCGAGTGCGGCTACTGAAACAATTGGCGGCTAAAGAAATTACCATGCCACGCATGGAAGAATGGCTCGTGGAAGGTTTGAACCGGGTCAACCTCACCATCACATCTGCCACAAAACATGAGAGTTTTTACCTGCTTGATCGTCAACGGCTGGTGACGTGGCAACGCCGGCTTTACGAACAAATCGAATCCGCCGCCGACTTGTTGCTACCGAACCGGCCAACCGCAAAAACCGCCCATGCCAGCGACGCAAAATAAACTGTCCGAGGATTTCGCCCGCGCCATCAGCGACTGGCGGAAAAAGCACCAGTTTCGTGAGGACGAACCGCTGCTGCTGTGCCTCGAATCGTTCCAGTTGCATCAATCGCATTGGGACGCGGTTCGACGCCAGGAATTGCCGTCGTTCTCGGACTTCGGCGAGTCATTGAAAAAAATCCATCAGGATGCGGCGGTCTTCCAGCGGCAGGCCAGCACGCTGACGGAAGAATTGCGCCGCTACAAGAGCACTTCACGGCTGTTTGCACCGAGAGTCACTGGCCTGATACTCACCGCTATATTTGCTACCCTCGCTGGTTTGCTCATCGGGAAATTTCTCCTTTGAACTATGAATCTCTTTGAAATTTTATTTTTCGTCGCGAACCTGATTGCCGCTAGTGCGTCCGTCCACTGGCTTCCGGCAAAATACGCCTAGATAATCGCCACGGCATTTCTGGCGGTCGGATTTTTCGCGCTGGTTGTTGCTGAACAACCAGTCTTTGCGGTTGCCATGCTCAAAGGCTTGCGTTGGAAGCGCAATCAGTTTTGCCGTGGCTGGCTCATCACCAGTGATACCGGTTCTGGTAAAACCAGTTCCGGCATTAATCAACTTGCCTATCAGGTTTTCCGCAACGAACCGCGCTGGGGCGGCTTGTGCATTGATGAAAAAGGCGTCTATTGGGAAACGCTCAAGGGTATGGCCGACCACTACGGCAGGTTGTCCGATTTGATCCACGTCCAAAACCACCTGGACGACGCCAGCGCGAACTGGACGCCAACGCACCGCTTCAATCTCACTGGCAACCGCGCGATTCCGTTCAGCTCCTACGCCAAATTCGTTGTGGACAGCCTCCAATTCCGCCTTTGAGATGATTACCTTCGTGAATTTTTCGCGCGCAACCGTCTCCAATTCCATCACACCTGCGACCATCAAGCCGGAAAACTTCCCGATTCCTTTCCGTCCCTTGACGAGCCGTCGTAGATTTGGCGTCCGGTCACCTTTCCGACTGCGACGGTCGCTGGCAATTTTCAAATACTCGTTGCGGACTTCCAATTCTGTCATGCCGCTGCCGTCATCGCGCACAATCACAGGATCGCTTGTCATCGCCTTGGGTAGTGTAATCCAGATGTTTTCAGCTTCGGCGTCCCAAGCGTTGTCCACCAGTTCTTTCAAAGCCTGCTCCGTTGTCCGATAACCTTCTCCCAAAAGATGCGCCAATTTAGGGTCAACTTTGAAGTTTGCTCCTTTTGCCATATTTTTTTGAACTTGGTTTAGAGTTAAGCCGCCGCCAACAAACGCCGGGATTATGATTCACATTTACGCCGTTATTGCAATTTTAGTCGGAGATTTTTCTGAATCTGTTTGCGCCAGTTGTTCGCCACCTGTGCCTGTTCTGCGAAATCTGGCCACTTCGATACAGCAACAAGAACCTCCTCGACGATTGACTCGGCACGCCCGCGCTTCATCATCGCGTTTTTGGCAAAGGCGCGAAAATCCGCCAGCGTGAAGCCATCGCGCTTGCCATTCATCGTCATCTGATGCGTCGCCGTCCAGTCACCGGCCGGGTTGTGGCTGTAAATCACATCGAAGGCCGGCGCGAGCGACCACTGACCGGTTTTATTCATCAGGAACGCGATGTTTTTAACGTGGTCATCCTGATTGCGGGCGATGATGTTGAACGCCATCCGGCGAAATTGTTCCTCAACGGTTGCCATCGGCAGATTTAGTTGCCGGATGGTCAGCAGCGCCTGCTCGTAGGAGTATGTGCCCGCCGAATTAAAATCAAAATGTGCCAGCGCACACAGCGATTGCATGTGCAGTTTTTCTCCACCGTCAAGCCGGTCGAACCGCCGCGTCATGAAATGCCGCCGCCCGCCTTCCTCCAGCAACCGGCACTCGCTCATGGTCACGCCCGCCGCCTGTGCCATCAGGTAATACGCATATTCAATCGCGCCGTAGCCCTTCGGATCTTCCAGTTCCTTGTCCTTGTTGCCGGTCACGCCGTCAAATTTCAACAGCCAATAATCAAAGCCAGTGCCGGCTTCAATCTGCCCCGAACGCACTTCGTTGGTTTGACGGTTCCACGCAATAACGGCTTTCGCCCGCGCCCCACCGGCGGAAGTGCCCACGCGCAAAATGTCACCCAGCGCCGCTTTTCGTTTTTCGCTGGCGAACGTGGTTTTGAGGTTTTTGCGATGCGCCAAAACTTCCGACGCCAGTTTGACCAGCGCATCAATCTCGATTTTCTTCGCGCGTTGCGGCTGCGGCCCGATGGCCGGCGCGAATTCCAACGCGCCCATGCCGCGTATGCCGGTATAGCAAAGTCGTTCGACGGCATTAAAACTTTCCGGCGTCCGACCCTGTGTTGCCAGCCACGCATCAATCAGCGCGTTGCCGAACCGATCCGGCAACGAATCGGCCAGTAGGCCGGGCAGACCGTGAAATGTCCGCTGTGGTAATTCTGGGAAAACATAAACGCGGTCGCTCAACGGCATGGTGATCGGCGAAATCTGGATCCCGCTCTGGGCAAATGCCGGATCATACTGGAACGCGGCAGTGCTGCCGCCTTCTTCCAATGAAACCGCCCCGATGGTGCGCCCCCAAAGTTGAACTTCGGCCACCGTCATGGTTTATCCCCCCATTGCCATTTTTTAGCGGACGATGTAACGGCTTTGGTCGTGGAGGCGCGCTGCCGCTGCCGGCCGCGCAATTTCAACTGTGCGACCGGACTGGGCACGGGTTCGGGGACGAGAGTGTCGAGGCGTTCCAGCACACCCAGCACGCGGCACACCCGGATGAAACCCGACAACTGAGTTGCCACCGCCCCCGATTCCAACCGTTCCACGGTGCGCTTGGAAACTCCGGCCTGCTCGGCCAGTTGCCCTTGTGTCAGATTGCGTTCCAATCGAATGCGGGCCAGTCGCCCGCCCAGTTCCGCGAGCACCGTGTCATCAGTGGCTTGTTGTGTTATTTTCATAACACGCCTAATATGGCGAATAGGCTTCTTTTTGTCAAGCAAGTCGCCATATAAGCCGAATATGTATTTATGCATCAAACCGTCACTTGAGGCGATTGTGATTCATGCAAAGCCTCATTTCGCCACTTGTGACACTTTGTCAGTCCGCCATGACAAACGTGGGCTTTCGCTCCGTTTCACGGTCTACACAGCGCCCGTTGTCATCCGTGCCATGTATCAGGCAGCGCAACGGTTTGGTTCTCAAGGCGGCAACATTTTGGAACCGGCGTGCGGCATCGGCCATTTCATCGGTCTCATGCCGGACGAGATGTTGCGCCAGTCCAGCATCACGGGTGTTGAAATTGATCCGCTGACCGCGCGAATCGCTGACGCTCTATATCCCGACGCCGACATCCGCAAGCAGCCGTTTGAAAAATCCAAACTCACGGATGAAGCGTTTGATTTGGCGGTTTCCAATGTGCCGTTCGGTGATTACTCCGTCCACGGCCCACGCTGGAATGATTACAAATTTTCCATCCACGATTATTTCTTCACCGCCGCCTTGGAAAAAGTTCGTCCCGGCGGTCTGATGATGTTTGTCACGTCGCGGCACACGCTCGACAAACAGAATTCGACCTTGCGCGAATTACTGGCCGGCAAGACGGAGTTCCTTGGCGCAATTCGTCTGCCCAATACTGCCTTCAAGAAAAATGCCGGCACGGAAGTCACCACCGACATCGTGATGCTGCGCAAGCTGCGTGCCGGGGAATCGCCGCATGGCCCGGCGTGGAAAGCCGCCGTGGATATTGCCAACGACCGGGGTGAGAAATTTCTCATCAACGAATACTTCGCTACCCATCCCCACATGATGCTCGGCACGATGCGGCTAAAGCGCGGGATGTATCAAGAAGGCGAGCCGGTGCTGGCTCCCGATGACCGGGATTTTGGGGTTGCATTGGCAGAAGCAGTCACGCGATTGCCGCAGAACGTCTATCGGGCCGAAACAAAGTCAGTGGTTGAAAAGACTTTTGACCCGGCCATTCCCGCGCCGGATTACATCAAGCCCAATGCCTACTGCGTCCATGGCGACGGGCGCATTTGCTTCAATGACGACGGAGTTTTGCAGCCGTTGGATGATCTACCGTCCGAGACGCGCACGCGCATCCGTCGGTTGATTGATGTGCGCGACGCGGTGCGGGTCTGCCTGCGCTCGCAACTCGACGGCAGCATCGAGGAATAGGTTGTCGACGCGCGCTTCCAACTGAACCTAGTCTATGACCGTTTTGTCAACCGCTTTGGCCCGATTAGCACGCCCGTCAACCAGCGGGCCTTTTTTGGCGACCCGGATTTACCACTTCTCTTGTCGCTGAAAAATTACAATGACGAAAAAAAGATTGCGACCAAGGCCGCCATCTTTCGCGAACGCACCATCCACCATAAACAGGCCATCGAATCGGTCGGCACGCCGAAGGAAACCTTGCTCGTCATGCTGAATGAAAAAGGGCACGTGGACTTGGAACACATGGCCGGACTGCTCAACAAGCCCATTGATGAAATAGTTCCTGACCTGAAAGGTCTGATTTTCCTCAATCCACAGACGAAGCAATGGGAGACCGAAGACCAATACCTTTCCGGCAACGTTCGTGAAAAATGGATAAAGGCAGACACAGCCAGTGTCAGTGATCGCCGTTTCCACGAAAATGTCGAGGCGTTGAAATCGGTGCAGCCGGCGGATTTGCCCGCGACTGTAATTGACGTGCGGCTGGGCGCGTCCTGGTTGCCGTCGTCGGACATGAAAGATTTTGTCCATAGTCTGCTCGGTATTCCGTCGGGTGTCGAAGTCGGCCACATCCACGCGTTTGGCTCGTGGAGAGTCACCGGCAATTGGGAGGCGCGCGGCGCGACGGCGAACACGACCGATTGGGGGAACGGAGCGCTACACCGCGATCGAACTCATCGAGGAAACGCTGAATCTCAAAACGCCCACCGTTTATGACTATGTGGACAAGAAGCCGGTCGTCAATGACCAGCACACCGAGGCCGCCCGCGAGAAGCAGGAACGCATCAAGGAACAGTTTTCAAAATGGCTGTGGTCGGATGACGGGCGGCGCGAACGGCTCGTGCGTCTTTACAACGACACGTTCAATCATTCACGCATCCGCACGTTCAATGGCGAACATCTGACGTTGCCCGGTGCCAGTGCCGCCGTGCAACTCCATGTGGTGCATCAGAAATCCGGCGTGTGGCGAATCTTGCAGACGGACAACACATTGCTCGGCCATGTCGTCGGCGCGGGTAAGACGTTCACAATGGTCGCCGCCGGGATGGAATTGAAACGGTTGAAGCTGGCGAACAAGCCCTTGTTCACCGTGCCCAATCACATACTCGGCCAGTTCTCCACCGAACTGCTCATGTTGTATCCGGGCGCAAACATCCTTGTTGCCGGAAAAGAAGATTTTGAATCGAAGAACCGCAAGAAACTTTTCAGCCGCATCGCCACCGGCAATTGGGATACCGTAATCGTCACGCACTCCGGCTTTGAGCGCATCCCGTTGTCACAGGAAACCCAGGAACGTTTTTTCAGGGAACAATTGGAGGAGTTGGAAAAAATCAAACGTGAACACGCCGACCCGGAAAACCGGCGCTTGGTCAAGGAACTGGAAAAGGCCAAGAAGCGGCTGGAGGCGAAGCTTCAGGATTTGGCCGTGACCGTGCTGGCGGGCAAACCATCATCCACCTCCAGAGTGCGAACGACATAATCGCCAGCCGTGACCTTGAAGACACAGCAGAATATGACCAAGGCCAGCGCAACGGTTGCGATGGGCGCGCGGGGAAATTTCGCGGCAGACTTGAACATCTTTTGTGTGAACCGTAGATACCGGACGATTTGCAGTCAAGCTCGTCGCCAAAGGATGCACAGGGCACGCGCGCATCCGAAGCCCGCGCAATGCCCTTCAGAGCCCGATCAAATTTCCAAACCAGCGAGACTAACATAGTCCGGTGGGGAAAATGTAGTTCAGGATTCAAGCATTGCTGTCCTTCGCTTCCAACCTCTGCCACACCGCGCCGTAAAGTGCGATGATAACAAAGCATACGAGCGGCACGACAAAGCCGGTGCGCATGGAATGCGTGTCCGCAATGTGACCCATGAACGGTGCGGCAATCGCCCCGCCTACGATGGACATCACGATCAGCGACGAGCCGAGCTTGGTGTAGTCGCCGAGGCCGCGGATGCCCAGCGCAAAAATCGTCGGGAACATCACGGACATAAAGAAGAAAGTGCCGAACATCGCATATAGGCCGAGCTTGCCGCCGCCCATGCAGATGGCCGTCAGCACCACGTTAAAGACCGCGTAGGCTGCCAGCACGAGGTTCGGCTTGAACTGGCTGATCACCGCGCTGCCGCAGAACCGACCAACCGTGAACAGGACGAAGCCAATGGCACCCAGCCAGTGGGCGGCTTGCAATTTCGTCACGCCCGGATCATTTTCCAAAGTGTAATTGACGCAGAAGCTGAAAATGCCCGTCTGCGCCGCGACGTAAAGAAACTGCGTGCCGATGCCGAAGGTAAAATGTTTGCGCCGGAACAAATCCCAGTTTTCTTTGACCAGCAGGAACCCGGCAACGTAGGCGACCACAAGCAATCCGAATTTGGTCGGATCAAACCAGGTCGGCGGCAGGCTCAGCAGCGCCCAGATCAATCCGAGAATCGGCGCAATGAAAAAATAGAGAAGTCCGCAGACAATCGCCAGAGTGATCACGATGCCCGCCAGTTGACCGCCAGAAGGCTTGAGGGAATTTTTCTGCTCGGCGGATTTTTTACTTTCATCTTCGGCATGGAAGTCCGGCACTTTGGACACCGCGAAGATGACGAGCAAGATGGCGACAAAAATGCCAATGCCCAAATAGGGCGTGGACAAGCCGGCGTTGGCGTTTGCGCCATCGCCGCTGCCGAAGACGAATTGCCCGCCGACAATCGGGCCGAGAATCCAACCGCCGCCGTTGATGGTCTGCGCGATGTTGATGCGCGTTGCGCCGTGCTCCGTCGCGCCCAGCACCGTGGTGTATGGGTTGGCGATGGTTTCCAAGCAGGTCATGCCCGCCGCGATGACGAACAAGCCAAGCAGAAACGCCCAGTATTGGCCAATGCCGACGGCGGGAATAAACCAAAAGGCGCCGGCGGCGATCAGCGACAGGCCGACAAGGATACCGCCCTTGTAGCCGAACTTGCGCGCGATGAGGCCGGCCGGAATCGCCATCAGGAAGTAAGCCAGGTAATTGGCCGACTGCACGAGGCCGGACTGCTCCTTGTTGATGTGGAGCGAGTCCTGAAAGTGCTTGTTCAAGATGTCAATCATCCCGTTGCAAAAGCCCCACAACAGAAATAGCGAAGTGACGAGCGCAAATGTGACAAAGAGATTTTTGCCGTCGACCGTGCGGAACAAGCCGCCGCCTGTTACGCCTGAATTTGGGGATTGGACTGGTGTTATCATTGTTTTTATTGGTTGGTTGAAATGACTGTCACAAAATATTTCTGCCGAATTTTTCGCCCGCCAACCGATGAACTTCCTTGATGTTCTCCGCCTGATTGGCGCGGCACACGAGCGTCGCGTCCGGCGTGTGAACGATGATGAGGTCTTCGCAGCCGAGGGTGGCGATCAAGTGCTTTGGATCGCTGGAGGCCACGAGCGTGCGTTTCGTGTTTTCGAGCAAGTGTCGGGCAGCACCCAAGGCATTTCCATTTTCGTCGTGCGGACAGGTTTCCGCGAAGGCGTTCCACGAGCCGACATCTACCCACTTCATAGGCATCGGCACGGCCAGCACCTTGACCAGCGGATCACGCGAGGCCCGTTCCATCACCGCAAAATCCACGCTGATTTTCTTCAGACCGGGATAAACTTCCGCCAGCACCTGCAGCTGTTTCGGCGTTCCCCATGCCTCGGCAATCCGCATCAAGCCGGCGTGAATCTCCGGTTCGTAGCGGCGGATGCAGTCGAGCAACGTCACCGCGCGCCAGACGAACATGCCGCTGTTCCACAAAAATTTTTCCGCGCCAGCGTTGAAAAATTGTTCCGCCGTGGGGGCGTCCGGCTTTTCGCGGAAACGTTCCACAATACGCGCCGTGCCGTTGACAGTCTCGCCGAGTTGGAGATAGCCATAGGCGGTGGAGGCAGCCGCCGGCGTGATGCCAAACGTGACCAGCGCATTCGGATGTTGCTCGGCCAGCGCAAAGCCTTGGGCGAACAGTTCACGGAATTGTGCCACCGGTTCAATGATATGATCCGAGGTGCAAATGCCCATCACGGCATCCGGGTCGCTCTTTGCGAGAACGGCAGCGCAGAAACCCAGCGCGTTTACCGTGTCGCGTCCCATCGGCTCGCCTAGGTATTGCGCCGTCGTCAATGCCAGACTACGGCTGATGATGTCGCGATGGCTCTCGCCCGCACAGATGCAGCGGTGATTGGCCGGCACAACGTCTATGAGCCGGTCGTAGGCAATTTGCAGCAATGATTCTCCGCTCGCGAGTGGCAGCAATTGTTTCGGCAAGGCCGCGCGACTCCACGGCCAGAGCCGTGTGCCCGAACCACCCGCAAGAATGATGGCGTGTCGCATAAATGCTAGGCGCTCTCCAAAACAATGTTGCCGTATTGCGTGGTGTCGCCGGTGCGGATCAAACCGATGGCGTAAGGAATCCGTTTCTTGAATTCAATGTGCGGCTCATGGGTCAACGCGACTCCTTGTAATGCCTCTGTGAAGGCGGCGCGGGTCTTGGCATTATTGGATTTCAAAAAATCTTGCGCCATCCACGCTTTGCCAATTTGAAAATTCGGGCGGATGGCTTTCAATAACTGCAATACCATCGGCAAGTCGTCCACGACGGAAATGTCCACCGTTTCAATCATCGGCCAGAATGGAAAACCGCGATCAGCGATGACCAGCGTGTTGGTATGCCGAACGCGACTGAGCAGCGAGTTGATTTGTGGATTAAGAATTCCAATTTTGAGCATAAGTCTTGTTTGGATTATTGTTCAGAAACCGCGCAGGTCAGTGCTGCTGCGTTTGGGCAATCCGGGCGCTGGCGTGCGTTTGAGGACGAGATATTCCATTCCCATTTCAGCGCAATACTCCCGCTTGCCGCCCTTGTCGCCGTCCTCGTTGACGACGTAAATATCCGGTTTCAGGCGGCGGATTTCCGGGTCGGCATCCACCCAACCGGAGCCGGTGGTGATGAGCGCCTGCTTCACAAATTTGATGGAGCCGACGACATAGCGCCGCTCTTCTTGCGACAACAGCGGATGCCCCAGCCCTTTCAGCAACAGCACATTCGCATCGCTGCCGAGACAGACGTAAAGGTCGCCGTAAGCCGAAGCTTCCTCGGTGAAACGCACATGGCCGGAGTGAAACCAATCGTAGCAACCAGTGGCCACGACTTTCTTTTTACCGGGCGCGGACGGCATCGGTGAAGGTTCGGGAAATCCTTTCAACTCGTCCGCCGAAAAAATGCGGTAGGCAATTTTGTTTTCCGCCGCAAACTGTTTGCGCGCAGAACTGGTCGTAACTTCGCAGTCCGCCCAGACATCCGCCCGCAGATTTTTGGGCAGCGTGTCAAAGCTGGCCGCGCCGTCGGCTTGCACCACGCGGCTGACATAGCGGACGGCGTTCAAAAAATAAAGCCGCTCCGCCAGCGTGAACATGGGTGCTTTGCCGGTGAGCAGTTTCAACATGGCCTCCGGCCAGAGCAGCACAGTTAATTTGCTGAGCTTCGCCGCTTCTTCGAGAAACCGCAGGTCGCGCGACTTGATGTCGTCAAACCCGCGGAAACGATGACTTGTTTTGACGTGGACATTTTAGGCGCGGATTTTCAGTGCGAACGCAATTTTTCCGTCGAATTTTTCCGGCAACGAAACGTGCAAGCCGGCTTCATCGCGGGTGAATTTCAGCTTGCCGCCGCCAACGAGCCGCACGCTGCCAATCTCGCCCGGCCAATTCGCGGAACTGCTGGCGAGTGATTTGATGGTGGTTTTGCCGCCCGCCGGAATTTCCAGCACGATGGTATAAAGCGTTTTGCCATCCTTGGATTGCGTGAAGCGTATATCTTCAGGCGTGAACGGTTTGCTGCCGACATCTTTGATGCCGCCAAACCGATTCTTCTCACCTGACTCGATTGTGGAGGGGCCTTCGCCGTAAATTTTCCAAGAGCGCGTCGCGTAAACCACTTCGCCGTTGACCTTCAGCCAAGCGCCGATCTCGCTGACAATTTTTATTTCATCCGCGTCCGGCTGGCCGTCACGTTGCAGCGGCACATTCAGCATGAGATTGCCATTCTTGCTGACGATGTCGCACAGCATCCGGATGACTGACGCGGCGGATTTATATTCGTGTTTGGTGAAAACTTCCGCGTTGTAGTGCCATTGGCCGATGCAGGTGTCGGTCTGCCACGGCTGGGGCAGAATTTCCTGCGCTTTGCCGCGCTCGATGTCGTAAACCAGCGCCTCCCGCTGGGTGGGATTGAGACCTTTGGCATTGATCACCGCCTCGTTCCGTCCGTGCCACTGGATGCTACTGTTGTAAAAATGCGCGTAGAGGTTCAGGCCATATTGGTCGCCGCCTTGATGAATCGGCATCAAGCCGTCGTCAAAATAAATCATGTCCGGCTGGTAATCGTCCTAGAGCTGCTTGGTGCGCAGAAAAAATTTCTGGCAATAAGCCGCATCCATTTTCGCGCCCGGTTTGTGGTTTTGCGCGTAAAGATCCTGCGGGTCGAGACCATCCCACCACTGGCCTTGGCCATCGGCTTTCGTCAACTTGCCGTCATAAGGCACGCCGGCCAGCGGACCGTTCGTATCCGCGCCTTGTGCGACTTCATACCAGTTCCACGCGCGTCCGGCGTGGACGCTCACGGCGAAACGCAGGCCGTTTTTGCGCGCCGCCGCCGCCCAGCCGCCAATCAAATCCTTGTGCGGCCCAATGTTCACCGAATTCCATGGCTGGTATTTGGAATTGTAAAGGTCGAGGTTGTCGTGATGGTTGGCCAGCGCCATGAAATATTTCGCGCCGTTGTCCTTGTAAAATCTCAACAGCGTGTCGGGATCGAAATGCTCGGCCTTCCAAACATGGATGACATCCTTGAAGCCGTTGATGGACGGATGCCCATATTCGATGATGTGTGATTTGTAATCGCCGTTGCCCTGGATATACATGCTGCGCGCATACCAGTCGCCGTGCTCCGGCTCGCATTGCGGACCCCAGTGCGCCCAGATGCCGAACTTTGCGTCGCGGAACCACTCCGGCGTCTGGTAGTTCGTCAGCGAATTCCAGTCTGCCTTGAAAGGCCCGGCAGCAATCGGCGGGAGCGGCAATGAATTGGTTTGCGCGAACGCCGTTGCGAGCGAGACACCCAACAGTAGCGCGGCGAATTTAATTTGGTTCACTTTCATTTTTTTATTTTCTGGCGACACGGACGCTGACTTTGAAAGCTCCCGGCACTGGCATTTCGGAGACGACAACCAGATAGCCGCCGCCACAGCCGGAATACATCGCGCCGAGATATTGCTGCTGATACGCCTTGAGAATCGGCATCAGTTCCACGCGTAAGGCCGGATGCCGCACGATGTGCGGCATTAGCGTCTCCCAGCATTTCATATTCAGGTTGAGCGATGCGCCGAGCACCTTCGCATCCATTTTCACGATGGCGCCGTAGCAGTCCTGGCCTGACTGGCCGAGTTTAGCGACCCAATGCGGAGAAAGATTTTTGACGCCAAGTGGACTGTAACCATCGGGGCGCGGCTCTACCGGAATCAAATATAAAACATTGCTCAACCATTTCGCGACGCGCGGTGAATTGCACGATTCGATGTGCGAGGGAAAAACGCCGCCCTGAATTTTGTAGTCGTAATCCAGCCGGTTCACGCCCGGATAAACTAGACCGATCATGTCCTGCGAACCGCTCGGCTCGGCCTTGCCCTTATTTTCAACTTCGTAAAGCTCGCGCGCCAATTCTTCCGGCGGACAGTTGGGCAGTTTGCCCTTCCAAATCTGCATTGCGATGTGGCGTGTGCCGCTCGCGATGCCGGAGCGGTCCATCGGCCGGAAGTTGGCCTCAATCTGCACCACCACCATCGAGCCGAACGGCTTGGGATTGTGCTGGTTGACAAATGGCTGGTCAATCCAGCCGCCCGCGAGTTGCAGACGGTTGGGAATGGAGCCGAGCAGTTTTTCGACGGGCGACAATTTCATGGCATCAAAGGCAGCAGGATATGACTTAAAAATCCCGGCCAAGACTTGCCTGACCGGGATGAAGAAGCTTTTAGCCAACGCCCACGCGTTCGCCAGCTTTGCGTTTTTTGTATTGCTGTCTGATCCACGCGTAGGTTTCCGCGAGGCCATTGTCGAGCTTCGTGTTTGGCTCCCACTTGAGAGTTTTCTTTATGAAGGTGTTGTCAGAGTTGCGACCAGCCACGCCCTGCGGCGCGTTGAGGTCGTATTTGCGGTTCATTTTCACGCCCGCAATTTTTTCAATCTTCGTCAGCAGCGTATTGATGGAAACCATTTCGCTTGAGCCAAGGTTAATCGGCGTGGCAATCAAATCGTCGCTGTGCATGATCTGGTCAATGCCCTTCACGCAGTCGTCAATATACATGAAGCTGCGGGTCTGCTCGCCATTGCCCCAGATCGTAATTTCCTTTTTGCCGGTTTCCATCGCTTCGATGACCTTACGGCACAATGCGGCTGGCGCTTTTTCGCGACCGCCATCCCAAGTGCCGTGCGGGCCATAAACATTGTGGAAGCGGGCAATCGCCGTCTTCATGCCACGTTCGTGCCAGTATTCCTCGCAGAACTGCTCGGAAATCAATTTCTCCCAACCGTATCCACGCTCAGACATCGCCGGATACGCGTCGGACTCCTTGAGCGCGCGGACGTTCGGGTCCTTCTGAAGCAAGGTGTTGTAGGCACAGGCCGAACTGGAGAAAAAGTAACGGCGCGCACCGGCCTTGTAAGCGGCCTCAACCATATTTGTGTTGATGAGAATCGAGCGCAGGCACTCGACGCGGAAGCGTTCAATGAAACCCATGCCGCCCATGTCGGCGGCGAGGTTGTAAACTTCCACTGCGCCTTCGCAGACACGATGACAATTGGCCTCATTACTCACGTCGAGGCAGAGATACTCGACGCCGGGCACATGAAGATACCACTCGTAAAGCGGTTTCTTGTCCACGGCGCGGATGTTGGTGAAACCCTTCTTCTTGAAATAAAGGGCGAGATTGCCGGCGATGAATCCGCCCGCGCCGGTGATGACAATCAAATCGTCCTTCTTCAACGGGGCGTCCTTTTCCACGATGCGTTTCTTTTCTTGCATAAATATATATTCAGTTGGTGTTGGCTCTGAGCATGACGATTATCGGCAGCCCAATGTGAACGTGACCAGAATACCTTCGACAGGGCGGCGCGAGAATGGCTATAGTTGGCCAGTGCATGGATATTCTTGACTTAATCCTATGAAACCACGTCTTTCGCCAGCCAAGGCCGGCAAGACCACGCCAGCGTTTTTCTCCACCGACGTGGCGGCGGCGCGGCGGTTCTATCTTGATCTCAATCCGCCCAAGCATCGGCCTTTGGTGGTGGTTTGCGGCGGACTCGAACACTGCACGCCGGATTATGCCATCCGACGTGAGTCATTTCCGTTCTACTCCATCGAGTATGTGGCGCGCGGAAGCGGCGAGGTCAAGCTCAAGGGATGCACTTTTCCGCTGCAACCCGGACGTTTGTTTTCTTATGGACCGGGCATCCCACATCACATCACCGGCGACGCCGCCGATCCGCTGGTAAAATACTTCGCCACAACTGGCACGCGCTTTTGATGGGCAAACTTGTGACCTTTGCCGGTAATCGTTCCGTTTATGTAGGTTTCATCTACTTCAATCGTGCCGGACAGCTTTTCGGCGAATGATTCGCTTT